>WOR8_10009685_pt1 | contig 10312 bp, 8 predicted proteins | sample DeeMarSeWOR38_10_FD_19890 | JGI IMG/M metagenome (IMG submission 19890)
CAAAAGATCTGGAAATGCACTGTAATGTCGGGATTCTTTTGGCCGCCCAGGGTAAAACCGAAGAGGCCATAAAAGCATATCGCCGGGCACTGGAAATCGATCCGAACTATACGAAAGCCCGTAATCTGCTGAAGGCGGCCGAAGCTGCAAAGCAAAATCGCTGAGGATGGAACTGGGTGACACTTGAATAAAAAGATAGCGACATTTTGGTGGATGCAGCTCTTGGTGCTGTCGGCGGTTCATTTTTTTGTCGATATGTTCGCAGGTATGCTGCCCCCGCTACTGCCGGCAATTAGGGAGGAATTTGCATTGAGCTTGTCGCTGGGAGGCTTGCTGGTCATCGCGCTGAATATGACAAGTAACGGTATACAGGTACTGACCGGTCATATGCGCGCTCGCAAGAGGTCACCTTTATTCTTGCACATCGGCTTGATAGTTGGTGCCGGCATTTGCCTGGTTGGAATACTGCCGAGGTCGGGCGGTGCCTTTGCGGCACTGATTTTATTATCCACGGTCAGCGGTTTCGGTATAGCAATTGTACACCCCGAATCCCTGCGGGCAGTTCACCATCTCAGGCGAATTCCACCGGCGGTGAGTACGGCCGTTTTTATGGCGGGCGGCTTTCTGGGATATGCAAGCAGTGGGGCAATCTCTACTATTTTGGTCACACACTATGGTCTGTGGGGTTTGTGTCCGCTGATTCTTTGTCCGGTTGCAGGAATTTTGCTGGTTATATTCCTGAGAATCCGCTTGGCGGTTGAGCCGGCAGTAAGAAATACAAATAACCGTCACGGAACTCAAAAAAGATTACCTTTCTGGTTTATATTTGCGATGGCGATGCCCGCGGCGGTTTCTACAATTGTCCTGGCGTGCTTGCTGCCGACGGTGCTCAACGAGGTTGGTTTTGAGCTTACATTCGGGGGATTCTCGGCGACGATGTTTGGTCTGGGAGGAGCGGCTGGCTCATTTGTCTGGGCCGGATTAGCTCACAAAAAAGGCGAGCTTCGCTGTTCTGTAATCGCACTTTTTCTAACGGTCCCATTTTTGGTGATTTATCTGATATTTATAGATAAAGCAATGGCTATATGGGTGATGTTTGGTGTCGGTTTTTGTGCGATCTCTGCTTATACATTGATGATTACTCTGGCAAGAGACACAACGGGCCCGAACCTGGGAAGGCGAATGGGTTTTATGGTTGGTGGAACATGGGCGCTGGCGAATATTGTTTTTATGGCTTTACTCCCTGTTATTGAATTTCTTGGTGCTGATCTTGTCCTGAATTTTGTACCTGTAGGTTATGTACTGTCGGCAGTTTTCGGACTTTTCATAATGTTCAGGGTCCGAAGGCCGGCAGAGACGGAATTAGCCGGCCAATAGTCACAGCTTAGACTTCTCGAAAAAGCATCTCGATTGTTTTTTAATATGACGTAAACAATTGTGTTTTTTTACGAAAACTTTTACACAAATTCAGCTCCACGCGGTTATTATTAAGTGGAAACTGGACATGTTCGGACTTTATAAAAGTTAGTTAGAGTGTAGAAAATGAAGCATTCAAAGCGAGCGGAGCTCTTTAGACAGGTTAAAGCTGAATATATTGATTTCCTGGCTTCGGTGCTCTGGAAGCTCACCGGCGATAGGGAGCTTTTCACCGAGGCGATGCAGTATTCGCTCTTGGGAATGTGGCGACACGTCGAGAAGCTAAACGGCAAGAAGGCCGGTTCTTACATTTACCGAATCGCCCTGACGGCTAATTCCAGGGCTTGGCGAAACAGAATAGGTAGAAATGGACAACTCAACGAAAGTCACCTTGGCGTTGCAGAAAGCGCCGATCAAAAAGTCAGCGACAGCGAATTGGCTGCCAGGGTAAGACAGGCCGTAGCCCAGCTTCCGCCCAAACAGGCAAAGGCAATTGTAATGAGATATTTCGAGCAAAAAAATTACCGGGCCGTCGCCGAGAAATTGAAATGCAGCGAAGCCGGGGCAAGGTCACATGTATCCAAGGCGATTGCGACGTTGAAAAACAAGTTGGCGACTGTGAGGGATTAGGAGACAAAAAATGAGACCGGATAGTATTGAAGAAATCCTGAACAAGTTAGGCACGGAAAATGTGCCAGCCGATGCAGCCAAAATCGCCCGGGAAATGTCGAGAGGTTTCAGCGAGACTTTGATGCAACCAAAACGATACATTCTCCGGGAGTATATTATGAAAAGTCAAATAACAAAACTCGCCGCAGCGGCGGTGATAATTCTTGCAGTTGTGCTGACAATAAATCTTTGGAACGAATCAGCCTACGTTCTTGCACAAACTATCAAGGCCAACCACACCGTCCGTTACCTGCATATCAAAGATTTTGCCTCGGAACACAAAGATGAGCCGAAGGAGTTTTGGGTTGAGTGCGACAACTTGGGAAATATTGTGAATGCACGTATGCATATGCCACAATGGGACTCCCCCCAGGACGGCGCCAAAGTGATTGTTTGGAACCAAAATAAAGTTCAGGTATACTTTAAGAAGAAAAATCTCTTGTTCGTAGCCGCCGACAAAACCTTCGCAGACCGTATGCTCAGGATAGTTGAGGGACATGACCCGAGACTGGCCGTCGAACGGCTGTATGAACTGCAAACACAGGGTAAAGTAAAGATAGAGATTGACCAGCCTTCCGATAAGGCCAAACCGATTGTCGTAACAGCAACACATCTATCTGAAAGCTCATCGCCTCATAGGCGCGAAGTTTTGTTCGTCGATCAGGCAACCAAACTCGTTAAGACCGCACGGTATTACCGCCTTAAAGACGGCGAGTATCAATACATTGGCGTTCAGGAATATTATAACTACAATCAGCCAATCGATGCCGGGATGTTTACACTCGATGATGAAGTTTCCGCAGATGTGATGCGAGTTGATCAGACGATTCAGTTACTGGAGGGTATACCGGCCGACAAAATAAAACAGGGATTCGGCCAGACCAGGTTTCTCCGCATTATTTCAATCGGACCGGCCGGCCCACATCCAAATCCTGCTACCGGTGGTATGGTTGTACCCTGCACGATTGAGATCGAAAAAGCCGGAAAGAAAAGCCTGTGGAAACTGGAGCGCCTCGGTGTTCGGCAGGTTTTCAATCAACCTGGGCGCTGGACGATTTTCGGCGGGATTTAACAAACTTCCTTGTGTACTATGAACAAGTGATACGGTAATCCTCCTTTACTGAAGTTCAAAAATAGGCCGGACATTTAACCCGGCCTTCTTTGTGTCAATGGAAGAATTTCCACTGAAAATGAGGTGCGCAGGATGTGTTTCTTTCATCTATAATGGTAAAGGCCATGGCAAAGTAGCTACTAAAGTAAAGTATCGAGGATAATTCTTGATAGAGCGGCAAAGAAAGATTCTGAAATTGCTGGATACGTCAGGAGCGGATTTGCATAGGCTTTTGGCGCGTCTGACACTGCGCGAGGATGTGGTAGGAGATTTGCTGCAGGAACTTTTCATAAGGTTATGCAATTCCAGGGCGTTTGATAAGGCAGAGAATCCTTTTGCGTATGCTCACCGAGCGGCCATGAACCTTGCGTTTGAATGGCGTAGGAACCGCAAAACTGCCTGTCAACCGTTGGAAGAGAATTGCCAGTCGGCACCGAATGGTTCGTCGGCACTGGGGAAAATGATTCAGGCCGAAGAATTAGAGCAGGTTCTCAATGCTGCTTCGAAATTGACTGATTTAGCCCGGGATGTAGTCGTGATGCACTATATTGAGCAGAAATCTTATGAGGAAATTGCGCAACGGCTTGGAAAGAAGCCGCAATATATGCGTTCACTATGTTCAAAGGCCATGGCAAGGCTTAGAGAATTGCTGGTAAGGCAGAAATGATAGACGGATATAAATAACTAAAGCTTCACGATGAGGTGATGTTATGTCGGAAGTCGATGAAAAAGATATTAAGCTTCGTTTTGAAGCTATTTCACAGTTCCAGTCAAGCCCCGAGGTTACTGCACGTGACCTGGAACGTGTAAGAAAAATGTTGAACGAAAAAACGAGCGGACTCAGAACTGGGGAACAAAAAATATGGAGAAAGATTATGAATAATCCAATCACAAAACTGGCCGCTGCGGCGGTGATAATTATAACCATACTATTTGGACTAAAATTTACCGGTGGACCGGATGTGGCAAATGTCGCATGGGCTGATGTAGTTGAGCAAATCAACAACTATACAAAATACAAATGCCGCCAGAGACTTGTTCGGGAACAAGGCCCTCAAATCCCGACAATGCGGGTGTATCATCTGAACCTTTCACAAAGGCGGCAGGAAGTTGAAGACGGCTCAATACATATCATTGATATGCGGGGAACCGATCCGATAACCGTAGAGCTTTATCCCGATCAGATGAAGGCAACAGTTACAAAGCTTATTGGTTTTGGGCCTAAAAAAGACCCGCATATAATTGAGATGGTCAAGCGATTCGAGCAGGAATCTACTGAAAGACTCGGCACAAAAAAGAAAAATGGTAAAATCCTGCAAGGCTTCAGACATAAGCCAAACAAGTACAATGATTTCACGGTATGGGTGGATCCGAAGACCAAGCTACCAGTCGAGATAGAGCTTGTACACACCCAGCGAGGGCAAACCATTTTTCTGGATGAATTTGAATTTGATTTTGAGCTGGACCCATCAGCTTTCAGTACCGACATTCCTGAGGGATACGAAGTAAAGACCATAATTCAGGATTACAGGCCGGTTGAGTCCAAAGAAATCAGTGCCCAAGATATTCGAAGCGGGCTAAATCATACTGCATATACAGTGGAGAAACTTTCTTGGATAGAGAAGCTGACTATTATGCAGATTGGCGATCCTCTTATGAAAAAGATGGGAAAAGTGTATGTGACAGGAATCTTGAGCGATGATGGCAATCACATCATCATTGATCAGTCGAATATGCATAGCGACTACAAAGAAGCGTTTATGGAGTGGATACTCAAGGAGCAGCTTGTCATGGAGGCTCCGTCAGGAGCGAAGCTGTATACCCATCCAAGAGGCTCTGATTATGCCAGATTTTATTTGAAAGGTTTCGCCGAGGCAAACCCTGAATTCTTTGATATTAAAAACCTCAGTGAAGAAAGATTTACCAGGATGATTGTCATGTCGGATGGAACGATCTTGGGTTTGGTAGCCAATAAAAAAATGAGCAACGAAAAATTACAGGAGCTTATCGAGTCCTTAGTGGAAATTAAAGCGAATTGATTATTACATCTGAGGCTTCACGCCGACTGTATTGATCTCCCCTGTCGGTTGTCTGAGTAGATAGGCCGGATTGGATTGTCCCGGCCTTTTTCTTTCCTTTCAAAAACACGGAATATTGCTCTGTTTTTTACAAAGTATTTACACATATTGCTTCGAAAGAAACGTATAATGTGCGCAGGCAATAGCAGCAAAGTTAGGAGATTTGAAATGAGAATATCAATTCTAATTCTGATTTTTTCAGTCACATTATTTGCTTGTACTGCTCACCAATCATGGGGCTCCGAAGCTGAGCAGATTATTCAACGCTACCTGAAAATGCCGCATCCCAAAGATGCTTCGTTCAACGAAACTCGGAAAGCAAGACTAAACGTTCTCGCCGAATTGAAAGCGATGCCCGAGCAGGCCGTAGGTGCTATTGGCCGTGCTCTGCCTAAAGTAGAAAATCCTCGACAGCGCTATGACCTTGCATCGATGCTTGGAGACCATTTTCATACCGAGGAATCGGCGGCACTTCTGTGCGGATTGCTGAAAGACCCCGACGAGAGAGTTCGCTGGCAGGCCATACACGGCTTGCGCATGATGGCCCGACGTACAGACCGCAGTGGCGGAAAGCGTGTTCGACGAAGACCGGACTTTGCCCCTAAAGTTCAGGGCCTTGTCCCATATTTAATATCTGCGGCGGACGACAAGGCAGAACGTAATCGTGTTTGTGCGTTATATGCACTTGCTGACACGCGCGATCCTTCGGCGGTATTGGAAATGCGAAATCGGTTAAAGGATCAAAGCGAAAAAGTCAGGCTTTATGCGGCTTGTTTTCTTACAGAATATCAGGACGCAGCAGGATTGCCTGAAATGCGTAAGGCTCTAACCCGTTGTCGCAGCATCGACGTCCAACGCTTGGCGGTGGAGCTGGATTATTCATATTATCACGAAGCTGAACTCCTGTTGGCCTCACTTGAACGAATTATAGGAAAGAATTTTGGACCGATACCGCTAAATCCGACTTTGTGCAGCGATTTGAGAAAAATGCGGGATATAAAGAAACGCTACAAGGCTCTTCTTGATACGTGGGCCGAATGGTGGGCGTGGGAGCCGAAGGCTGAGGCGAGTTAACTATATAATTAATTTAGCCTGAAGATTAAGGTTTTCTATAAACTCAAATGAGGTTTAAGGGTGCGGCGTTGCAGGAAAGCCATATAGATAATCGTCCTGCTATATGCAAAAGGAGAAAAAATGAAAGCAATTCTTGTTCTATGTGTTAATTTCCTGGTTATGGTATCTATGTTGCCTGGGATATCCTTGGCAGATGACCGTGCCAAGTCGGGGTCAGCCCTGGCGGAAGGGATCGATCATTATGTCGCCGAGTTCGGGAAAGAGGACTCAAAGTTGATGCAGTCTTTGGAAAAGTTCAAAAAGAGGCAGATAAAGTTTAAAGAGTCCGGATGGAAACCACCGTGGCAGGGCTACAAGGATGCCAAAGATCGCTCCTATTATGAGAAGCTCAGTACCAAAGATTTGGCCAGAGAGTGTTTCTCAACCAGCCTTTGGGCACGCGAAATAATAATCTACAACCGGCCGGCCTACGGGATCGCACGGGCCGAAATATTTCACGATGGATTTGCTGTCTTGTACGAAAGACCGGATTTCTGGGAGGCAATCGCGTCCGTTTACATACATCTCGCCCAAAAACTTGCAGAGATCAAGTTGGAACAAAAGCAAACCAATCCTCAGACTCTCTCTGCGGAACGAAGAACCCAAATGGACATACTCTTCAACCTTAAGACTCTCCAGTATGTATACACATACCCCTTGTTTCTTCAAAAACTAAAGGGGCGGGAGGAACTGCTTCTGCGGGCGAACCTGGAAGCCCTAAGGGCCGTTTTGTCCTACACGAGGGAATCCGAACATAGTGACAAGCCCTTTTGGGGTACGACCGTGGCCTATGGTCTTTCCCGTCCGATGTTTGCCCTTCTGAAAAAGACTAATCCCGACAAATACTCCGAAATCATAGGTCGTTTGGAAAACACCGAACTATCGTTCAAAAACCCCGACCCTGCACAAACCCGGAGCTATATCCGGATGGTCGTTTCAACGGTCGAGCAGGCGCTGGCAGATAAGGGCGGAAGTTCCAAAACAGTCTGGGATGCGGCTTGGCGCTTTGACAGCACGCGCAAGGGATATTCGGTAGACAAACAGCGAGTCGTCGTAGACCTCGACGAAGAGAAATCGCTGTGTCCCGGTGGGCTTCTCGGCTCGACCAGAGAGCAGACCTCTATTAAGGAAATAGTTTTACGCTACCAGCTTGCCCGGCCCGGCCGCTACTGGCTTCATATCATCTGGAATCCAGGCGGCAGTGGTAAAGAGCAATTCGAGGTGCTTTTCAACGGCACACCGGTCGGGAAAAGTCAACTCAAAGATGGCTCGAAGACTCCAAATCAGAAGGTCGAAGAACTGTTCCCGATAGAGCATGAAAGCCGGCAAAGCGAGATTTTACTCCGACGCCTTTCGGGCGATGGATTGTTATTTGATACGGTGTTGCTGTCAACCGGAGAAAAAATGCCGCCGCGCTTGAAGCCAAACCTGAAACTTCCCACCTTGGCCTCCTATGCAAAGGAAATCGGCGAGCCTGCCGTTGTCTTTGATGGCGAACATGTTCGTTTTTACGCCCCAAAAAGAAAAGAAAAGGAGGCAAAAATAATCCACGGATACCTCGTGCGGGCATACGATGAGCTTTACCGGATTGTCGGTGTTCACACCAAGTACAAGTTTGTTATCTACCCTTTACCGAAGAGTAATCCGCTTTGCACCGGCAGTACCACTGAATGCACGATTTGGCACCCTGACACTAACCTCGACTTTCAGTCACTTCCGGAGTGGACGCGATATCGTGTGCCCCATGTCTCGGGATATATAGAGGAAATGGCTCACAATTTTGTCTCTGCTTCGTTGGCACAGTTCGGATGGGAGATGACCGGCTGGTCCATCTCAAAGATTGTCTCGGAAAAAGTGGCGGGCAATCCCATTCACCGAAAATCCGTTGTCGATGCCAGAAGGATACAGGCTTCGACCGATACAAAAAGTTGAACAACACATTTCCAAAAGATATTCCTTCTAATAAGTGCGACCGGATACATGCCCATTTACTCTATCTATATCAGAGGCAGTATGGAAGGAATTTCTGGCCCGATTTCTTTAAGGAGATACAAAAGGTCCGCGGGCAGTTACTCGAAGTTAGCAGTTCAGGGCCCGGCGTTGAACGCCGAAATGCACGATACAGAATTACCATTGATTGTTTCGATCGATTAATGAAAGGGCGATTCAAGAAGATGCTCAAAAAGCACGGCATATCACTGACAACCGATATCAAGTCCATTAATCCGAACCGCCCCGATTGGAATAGAAAGCTTCAGTAGAGGATTAAATCGCGGCTACAGACAAAAAAGCCTAAGCAGAAGAAAGATAACCTTTAGTATACTGCAAAAAAGAGGGATGGTCGTCCTTCTTCGATTGTAATGTCTGAAACAGGCAGGGCCCGATTACCCCGCCTTTTTTGGGCCATTTCATAAAAATCAACGGTATATAGACCTGTTTTTATGACTTTTCCTGCTTTTTTTGGGACGTTTTCCCCCCTTTATCCGTTTATAATTGCGATGACAGCTGGAACTTATAAAAAACCGTTATTGAGGCAAACAAACTTGACGATTGACGAAGACGAACAAACCAATCTTATCCAAAGGGCTTGCAGTGAGCCTGATGCCTTCGCCCAGCTTTACCTCTTGCATTATAACAGCGTTTTTAACTATTGTATCCGGCGGTTATTTGACCGCCACCATGCAGAAGACGTCACTTCCACTGTTTTCTTCAAAGCAATGCATAGCTTAAGCTCTTTTAGCGGAAAAGCGACTTATTTTCGAAGCTGGCTCCTTCGTATCGCCACAAACGCAGTTAACGACCATCTCCGTGACACCAAAAGAAGGGCCGACGTTATGAAGAATGTTGTAAAAAATTCTCGCCCAGAATCTGTCTACGCCATCGGCACTGATGATGGGCTGATTGAAAAGAAGGCCCATTTGAAAAAGGCACTTTTAAGTTTAAAACCAAAGTACCAGGATGTCATCGCATTGCGTTTTTTTGAAAAAATGAAATTGATCGAAATAGCCGCTTGTTTGGGAAAGAATCCCTCTACAATACGCACTTGGCTAAATCGCGCTACCGCAAAACTACGAAAAAAGCTGGATGCTTCTGTAAATATGGGAGGGACGGTAATATGAATGATAACGAAAAATATATCGAAGAATTTGTAAAGGATGTTCCTTTTGATGCTCCGGACGCAGGACATCGTGATGAGCTGAAAAAGCAGCTCCTCAGTGCCTACCCAAAACATCGGCTCCAACCGACAGCTCACACCGTCGGAGTCTGGAAAATCATCATGCATAAACCGATTATCAAACTCGCCGCTGCCGCGGCTATAATCATAGCTGTTGGGATATTCTTTTTTGGAAATGACGGAGATTTATTGGCCGAAGTGATAAAGCACGTCGAGAAAATCCAGACCGTCGTGTATCGGATGAAAGCAACCATGAAAGGTTTGCCGGGAATTCCCGCAAATGAGACCCTGGAAATCGATATGCTGGCAAAGTTGGCGTATGATCAGGGTTTTCACATCGGTGGCCGCACACACGTTGGCAAAAAGAAAATCTCGGCCAATACTTATGTCCTCTTCCACGATGGCGTGATGTTTACGGTGATCCCGGAGGAAAAGAAATACATGAAACTCAGACTCACAGACGATCTTCTTACAAAAATGGAGAAAGAAAACGGCGATCCGAGAACTATGCTCAAGGATATGAGGAAGCACGAATACACTGAACTTGGATTTGATACAATCGATGGCATCAAGGTTGAAGGTATTGAATTTACAAACACCGCAATGGGTGGCGGTATGTTTGACCGGTTGGTGGCCCGGCTTTGGGTCGATGTCAACACGAACCTGCCTGTCCGTATGACTATGAAGGCCTCGACGAACGACGGCAAAGCCAGCTTGGATATGGTTATAGACGACTACAATTGGGATGCC
>WOR8_10008896_pt1 | contig 10310 bp, 7 predicted proteins | sample DeeMarSeWOR38_10_FD_19890 | JGI IMG/M metagenome (IMG submission 19890)
ACATAGTCGCCCAGGTTGTTGATTACAGCGAAGCATATCCCAACTGCATTCCAGGCAGCCTAGGCGAGGTCACCTATGCTCAGCTCAAGTCTGGCTCCATTACGGTAAAAGGCAAGAAAGTTCCTACTGCCGGGCTGTCCTCATATTCCCGGGCCAAGGAAGTTGCTAACACCCTAAAGGATTGGATCCAGGAAGGCTCTTTCCTCTTGAGCGAACCCGTGGCACCCGTGCCGTCGGTGGATTCGGGCATCAAATTCAAACCCCTGCAGGAGAGACAAGTCTTCAACAACGCCCGGGTGGCAGTAGACTAATAACGCCTGGCGCATAGCGCCAAGCGCATGGCGAAAAAACTTCTCTCTCGGCGCTTTGCGCTCTGCTCTTTGCGCTCTGCGATCTTATAATTACGGAGGTTTACCATGGCGACTAAAAGATTGGTGTTTAATTTTCCACCACATTTGATCGAGCAGCCGGTCACATATCAACTCATCACGGAACATGGGGTAGATTAGTGGTAGAGGTCAGCGGCAAGAAGAAAAATCTCGATGCAGGGTTACAATTTGCTGCTGGTTTAGGCTTGGATATCAAACCCCTTGCCCAGGATATCCAATGGCACCAAGATAGATGCATCGAGTGCACCGCTTGCTCCTCGGTCTGTCCCACTGGAGCACTTTCTGTTGCAAGAAAAGAGATGCGGGTCTCCTTTGACCACGATAAGTGCATTGCCTGTGAACTCTGTATCCCCGCCTGTCCCTACCAGGCCATGCAAATCACCTTTTAACCTAAATTTGCCGCTAGCAAAAAACCCAGGGTGGCTGCGGCCACCCTGGGGGTTTAATCCTATAGAGGTGAATGTCTGACTTTCGCACACCCTAGCCAGGGCAATCTCCCAGCCTGCTCACCAGCTTCCGAGAAAGATTATTCTCCCCTATCCCCTTATGATCTTGCCGAAAAAACCTTGCCCCCGAAAAAATTTATGTTAAGATTCCTAGTAACCACATAGGATAACTGTCCTAAGATCGATCACTCCTTTATCCCAGAAACATTTAAGCCAGGAGATAGAACCTCATGTTGCCGCGAAGCCTTAAGAGCAAATTGCTCCTAACCGTCTCAGTTCTGGTTATTGGAAGTGGGTTGCTCATCTCGCTGATGGTTACCCAGCGTTACAGTCAGAGCCTATTCGAGGCCTTGACTACTCAAGCTGAAAATACAGCTCAGGTGGTATCACTCGAGGCTGTGGACAAGATCCTTGCCGACAACCAGGTGGCCCTGGAGAAGATGCTGGACCACCATATGCGCAGTAATCCCTCTTTGGCCTATCTATTCATCCTAAAAAGCGACAAGATTCTTGCCCACACTTTTACCACCACAGTTCCCACTGGACTGCTCAAGGCTAACAGCTCAAATCCCGGGCAGCAATTTAACCTTCGACAAATCACCTCCACCAAGGGTGAGCATTATCTTGACATCTCCTTGCCAATTCTTGCTGGCATGGGAGGGGAATTAAGAGCCGGCTTCTTTGAAAAACCTTATCGGCAGCAAGTGATGAGATTATGGTTACAGATGAGCGGACTCACCCTTGCCATTCTCTCCCTCGTCCTCACCCTGACCCTTCTCTTTGTCAGAAAAATAACCCTTCCTCTAGTTGCCCTATCTGAGGCGACGAGAAAAATCGACAAGGGAGAATGGGACGTGAGGCTCCAAGTGCAGGGTAATGATGAAGTTGGGAGATTGGCTGGGTCCTTCAACCAGATGATTGCTCATTTAGAGGACTACACCCGCAGGCTTGAAGAGCAAACTTTAGAACTGGAACGGGCTCACTTCCAGACCCGAACGGTCTGCGGCATAATTCAGCAAGTTGGTGCTTTGCGTTCCCTTAATGAGATCGGATCTTATTTGATAAAGACCTTTCAGAACATTCTGAAATGTAGCCGTATGGTATTTTTGATTTTTAATGACAACCGCGATCTCCTCTTTGCCCTGACTGCAGACGAGGTCAAGACTTTCAAAGAACCCAAGCACCTAAGAAACGCAGCTTCTGTCCTGGAGGGGCAGGCAAAAGTCTCCTTTTTCAAAAAGAAACCTCTCTCGCCCCCACTGGTTCCCAATGATTTTCAGACCGCAGCAGGTCAAACCATAATTCCCATTAGACGAGCTAAGCAAGCCTTTGGCTGTCTGGTAGTCGGTTGCCCAGCAGAGTGCCGCTGCAATGATAGTGAAATTGAAGTGGTGTCTGTAATGTTGGCCCAGGCTGCTGGGGTCATAAAAAGAGCCGTGTTGCAAGAAGAAGAAATACGTGATCTCCAAAGCCGGGTGGAGACTTCGGCAGAGTTCGGTGGTATCATCGGCAAGGATGCCAAAATGCAGCTGATCTACAAAATGATTGAGGACATTGCTCCCACTGACGCCACTGTTCTCATCCAGGGAGAGAGCGGCACCGGTAAGGAACTGGTGGCTAGGGCCATACACCTCGAGAGTCCGCGCAAGGATGAGCCTTTCGTGGTAATTAATTGCTCAGCCTATCCTTCTACCCTTTTAGAAAGCGAACTCTTCGGTCACGAGAAGGGGTCTTTCACCGGGGCCATTAGGCAAAAATTTGGCCGTTTCGAGCAAGCCCATGGGGGCACCGTATTCTTGGATGAAATTGGAGAGATCCATCCCTCGGCCCAGATAAAACTACTGCGGGTGCTTCAGACCCAGAAATTTGAGCGCTTGGGTGGCGAAAAAACTCTATCTGTTAATCTGCGCATATTGGCGGCCACCAATAAGGACCTTCTCCAGGAAGTGAAAAAAGGTAATTTCCGGGAGGATCTCTACTACCGTCTCAACGTAATTCCTATTTACTTGCCACCACTCAGAGAGCGGCGCAATGACATCCCTCTCTTGGCCAGCCATTTTCTCCAACGCTTTGCCACGGAACAGGGTAAGGAAATGCAGGGCTTCAGAGCTGAAGCCATGCGAAACCTTTTGGAATATCCGTGGCCAGGTAATGTTCGCGAATTAGAGAACACCGTTGAACACGCCACAGTTCTCGCTAAGGGTGGACGGATAGAGCCAGCAGATCTGCCTGCAGTCATCCGGGCAGATGTATCCCCTACCCAGATCACCAAACTACCTACCATGGTGGATCACGAGAAAAAACTCCTAGAGGACACTCTGGAGGAGTGTGGCTGGAATAAGAAACAAACGGCCAAACGGTTGGGGATCAGTCGCAGCACCCTTTACGACAAATTGAAGAAGTACCAGATCACCAGACCTACAGCACATTAACTCAAAGACAGGTGTCCGGATTTGGGACATCGATAAGATGTTATTTTCTTTTAACAAAATTAAATTTATCCAAAGCTCTGTCCTCTATTCACCCAGTAAACCACTACAGATGGCCCCCTTTTTTACCCGAACCACGGTCTATTTAGCCTCAATCGGCCAGAAAGGCTCAGAAAATTTCACCAATAATTTATCTATTATTTCAGCCCCTTAATATGCAGACTCTCGCCTGACCTGTAAATTCCTATGAGCCTCAAACTGTCAAAGGTTGAGCTTGGCATAGGACTTGCCATGATAGAGACCAGAGTCCCACGATACTCGAAGGGGATAAACCCTCCCAAATTATATTCAAAGTAAGTCGGGAGCATTTGAGATGGAGGAGCCAATTGTGGTGGTGAATGGTAATGAAGCAGCCTGCCTGGAACTCTGCAGCAGTTTGCAGAAAGAGCATTTTCGTACCACTCCAGTGCATTCGCTCATGGCCCTAGAGGGAGAATTTCAGAAAACCCTCTGTCGGGTGGTGATTCTGGACCTGGACAACTTGCCTGTGGACAACCGCTTTTTCCGGGAATTGAAGAGAAAAAACCCCAGGGTACACATCGTCGGTCTGTCAAGCCGTCCTTTCCATCCAGAACTAGAAGAGGCCATGAGCCGTCACATCTCTTCCTGTTTAAGTAAACCGGTAGATATGGAGGAACTCCTCTACTGGCTAAAAAGCGTTTGCCAGGAGGAAACGAAGGTCTAGGACTCATACACATTACGCAAATAGTAGAGGTTGAAATTTGAGTTCACTCAGAATGATCCGAACAAGCGCTACATTGCTTATGGTGGTATTCCTTTTCCTGTCCATGTGGTCCTATGCGGAAGGAGCCGACAAAGACAATTGTCTCATGTGCCATAAATATCGCTTCCTCGGAAGAGTCGATGAGACTGGCAGAACGGTAAACTACAATGTGGACGAAGTAATTTTTACCAATACGGTTCACAAAAATGTCTCATGTCGAGAGTGCCACACTTATATCAAGAAAGTTCCTCACGATCCGGTAACCGAACAAGTCAACTGTGCAACTCAATGTCACATTACAACTCCCTTTTCCAAAGAGAGGTTTTCCCATGAAAAAATCGTAGAAACATATAATGGAAGTGCCCATGCGGTTAAACCAGAAGATTCTGCCGAGCTAAAGGAGGCGAAACCTGAATGCAAATTCTGCCATCTCAACCCCATCTACACCAGGGTTGAAGCAGAAAGGATTGATTTCGAAAAGTCCCTGAATAGATGTTTGAACTGCCATGAAGCAAAGGGGGTAACCCAGGCCTACAAACACATGATCCACCGGTTGGGAAGAAAAACCTCCCGATCTCCACAAGATATTGTCGAGCTGTGCGGCAAATGCCATCAGGATGTTGAACTGATGAAAAAATTCAAGGTTTCGGAGAGGGGCTTGACCGCGGTTGAAACGTATAAGCAGTCAATCCATGGCAAGATAATAACCCTGGGGGGTGACGATGCCGCAGACTGTATAAGTTGTCATGCCTCGAACAAACTTCATGACATTTACAAAAAGGATGACAGGCGGGCCACGGTGGGGGAAAAGAACCTAAGAAGAACCTGTGCCCAGTGCCACGAGCAAACAAATAGCTGGTTTGTCCAGGTTGCCGTCCATCCAACCACTGAACGGGAAGAAAATCCCATTGTCTTTTTTATGAATCTGTCTCTTAGATTTGCCTTGTATGGCACTGTTTTTAGTTTGGTGGGCCTTATGATTCTCGAGACATTCGGCAGGAAAAAAGATGGTATCAGATTTTTATTAAGAAACGGTACATCCTGGCTATCCAAACTAAAACAAAAAGAAAAGAAATGATTTCTGGAGGGTTTTATGCCCGTATCTACTGAGACCGCCGCAGCCACCGTTGAACAAGCTGCAGCCAAAGAAGATTATTTCACCTATGTTGAGGGAGTTGGACACATCCCAAGAGATATCTACAAATACGTAAAATCTGACCCCGCTGGAGACCTGCCCCGTTATTCCGTTCATATCGTTATCCAGCACTTTCTCATCTCCACCACCTTCCTCGTTCTGGCGGCGACAGGGCTTCCCCTGCATTTTAGCGATGTCTTCTGGGCCCCCTACTTAATAGCGCTATTCGGGGGAGTAGACACCGCAAGGTTCATTCACCGCATTGCGGCATACATAATGATGGCAACCGCAGCATACCACCTGGTTGCAATTGCGGGCGGAACCATCAGGAAAATTCTCAAAAACCAATTCGATTACAAAAGAACCCAGATCCCCAGGCCTAAGGATCTTTTTGACATGCTCCACGACATCAAGTTCTTTCTGGGGTTTGAGTCCTTTCGGCCCAAAATGGAAAAATTCACCTACAAACAAAAGTTACATTATTTGGCGATAATCTGGGGCACCACCGTTTTGGCATTAGCAGGGACAGCCTTGTTATTTCCTGACATAGTATCAAAAACAATCCCTGAGGCCATTTTCAAAATATCCCCCCGGGCAGCGGCAGAGGGTGGATTTCCTTCTTTATTTCAGGATATTGCCAGGCTCATGCACGCCGATGAGGCGGTGATGGCCCTTATTGTCTTGGCCTTCTGGCACTTGGCGAATGTCCATATCGTCCCTGGAAGGTTTCCCTTCCAATGGACTTTCTTAACCGGGAGGATCACCCGGGAGCATCAGATTGAAGAGCACTTCTTGGAATACATCCATAACCTCAATGAGATACCTGAAGAGAGAGAGTATATGAGGAACCTCTTGAAGGAAAAGGGGTTAGACAGGTCAGGTGGAATGGAAGTCTCCCCTTTGGAAAAATCTCTGGAATCAGAAAATGGTCCTGCAGCAGAAGCAGCACCCGAGGGAGAGGAGAGTTAAGCCTTGGTTGGAGAGCCAAAAAGACAGAATCACCCATTTATGGCCTATTTAATCGGCTTTGTCGTTGTGATGATTACTCTCACAGTACTTGCGGGTACTTTGTACCATCTCACTTTGTCTCATCATGGTCCTGAGCTTCTCAAGCCATTAATCGACATATTCTCTGAGAAAGAAACGTCGTTGATCATGGATGAGGCCAGACGCCAGCAAGAGATGGAGTTACACAGACATTTCCATCATACGGTTGAATACCCCACTCTGCCTGAAAATGAGCGCCCGGTGTGTTTTATCTGCCATTCTGATTATCCTCACAGCAAGAACAAAAAGATCAGGTCGATCTTAAACATGCACACACAATATTTCGTTTGTGAGTCATGTCACATCAAAGAGAAAGAAGGAGAAGGTGTATTTTACAAGTGGTATAGTCCTTTTGACGAAAATCCCAAAGGGCCATTTATGGGAACAAGTTACGATCCCCAAACAGGAAACCTGGTAGAAGTGGAAGATAAGTTCTCAAAAATTACTGCATATTTTAGAAAGGGTGTCCGTTTAGAATTGGCCATTCAGCATCAGGATGCACCCTTAGCCAGGGATTTTATGAAGGTGAGAGACAAACTTACTCCAGAACAACGAGAGGGAGTTAAAAATAAATTTCATCTTGACATAAAACCCAAAGGACATGAGTGTAAGGCCTGCCATTCTAAGCAAAGTATTCTGAATTTCAAAAGATTGGGATTTTCTGAAGATAGGATTGCTGATTTAGAGCAGTTAAATATTACGGGTATGCTGGCAAAATACGAAGCATTCTACCTTCCAGACTTGTTTAAAGAACCAAATCAAATTAATATTAAAAAATAGATGAATCGGATAAAAGGTGATTTTTTTTCGCAAAAGTCGAAGACCTTTTTATGACTGCCCTAAAACCAGCTTCTTTTAATCTCATTCTGATTGTTTTCCTATGGTTCTTCCCCAGCAAATCTTACTCTTTAGAGTGCATCAACAGTAAGTCTCTCCCAGACATCTCAACCGAGGCGGACCAACCCAGCGACATTTCCGTTGGTCCCAACGGCTATGTCTATCTGGTGGATGGGGTGAACAATAGGGTAGTAGTTCTAGACCGCCAAGGCAGAGTGAAATTTACCTTTGGCCAGGAAGGAACGGGACAAGGGGAATTCAAACATCCCCTGGGGATTGACATCTCCGACGCGGGCATGGTCTTCATAGCTGATTCTGGCAATCACCGGGTCCAGGTATTTGATTCGAATGGTAATTTTTTGCGCCTCTTTATAGTGAAAGCTGGCCCCCAGGAAAAACCGTCAGATCCGGTGGATGTCCTGGTGCCTGATTTCAAAAATTATGTCTATGTGTCCGACAATGATAACCACAAAATAAAGGTGTATGATACTAGGGGCAATTTCCAATTCGAGTGGGGCGAATTCGGAGAAGGACCTGGCGACTTTCGCTACCCTGGCATCCTGGCGAAAAACAAACAAAATGAAATTTTTGTGGTAGACGTGCTCAACACCAGAGTACAAAAGTTTGACCCCTTTGGAAACCACCTGGCTGATATAGGCTCGTGGGGTGTGCTGCCGGGCAACCTTTTTCGACCCAAAGGAGTAGCCATAGATGGAAAGAACAGGGTGTTTGTCAGTGACAGTTATATGGGTGTGATTCAGGTGTTTACCGATTTCGGCCGTTTTCTCGGGGTAGTCTGCGAGAATGGAACGAAAAAACAATTTATTACCCCTGTTGGACTTTTTATGGATGGTAAGAATGATATACTTCTTACGGTTGAGATGAGAAAAAGCAAAATAAGTTCAACTGAGATATTGGAATAGCGATCTTAGCTCGTCATCTAAAAATTAGAAAATTTTCTATGTCCAACCCTAGAGCCTGCATATTTATACTGGCAATTCTTTTTGTTCTCTCCCTAAGTCCAACCGCAATTGCTCTGGAGATGTCTTCAAAAAAAAACTGCGCCATTTGTCATGTAATGTGGATGGATGACTTCAGGACCGATAAAGAAACTCTCATTGCCTGGCAACCAGGCAATGTCCTGATGAAAGACACTCAGGGCGTGGTGAGCGCTGAGGAGATGTGTTACAGCTGCCACGACGGTTACGTCATGGATTCCAGATCTGTTACTTGGAAATACAAAGGACACAGAACATTCGTAAAGCCTTCCAATAAGGTTACCATTCCTGCCGATTTGCCCTTGAGCAACAAAGATGAAATTTACTGCGGTACCTGCCATTCGGCCCACGGGGGAGGTTCCAATACGGATGCCAGCATCTTCAGAAAAGACAATATCGATTCATTGATGTGTGAGATGTGTCATACAAAACAAGCATCTTTCAAGCAGTTTAATGGCCACCCGGTTAAAACAAAATCGTATGATATTCCCAAAATTTTATTTGAAGCCGGGAGCAAGAGGTCAACAAGGGGAGACAAAGTAATATGTCAAACTTGCCATGAAGTTCACGGGGCCAAGGGAGATAAGCTCACAGTCATCGAAAACAGAGACTCAGAACTCTGCACAATTTGTCACCTAAAACAAAAAAGTATACTCCAGACAAAACACGACTTCAGGGTTGCTCTACCGGACGAAAAAAACATAAGAGGACAGAAGCCTGCCGACTCCGGCCCATGCGGAGCCTGTCACTTGCCCCATAACGCCAATGGAATTCTCCTGTGGGCCAAGCAGATAAGCCCCGCTGACCCTCCATCCCAGACGTGCCTGGCCTGCCACCGTGAGGACTCCGGCCTCAGAGTAAAGCATATCGGCAACTATTCCCATCCTGTGGACGTTGGTCCTTCACCGACGAAGTCGGCAGGCGGCATGTTGCCTCTATTTTTAGAAAAGGGAAATCAAGACCCCTCGGGCAAGGTTCAATGTTTTACCTGTCACAACCCCCACAGATGGAATCCAACCGATGCCCTCGACCGGGGCGTTAAAAATGTGGAGGGGAACCCAACAAACAGTTTTTTAAGAATCTCCAATGGCTCGTCTTCAACCATGTGCACCGAGTGCCATAAGGACAAAATGCAATTGCTCACTTCCGACCACAACCTCGAAATAACCGCGCCTGATGAGAAAAACCTGCAAGAACTTACCCCGCGGGCTTCAGGCCCTTGTGGAGCATGTCACATACCACACAACGCAGCGGGCAAAAGGTTATGGGCAAAACCACTTTCTTCCGATGGAGATTTCCTCAGCCAACTATGTGACGGCTGCCACCGCAAAAGTGGGGCGGCAAAAGCAAAACTCGTCGGGGATAATTCCCACCCTCTCGATGTTTCACTCGCGGAAACCAAAATAAGAGATATTCGCGAGCAAGTCGCCGAAGAGTTACCGCTATACAGTGGGGATGGTGCCAGGACGCTAGACGGGAAGGTCGTATGTATTACCTGCCACGAACCGCACATCTGGGAGGCAAGAAAATCCGGGCTCCTGGAAAATTATGAGCTGCGAAATATGGAGGGTGACGGCTCTACTAGCTTCTTGAGAAAGGTGAACTCACCTTCACCAGAACTCTGTAAAATCTGCCATGTCGGTGCGGCGGTTGTTGAAGGAACGCCACACGATCTTCGTAAAACCGCTTCCAAAGCTGAGAATATGTCAGGTCAGGCTTTAAAAACCTCAGGCTTGTGTAAATCTTGCCACCTGGTGCATAACGCTCCAAATAAACTCAAGATCTGGGCAAGGGACTATGGGCCTACTGTAGGGGATCAACACCGAATGGACGGTCTGTGCACCAGTTGCCACTCCAAGGGGAACATGGCGGAAAAGAAAATTCCCCCTGTAGCTACCCATCCATCAGGAAAATTGATAACCAACGTAGTGGAATTTAGTAAGGACGGCAGGAGCTATACACCCATATTTGGCCCGGACGGCAAGGAGAGAAACTCAGGGAACCTTTCCTGTCCCTCCTGTCATAATGCCCATCAGTGGGGGATCCCAGTTGAAAACGGAGCCACTGGTAAAAATCTGAATCTTAACGTTGCGAAGAGTTTTCGATTTTTGAGAACTATGAGTTACAATGCCGTTTGCAGAGATTGCCATGGACCTGAAGGCTTCTACAGGTATTTATATTTTCACGACCCAGAAAAAAGATTAGTGTGGATAAAACCATAACTTAATTAGTGCTCATCCGGAAA
>WOR8_10009409_pt1 | contig 10309 bp, 10 predicted proteins | sample DeeMarSeWOR38_10_FD_19890 | JGI IMG/M metagenome (IMG submission 19890)
CGTCCTCTCGAAGTGGTACGTGAGACGCAGTCGCCGTAGGTTCTGGAAGAGCGAAGCCGACGGTGACAAGAGAGCCGCCTACTCTACGCTCTACACCTGCCTCAAAACGCTGAACCTCCTCTTGGCCCCCCTGCTTCCTTTCTTCACCGAGACCGTCTATCAAAGGCTGGTTAGAAAGGTGGAGCCTGATGCACCTGAAAGCGTCCATTTCAACTCCTGGCCTGAAGTGAAAGAGGGCCTGATCGACGATGAGCTCATGGATAGGATGGATCTAGCCATCAGGGTGAGCAGCCTAGGGCGGGCTGCCAGAAACCAGAGCGGCATACGTCTGAGGCAGCCTCTCAAGGAGGTCGTCGTAGCGATTGTTGGCGGCGACGTTAGCCGACTTGAGGGGCTTCAGGATCTGGTGCAGGAGGAGCTCAACGTCAAGTCGGTGAGGTACGCAGAAGACCCCCAAGAGCTGAAAATGTACAGGATCAAGCCAGTACGCAGCCTCTTGGGTCGCAAGCACGGACGAAACCTACCCAAGGTAATTGAGGCGATAGCTAACCTTGAAGAGAGCAACGTTGCGAAGCTGGTCAACGATGAACCTGTCGAGGTGCAAGTTGATGGGTCACCTGTTGAGATAGCGCCTGATGACGTTGAGGTAGAGCTGGAGCCCCTGGAAGGCTACTCGATATCAGAGGAGCCCGGTCTCCTCGTTGGAGTAAACACTACTATCACTGAGGACCTGAAGAACGAGGGCCTGGCAAGGGACATAGTCAGACGTATCCAGGCGCTGAGGAAGGAGGCCGACTTCGAGATCGACGACGAGATAGAGACCTACTACATCGGAGATGCGGTTCTGGAGGAGGTATTCGCTCAGGAGAACGAGTATATCGCGGCTGAGACGCTGTCCATGATCGTGGTGAAGGGAGATCCCCCAGAGGGGACACACGTCGAGGAGTACAAGATCGAAGGTCTCAAGCTGAAGCTGGGGCTGAAGAGGATACCCTAAACCCCTCATTTAATATTTTAATGAACGAGGTTCAGCAGACCTGCTTCTCTGGCGATGGCCCTTGCCTCAGCGATCTCTTTCTGTGTGAGCCTCTGCCTCAAGTCGCTCCTCTCTCTGGCTCTCCACTCCGGGCGATACTGAAACATCAGGTTGACCCGCGTCCATGGCCCCAGGCTCTCCGAGATCCACTCAAGGATGGGCCGCGTGCAGCACTCATTGTGTCCCGGGAGGACTAGGACCCTTATGAGAAGCTCACCGTTATCCTGAGCCGTGAGATGATTCCGCCTGCATACATCCCAGTATCCCGGGGCGTCGGAGATAGCCTCGGCGCACTCGTTGTTCCCGTACTTGAAATCTAAGAGATAGAGATCGATGAACCCTGAAAGGAGCTTGGCTGCTTCATCGCTATAATAGCTGTTGCTGTTCCAGATGGTCGCGACACTGGTGTTCACGTTACGGATTGTACTAAGCCAGAGCGAGAGGTTGGGGGTGGGGTCTCCGCCCACCATGTTGACGTTTCTACATCCTTTTCGGTGGAGGTCCTCCACTATAGCCGCCATGCTCTCCGTGTTGACGTCGTACCCTCGCTCACGCCATTGGCTGATCTCCCAGTTCTGGCAGTGTATGCACCTTATGGTGCAGCCACACGTGAAGATGGTTCCTGACGGGATGAGCTCCGGCTCCTCTCCCATGTGTGGGAAATAGCTCGAGAGAGCGAACGTGTCGCCGCATCCGCAGTACCCCTTCTCTCCTGCTAGCCTGTCCACTCCACACCGTCTCTCACAGAGATGGCAGTCAGACACTATCCTTCTACCTAGGTCGACCTTTAGGTCCAATAGAGAGCTCGAAGCTGTATCTGCTACCTGTCCTTTGTTATCGGCGTCTTGGAGACTCTCGACCTCACTGTACCGTGCCATGCCCTCTTCATGCCTCTCCCATAGTTCCCTTGTCGGTGCGTTCCAGTCGTATTCGAGGGGCAGGCTACGTGATATTAGCCATTTAGGGAGCCGCTTTCCGCGTACCACGTCCACGTATCTGGGCATGCCTCTGATTACTCCTGGGTCATCAAGAATCGACGACGCGTCTGGTCGGATCAGCCTCCACATGCCCATATTTACCATATACAGGATAGGATACAAGGATTACGTAGGCGAAGGATAACCGTTTATATCTCTGTGCTTTTCCCCTTCATGGGTTTACTGCTTGGATATGGAGTCGAGGTTTGTAGAGCCGTTCGGAGATGACGCCTTAAAGTGTATCATCTGCCCCAGGATGTGCGTGATCAGACCAGGGGAGAGGGGTTTCTGCCACACCAAGGAGAACAGGGACGGCCGCATCATCAGCCTAACCTATGGGGAGCTGTCCGCCCTCGCCGTGGATCCCATCGAGAAGAAGCCTCTGGCTCACTTCTACCCGGGGAGCCTCTCCCTCTCGGTGAGTAGCATAGGCTGCAGCTTCACGTGTCCCTGGTGCCAGAACTGGCATCTATCCACAGCGAAGCCGGGGGAGTTGACCACGAGGTACTTCTCTTCCAGGGAGGTAGTGGCTGCCGCTCAGAGACAGGAGTGCACCAGCATCGCGTACACGTACAATGAGCCGCTGATAAACCTGAACTTCGTTGAGGACGTCTCGCGTGTCGCCAGCCGCAAGGGGGTGAAGAACGTCCTGGTCACAAACGGCTACATCTCGCTCAAGGCGCTTGACCAGGTTGTTGACGTCATCGACGCCGCCAACGTCGACTGGAAGGCATTCAACGAGGACTTCTACAGGAAGTACTGCAGCGCCGACCTCCAGAGCGTCCTCGACGCCACGGTGGAGATGAAAGTTAAGGGAGTGCACGTTGAGATCACGTTCTTGGTCATTCCGGAGACGAACGACGACGAGGACGAGATCCGGAAGATGGCCCGCTACATCGTTGACGAGCTGGGCTCGGAGACCCCGCTGCACCTGAGCCGGTTCTTCCCGTTGCACGAGTTCACGCATGTACCTCAGACCCCGATCGAGACCCTCGTGAACGCCAGGGAGATAGCCGTCGAGGAGGGCTTGAGGTACGTGTTTGTGGGAAACATTCCTTCCCAGAGCTATGAGCACACCTTTTGCCATGTCTGCGGCAAGCCAGTCATCGAGAGAAGGGGATACGAAATCGTTGGTTGGAGCCTAGATGAAGGCAACCGGTGCAATCACTGTGGGGAGCCAGCTTCCATCGTAGGGACGAGAGAGATCCATGGTTAAGTGGTTCTCTCACTTACGGTAACTTTTTCTCCAATGATAATCACTTTTCTGTAGTTGTAAAGGATGATATGATATGAGTTTGAAGCGAACCACGGTCTACTTCGAGAAACCTGGGAAGGAGCACACTGTTGAGACCCTTGAGATCGCGAAGAAGGCGGCGAAGGAGAGAGAGATAGATACGATTCTCATCTCCTCGACGACAGGGTATACCGCCCTTGAAGCGTTGAACGTGTTCAAGGACAGCGGGTTGAAACTGATCGTTGTCACCCATCAGACCGGATACAGGGAGTCGGGCGTCCAGCTCATGACGGATGAGACAAGGACTAAGCTCGAGGAGGCTGGGGTAACTGTCTACACGGGAACCGACGTTCTCACCGGTGGCGTGGAGGTGGGGATGTCAAGGCAGAGGCCTCCACGGACGGCTCCGCAGGAGGGGAGGCTGCCCTATATAGTTCCGCCTATCTCTACGGTGGTCGCAAACACGCTGAGGCTCTTCAGTCAGGGAGTGAAGGTATGCGTCGAAATAGCGATGATGGCAGCAGATGCGGGCCTCATTTCATCTGAGAGTAAGGTGGTGTCCGTCGCTGGGAGCCACGCTGGAAGCGACACAGCCATGGTCTTAACGTCGGCTGAATCGAACCGCATCAGGTCAATGAAGTCCCACGAGATACTCGCGAAACCATTGTAGAGACAGTTAAAAAAAAACCAATTTTCCTTTCCTTTTTTTTAAAGGATGTCCGCCCAGTGATATCGATCATGAAAATGTGAAGCCTCAAATATCGGGGTCAGCCTCTATTCTCCAAACAGGCTGCCTGAAAATATGGTACAATGCGACAAGTGTGGGATCGACGTCGACCTGCCCTTCAGGTGTAACTATTGCGGAGGGTACTTCTGCTCACAGCACCGCCTCCCCGAGTTCCATGACTGTCCTGGCTTCTACCAAGAGAGGCGGACCTCATACAGCGGAGATCCGGGACCGAGACCTTCGTATGATTACACTTATCAGCCTCGTAGGCAAAGAAGCTATTTCAACAATGTATTAAATTTCAGCGAGAGGGAGATCCGTGATCTGGGCATAGGGCTCCTACTAGTCTCCGCACTTCCGTTAATGTGGTTCAGAAGGCTCATTTTCGACTTCCCATTGATATTTGTAGGAGCTGTTATCATATTCGCTGCTGCTTTCCTGTTGCACGAGATAGCCCACAAGTTCATAGCCCAGAGATACGGCTACTGGGCGGAGTTCAGGATAAACCAGATGGGCTTAATTATCACTCTCCTTTCGTTCTTCTCCCCGATAAAGTTGGTAGCCCCTGGGGCGGTCATGATAGCTGGGCGCATGCGCGGCGACGACTACGGGAAGATCTCCCTTGCAGGGCCTCTGACGAACATTGCTCAGGCCCTGATTTTCCTCGTGTTAAGCCTTACATTCCCTAAAAATCATCCAGTTTACTACCTCTCGATCATTGGGCTGTCCATCAACTCTGTCCTTGCCCTATTCAACCTCCTACCAATAGGAATGTTTGACGGCGCAAAGATAATAGGATGGGACTGGAGGATATGGCTAGCTGTCACATTACCCTCTTTCCTCCTGTACCTATACTCTAGTTTCTAGCCAGATCTTATCTAGAAGCAACCTCATTTCTAATCGGGCAAATTGATCGTATTACCTGGACCAGCATCTAGAGAATTGGGGGGACGGATCGCAGAAGGTTTAGGCGTTGTTCCCCGTCCAGTTGATCACAAGGTCTTCCCCGACGGGGAGAGCTACATAAAGATCGACCCCGACCTCAAGGGTGAGACCGTTGTTATAGTGCAGACCACGGCTCCATCGCAGGATCAGAGGTTAATGCAGCTCTTCATGATGGTGCGGACAGCGAAGGAGCTGGACGCAGCCAGGGTAGTCTGCGTCGTCCCTTACCTCGCCTACTCAAGACAGGACAAGAGGTTCCTAGAGGGAGAGGCCTACACCCTAGATCTCGTCCTCAAGATGATGTCTGATTTAGGCGTCGACGACCTTATCGTGGCTGATGTCCATAGTAAAGCCTCGCTGGACAAGATCAACTCAGAATACATGATTGAAATTCACAATCTCTCAGGGACCCCCCTGTTAGCAGAATACCTGAAGGGGAACGGATTCGACGGTGCCTACAGCCTGTCGCCTGACAAGGGGGCCATCCACCTAGCGCAAGCCGCTGATGTCGTGCTCAGTGGAGGTTACGGATATTTTGAGAAGGCGAGGGATCTCAGGACGGGGGAGATCGAGATGAAGGTGAAGGATCTCGACGTCTCAGGGAGGAAGGCAGTGGTCTTCGACGACATCATCAGTAGTGGTGGGACCATGGCCCTGGCTATCGAGGGCCTGAAAAATCAGGGAGCTAAGAGTGTGGCAGCAGCCTGCACCCATGCTCTCTTCATGGGAGATGCAGGGGACAGGATCAGGGAGGCTGGCGCGGACGTCGTGGTCTTCACGGACTCGGTGGAGACGAGTACGGAGGGGGTGAAGTTAACGATCGCCCCTCTAGTAGTCAGAGAGTTAAATAGGTTGGCTTCATAGCGAAGCCTACCCTTCTTTTGGGCTACCCTCTACCGGAACCTATTTCATTCAGGCACTAGCCAAGAATAGTGGTCATCGATTATGTTGAGCTCAGCAATCAAGGTGAAGGTGCAGTCCGTGAAGGCGGTCAGGGACGTCGAGGCCAGAGAGGGATTCCAGATCGACTTCGTTGAGATCAGGTCTCGTCCTCCAATGATGACTATGACGCCCACGGAGCTACCCCAGGAGATAAGCCAGATGGTGGTACAGATTTCCAAGGGGGTCCAGAAAGCCATGCCCGGAGGAGATTCCAAGGAGTACGAGCTCCGTAAGCTGACCCTCATCATGACCGCGGAGGAGCTCGAAGCCTTCAATCTTAAGCCCTACCCGAATCAGCTCTACGAGCTAACTATCACCAACGGCTCCCTCAGCTTCAAGGAACTTTAGAACGTGCGCGCATGGAAGGCCCAAAGACAGCAGACGAATGGCATGCAGCATTACGGCTACTATGCTTCCACCTGAGATTGCGCGCGCGCACCTAAGCAATCTTTGGGTCGCTATCCTCGCGTTCATTTATGGAAAGTTGGGAACAGCGTTAACTCTCAAACTGCTTGAGACTGGGGAGCGTAAGGCGATCAGAGAATATTCTAGATTGTTTAGTTCGGATCATCTGTTGCCTCAAGAAAAGGAGTCCGTCATGATGCTACTACTAGCTGAATTAGCTCATGAGGAGGAATTCCTTGAATACGAAGCCAGATTCAGATTTTTCATAAGTAAAATCGCTACGATATTCACTCAGACAAGTGGAGGACTCGTCACCGTGATCTCGACAGCGATTGGACTAGCACTAAATGAGGATATTCTCGACCGCATTAGGAGGACCTGCGAATGTGCACCTCACGCGTATGTGTTGCGTGTCGAGAAATACATGAAGAAGAGAGACTTCTCAGATGAGGTAGCTAAGATAATTGCTGAGGAGGCTAGAGAAAAGCAGCTAGTCGAAAAGATAATCGCAGAGGAGGAGTATGGCATTAAAGAGGGAGCCCTAGGTAACCCAATGGAGAGCGCCCTCTACGCTGGTCTATTCAAGGTAATCGGGACCGTCCTACCATTGATCCCTTTCTTCGCTGGGCTACCAGTGTCGACGGCTATCCCCATCTCCATCGTGATCACGTTGATACTCCTATCAATAGTGGGAGCTCTAACCGCGATAGCCGCTGAGGTTGATGTCAAGAGTAAGGTGATTGAGCTGACAACTGGCGGCGTAGTGCTATCAACGCTCACATATATATTAGGAAAATCAGCGTCTTTACTAATCAGCTACTTTAATATCGGTTAATTTGTGAACCGCGTGCGCAAGGAGTCAATAAAAGCATACCCCATTCTACATCATCAGGGATTACGCGCGCATAAAAATGAAGTCTGCGTACGCATCAGTTGATTCTATCTTCTCCTTTGATCCCCAAAACATCCGCGAGTTTCTCCTTTTTCTCCTCCATCAGGCCAGCTGCAACTGCGGTAGCTGGACCAATTGAACCTGAACCAAGCTTCTCATGGATCTCCCAATATGCAACTTCGTAAATCCTTCTACTGTTCTCAGGAGCCGCATTCGCACTAATAGAAGCGTGCTGGATTATCTTGTTGGCTATTATTTCCAGCTCCCCAAGTCTCTGTGAAATATATTTTCCAGTGATATCTCTCCCTGTCTTTAGGTCGATGACTCTCTGAACAGGTATTTCATCAACCTTCCCGGGGGCCTTCTCGGGGGTCTTCTCGGTAGCAGTGAGGTCAGCAGGTTCAAATGACTCCCAGTTCGATGAGATGATCAACGTCCTTCTCACATTGATGATATCTCCATTCTCGTCGACGACAATTGTCTTCTCATACCCGTTCTCCGTTGGAGGGTTATCGGGAAAGATAGTAAACTCAGTTGTGACAGAGACTGTGTATCTATACGTAATCTCCCAACCCTCCGGTACTTTCCTGGGTTCATCGACGCCATCGATATTACAGCCTACATGGCCGAGGTGTCCGCTTCCGCCGACATGCTCTCCCGGCGACACATCTTCCTCGATTTGTTTCCAGACTATCTTTCGAATTTCATCGTTATTGAATAAATGAACCATTGTAGCTACTCCTCGTTCTATTACATTCCTAGGAGCGCGCATGTGTAATAATTTCTGCGTCGCAAGCTAGTCATGGCCTCTGAATCTAGAATCGAGTTATAATCTAGTACGAGTGAAGAATGCGCGCGCAGTAATCATAATCTCAATCCGTAAATATTAAATAAACATAATCATTCATTTATTGGTGGACCAAAGTTCGTCTTAGAACCCCCATTTTAAGTAAACTTGGTCCATTCTCATACTAATCGCGCTCAGATAAACAGTTGAATCGCCTGACTTGATTACATTCAGGTTGCGCGCGCAATCATTCTAATATTGTCGGTTTCTTGGGTTCAGGCTTCGCGCGCGCGAAACTGATTCAACGATGATGCACATGGCCTAAGACTCATAATGATGTTTATGGATGGGAGAACTACGAGTGCACAATCCTTGATACTCAGAAGTGCGTGCGCGTAATTTTCAAGTTCTAGCACGGTTCTGTGCATAAAATCATTACTTTATCTTCGACTAACTTGTATTCAATTATATTTATACATTTAAAACAATCTAAAGCAGTGTATATACCTTTGATTGTCCACTTCGGTTTACTTTTTACGCGAGTTTTTTCCTGATCTGTAGCAGCTATCAAGGTGTGAAGGAGTATGAATAGCGATCTATATCAGGGACGTTATGAAACGTTTTGAAACACCTGTTTCAGATCTATTAACACCTTGAATGTATATACCTGTTAATCGCACGCGCGAAAGTTTGGGATTATTAGTTCAGTGTATTTGCTTTGATTAGTTGTAAAACCCGTACACAATAAAAATGTGCGTGTGTGGTATAATTGTCTCTTAATCCATAATCGTTTTTTAATTATAACTATTCTACCTGAAATAATGAAAACTCTGCTTGTGCCCCCGCAAATAGAATGATCGTTAATCCATCTGGAGCGATTATTTAATGAGGAATGTAAAAAACAAGAAAGCTGTCAGCCCCGTGATTGCTACTATTATTATTGTTGCTGTAGCAATCACTGTAGCTGTCGCAATCTCATATTGGATGGGAGGGATTTCCAGTCAGTATACTAAATTCGAAAAAGTAGAGATCCAGAGCGGCACATGTACTGTAGACGCTAATGGAAACTGGACTATCTCTTTGAAACTGAAAAATACTGGAACTGAAACAGCTACACTACTGCATATTTTCATCAATAATGTAGAAATTGATAATTACAATAACGGCTCACTCGTTGGAGGTGAATGGAATACAGATATGACGGATTCATTCAGTCTTACTAGTGGGCAGTCCGCATTAGTAAATATGTACATTTCCAGTTTTCACCCCCCTCAGACATTAAGTGCAGGTACTTCAATTAACATCAGACTTCACAGCGCTGGTGGAATGGATTATATAAAAATGATAGAGCTGGTCTAATATCACTCGATCGCGAGCACAGCTCTGAGTACCGTTTGTATATCGAATATGAGTAACTATTAGGGTATACACTCGACAATTATGTGATAAACCGGGGATAGGATCTCCAGAACCCCCCGACGTCCTCCTCTCTGGGCACGATGTGTTTCAGAGGGTTCTGATTATAATATTGATATTAGGTTGTCCCTGAGATTTAAACATAAACTTAGAAAAAACGTGATTAACCAAATTGGTTTTGAATGCGCGCGCGATGTGTTTGTGTGAAGGAGATCTACACGAACTCTAACTATAATTTGCGTGTAATCTGCTCAATAATTTATACTATATAATTTTTTTGATTTTCAATACTTGATTACCCTTTCACTAACATTATAACTCATTAAACATAGGTTTCCGAAAGATGCAATCAAGTTTCACGCATATCAATCCTGATGATCATGTAATATTGATGGCTGAAGACAGCCAAGACGATATATTAATAGCAAAGAGAGCATGGAAAACAGGCCAAATAAAAAATCCTCTCCATGTAGTAAGAGATGGTGAAGAAGCCATAGATTTCCTGTACAAAAAAGGAGACTACAAAGATGCACCCACCCCTGCATTAATGCTCCTGGATCTCAACATGCCTAAAATGAACGGATTTGAAGTACTCTCCACATTGAAATCTGATGAAAAACGTAAGAAAATGCCCATCATTGTGCTCACGTCCTCTCCAAGAGACAAAGACATAGACAGAGCCTATGAACTTGGTTGTAATAGCTATATATGTAAGCCTGTAAACTTTGAAAACTTCATTAAAGCCGTGATAGAGATACACCAGTACTGGCTAATCCTATGCAAAATACCTTAAAATTCGAGTGCGCGCGCAAAAAAAGGGACACTATTGAAGAACGAAAATATATTTTTTTGCTTCGCAAGTAGAAAATATGATCTATTTTTATCTTGCCATTAACAGAATGAATATCCATTTAGGAGTACCTCTACCTAAATACTGCAATTCATCAT
>WOR8_10009498_pt1 | contig 10307 bp, 7 predicted proteins | sample DeeMarSeWOR38_10_FD_19890 | JGI IMG/M metagenome (IMG submission 19890)
GCCCTTGACCACGTTCTTGTCCACGGCTTTCCTGGCCTGGGGAAAACCACCATTGCCTATATAATCTCGCAGGAACTCAACGTTAACATTCGGACAACCTCGGGACCAGTGCTGGAACGCCCGGGAGATCTCGCCGCCATCCTTACCAACTTGGAGTCTCGTGATGTCCTGTTCATTGATGAAATTCATCGGTTGACTCATGTTGTGGAAGAAGTCCTCTATCCTGCCATGGAGGATTTTCAGCTAGATCTCGTCATTGGCCAGGGGCCCAGTGCCAGGACTGTAAAATTGGACGTGCCCCAGTTTACCTTGGTGGGCGCCACCACCCGCGCCGGCCTTTTGACCCCACCTCTACGTGACCGCTTCGGCGTGGTACTGCGCTTGGATTTTTATAACCCGGGGGAACTCGCTCGAATTGTCAGCCGGGCTGCCAGAATTCTCGGGATCTCCATCGATGAACCAGGAGCAATGGAAATCGCCCGGCGATCCCGGGGCACGCCCAGGGTGGCCAACCGACTCCTGCGCCGGGTACGTGACTATGCCCAGGTGCGAGCAGACGGCATTATTAACCGACCAGTAACTGATGCCGCCCTGAAGATGCTCGGGGTGGATGAAAAAGGACTGGACAAAATGGACCGCAAGATTCTCCTTACCCTCATCGAGAAATTTGACGGCGGTCCCGTTGGAGTCGATACCCTTTCAACCGTGGTGGGTGAGGAGAGGGACACTTTGGAAGATGTTTATGAACCTTATCTGGTGCAGGAAGGTTATCTGAACCGGACCCCCAGGGGGCGGATGGCCACCCGACTCGCCTACGAACACTTCAACGTAGCTCCTAACCGGCAGGTCCAGCAGCAAGACTTATTTGAATCGGAAAAGCCTCGGTCTTGAACGGCCAAAAACCGAGAGTCCTATGTAAATAAGCCCCCCCTACTCCGGAGGGGCTTTGGTCCATGAGCCAACCCGAAAGGGTGGCACCTCCGTAGGGGACGATTCAGAATTCCATACCTTGTGGTAGGACCAAAGCCATGCCGGTGAACAAAATCCCCCCAACCCCCCTTTACGAAAGGGGGGCAGCAAATTGAAGTATTTCACATGCAACAACTCATCTTCCCCCTTTGACAAAGGGGGACTCGCCCTGTTAAATTCCGCCGATAGGCGGACCCTGCGAAGCAGGAATTTAACAGGGTAGAGAGAATTTTGCTGCGCCTTCGTCTTCCCGAAAATCACCGCAGCATACTTAGTCTACAAGTAAAGCTAAACTATACCATGCCGTCCATAGACGGGAAGGGTTCTACAACTATCTAAAAAAGAAGCCGCAAGTGTTCCCACCTGCGGCTTTTTAGCACGTTCTTATAGCTGTCTCGTTAGTGACTCGAGTCTTTTTTTAACAGGTTCAGAAGAGTTCTACCCAGGGCCGCCATGACACCCATGCCAATTGCTCCAAGCGCACCATAGAAAGCAACAAAAAAAACGGCGTGGCTCGGATCGTGCCATGGTATATCCCAGGGCAGTAAGCTCTGGAGTTAGCAAAGTATTATAGGGTTGTCAATAGAAAAGGCAGGGAGAAGATTGCGGATTGCGGATTTGAGATGTGGGATGTGAGATTAAGGGATTGAGGGATTCGAGGCTCGATAACGATTTACCGCTTACCGCTGGCTACTGGCTACTCTATTGTCTGTCCTCTGACCTTTGCCTGCTGCCTGCCGCCCCTTCCTCTATGCCCTATGCTCTATGCCCCATGCTCCATGCCCTTTTCTTCTTGCCTTTCCGAGCTCAACTCCTTATATTCTGTGCCGTTATGGGTAAATTCAAACGGTTGAAGAATCAAACCCTGGCCAAAGTCTACACCAAGATGCCCTCGCTCGTGGACCTTTATGCGAAGAAAGCAGAACTGGTGGTCAACACCACCACCCCTTTCTCCCCTCTCAAAAGACCCCTTGCACAGTGCCGCATAATCCTAATTACCACAGGGGGCATCCACGCCAGAGACCAGAAGCCCTTTGACATGTCAGACAAGAAGGGTGATTCCTCCTATCGAGAGCTCCCCTCAGACATTGACGTACAACAACTGACCATCACCCATGACTACTACCACCATGCTGATGCCCTTGCCGATCCCAATTTAGTACTGCCCATAGAACCCCTGCGGCAGTTGCTTCACCAGGGGATGATTGGCTCGATTGGCCCCAGGTTTTTCAGCTTTATGGGCCATGTTACGGGAGAGCACCTGGAGACATTGACCGACACCACTGCACCGGAGGTTGCTGCGGCCCTGATTGTCGACGAGGTGGACGCAGCTTTTCTAACCCCAAGCTGAGGTCTCTGCAATCAATCCGTTGGATTGATCCAGCGCATCTTTGAAGAGGAGGGTATCTCTACGGTATCCATTTCCCTCAATTTGGCCATTACCAAAAAGGTCAAGCCACCTCGGGCATTATATCCGGGTTTCTCGCTGGGTCATCCCCTGGGGCGAGCCCATGACAGGGATATCCAGTTGCAGGTACTGCGAGACGCTCTCGGGCTGTTGGAGATGGATCTAGAGCCGGGCGAGGTGGTGATAAAGTCTTACTAGATGGAAAACTGGCATGGGCTAGATTATTTCGGATTGCGGATTGCGGAATTCTGAGCTCAGGCCAAATAGCTAATAACCAACAGGCCAGGTGCAGGGTATAAGGTAGAGGGGATTATGAGAATTCTGTTCAGTGCTTTACCCTATACCTTGCACCTTCCACCTTGTACCAGAATTTTCCTGGATTCTGACTCCTGGCTCCTTGATCTCAAATCCTCAATCCGAAATCCGCAATCCCCCCCTTGCCTTTCACCGTAACAACAAAACTCGTAACATCCCGTGGAGGGAAAAAACATCTTCCGGGTCCCTTTGGCCGAGCAATATCTGCCTGGCCACCCCTCGCACGGCCGAGTTGCGAGCGGCCTTTGTAATGAGAAGGTTGGCGAATGACTTGAAGTGGAACAATCTCTGCGCTGCCTGGTAGCCGTGATGGCGTCCATCCAGCTTGCTACGCAGATCTCTCTCGTAATTTCCCAAAATCCGGCTGGTAAAATCATTTTTCGCAAGAGCCTCAAGGGCAACAGAGGCAGCCACCCGCCCACTTTCCAGGGCACTACTGATCCCCTCTCCTATGAAAGGAAACGTAAGGCCGAGAGCCTCTCCCAGAACAAGGAGCCCTGGAGCGCAGGCTCGTGCACCTTGAAAACCTGTGCGCATCGGGGCTGCTCTGATTGGCTCAATCTGCTCCGCCATTTGAAGATGCCGGGATAGTGGTTGAACATGTTTATGGAAACTCGTCAGATTCTGGCCGAAACGCGGCATTTTCTTGCGGCCATCCAGAAAAATACCGCAGCCCACATTGAAAATACCCTGACCCAAAGGAAACATCCAACCATAGCCGGGGAGCAGACGTCGGTCGTAGACAACGACCATGGAGCTCTCATCTATTGTCTCAGTCAGGCGGAAATACCCCCGAACACCAATGGCACTATGATTTCTATTTATCAGAACTCCGAACACGCGCAGGATTCGGGCGTTGGCACCGGTTGCCAGGAGCACCAACCGAGCAGTAATACTAATTTTGTGCCCTTCCTGATCAAATCCTACAGCTCCCACACAGGTTCCATCCTGGACCAGCGGCTCTGATACCGTGACACCACCCAGAAAGTTGGCCCCTCGGCCACAGGCCTCCTCAAGGAGCAATGCATCCAGCTCTTTCCGTGGAAGGGTGAACAAATTGCCTTCCAGCTCACACTCAGTCCCATTCGGCGCCACGAAAAGAATGCTATGGATAGGATGGGCCTTTTCTTTCACCGCTGCGTCTAGGCCGACGCTTTGCAAAACTTCCAGACTATCCTCGAGAAGACCGTCTCCGCAGACCTTCTCTCTAGGAAATGGGCTGCGCTCCACCACCAGGACACTGACCCCTTGACGGGCCAATTCCGCAGCAGCCAAGCAGCCTGCCGGTCCGGCACCAACCACCAGAACGTCGGTTTGCATGTCCCGATTCAAAGCTTCCCCCATGGAGAGTAACAAGGCAAATGTATTGGTGGGCAAATGTATTATAACTGTAAGTAAACAATCCGTATAGTGGGAAGCGCAGAGCGCTAAAGCGAGACAGGGTTAGGCGGGAAAGGTGAGACGGGGATTAGAGGCCAGACGACAGAGGACGGAGGTCACACCTGATAGTTTCTGAATTCGCAATTCGAAATTCACTCTCCATGCTCCATGCTCCATGCCCTATGCCCCTTACAGGGGCCAAAGGCTTTGCTCATCCCCTGCATCCCAGCGATGTGGCAAGAAGAAAAAATCATCGATGTGCTCAGAACCGGTCAGCGCCATCAGCAGTCGTTCCACTCCGAGAGCAATCCCGGCAGCCGGTGGCATCCCGTAGCCGAGCTCTCCAAGGAATTGTCTATCAATGGGGACCTTCGGATAGCCCTGCCGTCTTTTCTCCCTGAGTGCCTCTTGGAAACGCTCCTCCTGTTCAACTGGATCATTCAGCTCAGTGAATGCATTGGCCACTTCCACCCCGCCCACGTAGACTTCAAAACGTTCAGAGAAAGTTGGTTGTCCTGGTTTGCTGGCCGCAAGAGCGGCCATACCAATGGGATAATCATAGAGAATTTCAGGCTTTTCCAGGCCCAGATGTGGCTCTATGAGACTCAAAAATAGTTGAAAAAAGAGCGAGTCAAAATCCCGGGCTTCATTTGCACGCTCTCCTAGCAGTCTGCATGCCTCCGTTTGGAAATACTCCAGATCCTCCACCCCTTTTTCCAGGTTAATGGAGCAGTGGCGGCTGAAGACTTCTTGAACACTGGTCCTGCTCCACGGTGGTCGCCAGTCAATCTGGTTGCCGCGAAAACGGCAGGAGTCCGTCTGGTCCAATTCCTCCTTGAGGTAAATACCAAGCTCCTCCACATCGGCCATGATCGCTTGGTAATCGGCAAATGCCCGGTACCACTCCAGCATGGTGAACTCACAATGATGTAAAGGGCCAGCCTCACCGCCGTTGCGAAAGCAACGGCTGATTTCATATATCCGTTCCAAACCTGCGCATAGGGCTTTCTTGAGAGAAAACTCCGGAGAAGTTGGCAAATAGCAGCGCTGACTATGACCCTTATTATCCAAATAATGGGTAACAAATCCCTGCAAGTGCACTTCCAATCCCGGAGAAGGGACCAGGCATGGCGTTTGCCATTCCACAAAACCCCGAGAGGAAAAGAACACACGGACAAGCTCAAGGGCCCTAGTCTTGTGGAGTAACAGCATTTTGATTCGGCCACCATCACCATGCAAGCGATGGAACATGCTTTCCGGATTGTTCACGGGATCCTTGTCAGGGACGACCAGCCGGTTAAGACGTAGAACCTTGAGGGGATCTACTCTGTCGTCTACCAACGCCTCCACAATATCACCACAGCTCGGAAGTCCTGAACTATCGGCAACGAGGAGCTGGTTCCCCTCCTGTCCCATTACCAAAAATGTGGGCGGTGTGACCTCCACCACCCTGCCACGCACCACAGTTTCACCGGGTGCTGACTCAAATTCACAATGACTTTTGTAGATCATTTTGGAAACCCGCCTAATTCAGCTTGCAGCTGCCAGCAGGCAGCAGGCAGGGATTTAATATGTGCAAATCCCAGTTTTGTGTGCCTTCTGTCCTCTTTCCTCTGCCCGCTGCTAGCTTTCCGCTGCCTGCTGTCTTTCCCCATGCCAACAAAAAAGACCGGCTCAGCCGTCCGCTTATGTCAGACAGTCTGGCCGGTCTCCAGCGATTCTAACCTACTCTGTGATTTCAAACTGGAGCTCTTTTATCACGGTTCCCGCCGGGTCGAGTACATCTACACGCCAGGAGCCAACTTCATGGGTTTGAATTATTTTGGAGCTCCAGGTGCGCCAGTTATCCGAGGATATGTCAAGGTCTACCCGGGCCATCTCGGTGGTACCGAAATACCAGACGTGGGTGATTGTAGTCGGAGTCTGTGCGCCCGTAATCTTGGTGAAACAGTACAGGACACCAATTGAGGCTGAGAAACTGACACCGGCATCCACAGGTTCCCGGTCAACCACATCCTGGCAAATGGCAGCCACTGCCACTTCTAGTGAAGGTGCGTCCTGGGCCAGCGTGGCTGGTGGCAGCCATAAGAAGGTGGCAACTACTACCAATAAGACGGCGGATTTGGTGAGGGACTGTTTCATCGTCGCTTTCTCCTTGGTAAAAGGGTCCATAATCTAAGCCGGGATTATTTAAACACAATGGCTCGCTTCTTGCAATTATAAAGCACCACTTGAGAAACGTGACAACTGCTTTCTCGTACAATAAATCCCCTCAAACAATAATCACAAAGGGAGTGGTGATCTTTTTGGGGAAGGGATAAAGTACGGTGGTACGATTTTCCGACCTGGAAAAGAAGGGTGCTAAGAAGGAAGCCGAGCTTGAAAGCTCGGTGTTTAAGGGTCTGTCAGAAGAAGAAAGCCCTCCTCTTGATGCGAACGATTGGTACCAACGCGCCTTCCGGTTTGTGGAGGATGTTTTTGAAAAGGTCCGTAATAAAGAGAAGCCGAATCTGAGTGAGGGCGAGGAACTGATCGAGGAGATTGTCCATGCCTGCTTACAAGGCAACTTACGGCAAGAATTACTCATCAAGGCCCAATATGGAGATGAGGCCAGCTCGTTCCTCACCAACAAAGCGGTCAATGTAGCCGTTTTCGCGATTTTTATGGGCGACACTCTGGGATTGCCCAAAGAACGGCTGTTGGAGTTGGGGCTCGCAGCGTTGCTCCACGACATTGGCAAAATCCGGGTGCCTGAGGAAATCCTCTATAAAGAAGGAAACCTCAACGAGGATGAGTTAGCGGTGCTCCGCAAATACCCCCACGATAGTTTCGAGATACTGCACGGGCTTGGTGAAAAGTACCACAACCTCGCCGAATGCGCCCTCCACCTGAACGAGAGGCTAGACGGCAGCGGCTTCCCCCAGGGGCTACAAGGGGATGAAATCAATCCCTACGCCAGGATCATCGGTATACTAGAGCTCTACGAGGCTATGACCCACAACCGACCCCAGCGACAGAAGTTCACCCACTTCGAGGCAGTACAGGAGATCGTAAAGACGAAAAAAAACGCCTTCCAACGCGAACTGCTGAAGGCCTTTCTTAACACCTTCGGCATTTTCCCCCTCCACTGCCTGGTTAAGCTAAATTCCGGAGCCATTGGCAGGGTAATCCAAACCTACCGAGAACAGCCCCTGAGACCGAAGATAGAGGTCATTGTAGATGCTAAAAATAGGCGAGTGAAAACGCCGCGGACCATTGATCTAAGGGAACAGCAGGTTTTGTATATTGAAAACGCACCCACGGAAAACAATGTCAACACCTGAGGGTTAACATGTATTTAGAACATTGGGAAATGAGCATCTTACCCTTTGAAAACACTCCTAACCCGACTTTCTTTTATCCTTCTCCCATGCATAAAGAAGCTCTGGAACGTTTGAACTATGCCGTCGTCCACGGAAAAGGGGCGGCTATGATCGTTGGTGGGATCGGGTGCGGCAAAACCAGGCTGAGGAAAGACCGTTATCGGGTGGTCGCCATGACCAACCCAGCCTTTGAGCCAATTGAATTTCTCGAAATGGTCATGAGACTATTCCGGGTCCCTAATGGATATAGCCGTTCAAAAGCAGAGATGTTGCATTCCTTGGAAGGCCAGTTGAGAAAAAACATAGTGGAGGCCAAAGGTTCGGTGCTTATAGTTGATGATGCCCAGGTTATTCACAACGAGAGAACGCTGGAGGAACTGCGCATGCTTCTCAACCTCCACGAAAAAACCAAGTTTCTGGTTAACCTGATTCTCCTTGGGCAATTGGAGTTGACCGAGCAGGTTGCCAAGCTAGCTCCTCTGGATCAACGAATTTCAATCCGCTGCACCATCTCTCCTCTCTCTTATAAAGATTCTCTTTACTATATCAAACATCGCCTGACCGTGGCAGGCTGCAAGAGCCTGCCATTCGCTGCCGAAGCTCTTGAGGCTATTTTCAGATTTACCAAAGGTATTCCTCGGGAAATGAACAACCTCTGCGATCGCAGCCTCCTTGCTACCTATCTGGCGGACAAGACTATCGTCACTCATGAAATAGTCGAAGAGGCCTGGAAGGATCTTCACTGAGCAACCACTCAAGGCAATAGGTGTCGCAAAATCCCCCTAAATCCCCCTCTACAAAAGGGGGACTTTTATAGTGATCTCATTCAGTTCCCTCCCTTTGACAGAAGGGGCAAAGTGCCTGTCCTATAACCTTATTATTCCCTCCCCCTCGACGGGGGAGGGTTAGGGTGGGGGTGAAAAATAAATTTATTTTCAATTATTTATATTCCCCCCTCCCCTTTATCCCTCCCGCCAGGGGAGGGAAAGGTGTCGTCGGACAGCCTCTTTATCTCCCCTTACAAAAGGGGGGCAAAGTAGTTTCTCTGGATCACATTACATATAATACCGTCCAGTACCTCTAGGGTCCTGTTCCGGCTGGACTTGCCGGGGGGAAACTATGGAACGATAGTAATCATTACTCTGCAAGAGTGACTGATGGGTGCCAATAGCAATGAGGCGGTTCTGATCTAAGAGAAAGATCCGATCGGCATTCATGAGAGTAGAAAGCCTGTGGGCCACCACAAAGAGGGTCTTGTTCTCGATAACAGATGGGAGAGACAGAAAAATGGTCTTTTCCGTCTGGCTATCCAGCGCAGCGGCTGGCTCATCCAGCACCAGAATGTCCGGATCTTTCACTATGGCCCGGGCAAGCGCTAGCCGCTGTCTTTGTCCTTCCGAGAGGTTAACCCCCTCTTCACCGATCTCGGTCTCATAGCCTTCCGGTAGGCTCGTGATGAAATCATGGATACCAGCAACTTTGGCCGCCCTTGAGACTTCCTCATCCCTGGCGGTGGGATTGCCGTAACGAAGGTTTTCCGTAATAGACCCGGATAAAAGGAGTGTGCTCTGAGAGACGTAGCCAATCCGCTGGCGAAGTGAACCCAGCTCATAGTCCCTTGCAGGCTGGCCATCAAAGCAAATCTCTCCTGCATTGGGTTTGTAGAAGCGAAGGATAAGGCTCAACAGCGTGGTTTTACCAACGCCGCTGAGCCCTACAATGGCTACCCGTTCTCCGGGCCGAATGTGGAAGGAGACATTGTTGAGCACCGGCTCACGCTCGTTGTAGGCAAAAGAGACGTTCTTGAACTCGATCTCCCCTGTCAGCCGCTCAACCGTCTTGCCGTCTCCCATGTTTTCTTCTGGAACGATTTCATAGAGATCCGAGACTCGTTCCAGCGCCGCTCGGGCATTTTGCAGTTGAAGGTTGGCACTGGCTAAAAACTGCGCCGGGCCAAATACATATGCCAGATAGGCGACAAAGGCGAGTAAAGATCCTAAACTCCAATGGCCCTGAATCACCCAGTAGGTGCCCAATGCCAGTACGGTAACCTTTGCTATTCCCGGCATGCAATTAATTACCAGATTGGCAACAGAACTCACCGTGGTTTGCTCCAGGGAAATTTGAAATGCCTCTTTCAGCTGAGACATGAGACGCTTAACTGTACGCGCCTCGGTGGAGAAGGCCTTGATCAAAGAGACCGAAGAAAGCGACTCCTGCAAATGACTTGAGACCGTGGCCTCCTGTTCCATCTCCTGATGGCTCAGGACGTGGATCTTCCTTGAAAAGTAGCGTATGCAGAGTACGAGCCCGGGGACAATCACCAGGACACCGAGGGCCAGTCTCCACTCCAGGTAGAAAAGCAGTACCACTCCTCCCGCAAATCGTAGGATGTTGCTAATTACGTAGACAATGGTGCTGGAAAAAAACCAGCGCAGCCCCTCCACGTCAGAGGAGAGACGGGACATCAAATAGCCTGTTTGTTTTTTATCGAAAAAAGCCTTGGGAAAGCGCAGAACATGGCTGAAAAGATCTTGCTGGATGTCGAGGGTTACCTCCTGTTCAAAGCGGGCAAAATAGAATTGCTGTAGGAGACCAGTTAATTTTTCCACCAGGGAGATGCCAGCCAGCAGAATGATGGCTATCGTCAGGAGGCCAAGTTGACGGCCCAAGATAACATCGTCAACCAGGTAACGCATGATGAGCGGTTGAGGAATACCAAACAAAGAGGTGGTCAAGACGAGGATGACACCCACTGCACCCTTGCGGCAGTGTCGTCCAACAAAACGGCGCAAGTTCTCCAAGTTGGCCTTCATGGGCGCGTAGCCGTCCTGCCCACCGATACGGTCTTCGGGTATTTTCCGCGAAAGCCC
>WOR8_10007646_pt1 | contig 10306 bp, 5 predicted proteins | sample DeeMarSeWOR38_10_FD_19890 | JGI IMG/M metagenome (IMG submission 19890)
GAAGAAAGATCTTACTTCTTCTAGAAAATGAGGGTTATATTCCGTATACAGATTTAATGGAAAGACTTGGTTTAGAAACAACAGGGCAGTTAAACTTCCATCTTAAAAAAATTGGATCTCTGATAGATAAGGATAAGAAATCATACTTTCTTACAGAAGAAGGAAAACGGGTTCTTAAGATCATAAATATTAATAAAAGGATTTTATCAGGAGAAGATATTGATGAGTATTTAGATTCAAAGGGAAGTGACATAAGTCGAGTTGGGGTTATCATCTGTAATTGTAATACAGAAATATCAAATATTATAAATGTAGATGCTCTTGAAAACTACACAAATAAATTAAAATATGTTGTTTCTGTCAAGGTTTTTGAAAATCTATGTCAGCAAAAAAATTTTACTAAGATTGCTAAATGGGTTAAAGACAATTTCTTAAACAAAGTTGTTATTGCTGCATGTTCCCCAAAGACACATCAACATATTTTTGAACGTATTTTTGAGGGCGTTATTGAACGGGCGAATATAGAGATAGCAAACATTAGAGAACAATGCTGTTGGGTACATCAATTTAAAGTAGATAAAATAGATCCTGCACTAACTTTAGAAAAAGCAAAATTAATAATTGAAGCGGCCATTGAACGGGTAATTCTTCAGAAGAATGTAAAAATTAAGAGAGTTGAAATAGAAAAGAGTTGCGCAGTTATAGGTGGGGGTATTGCAGGCATGACACTCTCATTAAATTTAGCACGAGCAGGAATTAAAGTGTTTCTTATTGAAAAATCACCAACTCTGGGAGGAAAGGTAGCTAGGTGGGATCGAATCTATAAAATGGGCGATTGTTCTATTTGTTTCATTTCAGAATTAATAGCCGAATTAGTGAAAGAAAAAAATATTCAAATTTTTACTAATACCGAAATAGAGAGTGTATCAGGAGAGGTTGGTGATTTTACAATTGATTTAATTAAAAAACCTCGCTATGTAGATGAAAAAAAATGTACTGGGTGTAAACAGTGCATAGATGTATGTAGTATAGAAAAATCTAATCAGTATGAATTTGGTTTAATTAATAGAAAAATTATATATATCCCATTTATTCATTCATATCCATATGTTCCTTTAATCGATATGGAAGATATAAATAATTGTCTTAAATGTAGAATTTGCGAACGTGCTTGTATAAATAAAGCAATTATTCTTGATCAAAAACAGGAGAAAATTAGGATTAAAGTTGGTGTAAAAGTCATTGCTATTGGTGCTGATTTATACTCAGATTTGGAGCAATATCATTATGATCCACAAAACGACATAATTACATCCCCTGAATTTGAAAGAATGCTTTCTTCAGACGGTTTCACAGGTGGGCAGATAATTAGAATTTCTAATAAAAAACCCCCAAAAACAATTTCAATAATTCAATGTGCAAGCACTCCTGATCATCAACATAAACTTCATAATATTCTTGCTTTAAAATATCTAAGTAGTATAAATGTAAAAAATCCTGAATGCACTGTAAATGTTTTTTATGATTTAAACAAAATTAATAATAATAATGATTTTTTACTCAATTCAATTGATCCCAGATTCCATTACGTTAATAAGATAAAAATTGTTGAGAAAAATAATGAAAAGCGGATTATTGCAGATTCAATGGAATATCCAAGTGATCTGATCATATTAAATCTAACAATAGTTCCAAATAAAGACTTAAAAGCATTTAGAAAGACTATGGACTTTACTTTGGATGATTATGGCTTTATGAGTGAAGAAACCTTAGCTTCAGGAATATATGGGGTTGGAACTATTTTTGGTCCTTTGGATTATAATACCACAATTTCTACAGCTAATAATGTTGCTTTAAAAGTGATTTCATTACTTTCACAAGATTACTTAATAGCAGAGTTTAGTGGTATAGAAATAAATGAGGAAAAATGTGGTTTATGTGGCTTATGTTCTAAAATTTGTCCATATAATGCAATAACAATCGAGTCTGATAAAATTAGCATCGATAAATTCAAATGTAAAGGATGTGGAACATGTGTAAGTGTGTGTCCTACAAATGCAATAGATTTGAATATAGACACTTCTGAAAAGTTTCTTAAGACAATTGAAGTACTTTCAAAATATAAGAAAAGTCCGAAAATTATTGCGTTTTGTTGTGGTTCTTGTGGGTACGCAGCAGCTGATGATGCTGGTCTTAAAAAAATTTCATATAATCCAAATATTTTCATCGTGCGGGTTCCATGCACTGGTCGTGTTGATATAAATTTTATAATTAAATCATTTGAGCGTGGTTTTGATGGAGTTATGGTTATTGGATGCAATAAGAACGCATGTCGATACATTGATGGAGTAGAAAGAATTGATAATAAAATCAAATTATTAAAGGAAATTTTAGGACCAAAATACAGTAATCGTGTTATTCTTCAGCATATGAACGCTGTTGAGGGTTATAAATTTGCTGAAATTGTTAATAATTTCTATAACCATTTGAAGGAGGAGATCAAATTTGAAGCCTAGATTCATTATAATCTCCTTAACATCTTGCAGTGGTTGTATTTCTACATTAATCTCCTTAGACATTTTTCCTCAATTCCTTGAAAGAACAAAAATAATTTATTTTCCATTTATCTTGGATGTAGAAAAAATTGAAGATTGTGATATTGCTTTAGTAGAAGGCTGTATTTCTGAAGAATCGGAAATAAATCTCCTAAAAGAGGTTAGAAAGCATGCTAAGAAAGTATACGCCCTTGGAACATGTGCCGCTTTTGGAGGGATTTTAAGCCTTTCGAATTCAAGAGATATAAAACCAATTTCAGATTTTATCCAAATTGACGGAATTATTCCTGGGTGTCCTCCTCCCTCGAAATTATTTGGAAATATTTTAATTAGATTAATAGAAAATAAAGATACATCCCTATCTGAAAAGGTTTTATGTGCTAATTGCCCTTTACGAGAAAATATGGAGAAGATTTTAGATACAGATATAATTAAAATAAATCCTAATCCCGAAGAAATTATTCTTGGTGAAGAAAATTCAGATTGTTTCTTGAAAAGGGGCATTCTATGTTTGGGACCGATAACTCGAGAAGGATGCGAGAGTAAATGTATAAAACTAGGTCTCCCCTGTGAAGGTTGTATGGGACCTGTTTCAAAAGATTTTACATCAAATATCATAAATTTTTTAAGTTTGGTTAAGCTCTCCAAAGATTTAATTAATTATGAAGGAATATTTTATCGTTTTTCAAAACCAAAATTAAGAAGGTGAAAAGATTGTTAAAAATAGTAGATGTATGCACTCGTGTTGAAGGGCACGGAACTGTAAAGATTTTGCTTCAGAATGACGAAATTTCAAATGTTGATTTTGAAATTCAATCAAATCGAGGATTTGAAAGCTTTTTAATTGGAAAAAAACTAAATGACATTCCTAAAATTGTATCTCGAATATGCGGGTTATGTTATGCTTCTCAAACAATCGCTAGCTGTAAAGCAGTAGAAAATTTTTTTAACATATCTACTCCAGAGCAGTCTATTCTTTTAAGGCATTTATTACTATTTGGAGAATTAATCAAATCACATTCTATGCATTTTTATTTCCAATCCTTACCAGATCTTTTTCAAATTTTTGATATTAGTCAAAAACTATTCTCTCCGTACGAATTGATCAGATATGACTCTCAATTAACGACATATATATATGAATTAATTAAAATAGGCAATGAGATTGAAAAAATTTTTGGTGGAAGATCTGTTCATTTGATTACTTCAATTCCAGGAGGAATTGTTTATTTACCTTCTCGAAAAGATATTTCTATGGCGCGAAAATATTTTCAAAAGGCTAAAATCAATTTAGAATTTATAATTGATAAATTTATTGGTGTTTTTTCCAATCGTGTTCCACCAGAAGAATATGATCTTCCCAATGTAATGTATATGGGTTTAAATAACTTCGGAAATTTTAATAGGTACAGTGGGACCTTAAAGATTAAAGAAAACGTAAAAAATTCAATTGAATTCGAAGAAAAAAACTATTCTTCCTATTTTGAAAAGGATATTAATTTAAGAGGAATCGATTTCCATTTTGATAAAAATAAAAGGTTTTTAGTTGGACCTATTTCCCGATATAAAATTACTGAAAATTATGAAAATGATAATATCAATACTTATCTTGGATATTTTGATAAATCTTGGCAAAATAGCGTTTTGTTCTCTAACTTTCTTAGGTTAATAGAAATGTATTTTGAAACTCAACAAGGATTGATAATTTTAGAAGAACCTGTGTTAAATAGGAGAACAATACTCCCATCCCTTACCTCTTTGAAAAATTCGGAGGGAATAGGAGTTATTGAAGCACCAAGAGGTATGTTGTTACATCATTATTACATAAATGATAATGAAATTATCAAAAAAGCAAAAATCTTCATTCCTACTGAAATAAACATACCAATAATTAATGATACCATAACAAAATATGCCCAGGAATTATACAATCGAACTGGAGATATTAATATAGTTAAAAAAAAAATTCAGACCATTATTAGAGCATTTGATCCTTGTATATCATGTGTTGCTCACTAAGTTATTTTAATTTAATGACTACAAAAATTAAATTTCCGAAGCTATTAAAAAAAGGTTTAAAGATATTTTAGTCCATTTTGGTACGGAATATTCAAATATTTAAAGAAAAATTATTAAGAAAATTTATGAATAAGAAAATATATTTCTTACCTTGATTGTTTTCATTATCATAATATGAAATCTGATTTATTAAATAATCAATAATTTTTGGTATTAGAAATGATAATATGATAATTCCCTACATAGAGGACTTGAATATCTGCATATGAAGTAAAAATTTTTATATTATGATTACTATTTTTGTCATAGTGATTTATATTTTTAGAAATTTTCTTATAAAAAATCATCACTATTAGTTAACAATTTAATAAATTAGAAAACTGAAAGTTGAAAAAATACAGGGAGGGATTCATGTTAATAGAAGAGAAAAAAAATGAAGTAAAAAAAATTGAGGAGAAATGCCCTAACTGCGGGTCAACTTTAGAAAATAGTGATTATATTTATAGGCGTAGATCCTCTTTTAGCGGTTTTCAATGTTCCAAATGTAAATATTTTATGTTTTATGAAGATTAACAATTATCAATTTATATGATTCTATTCCAGCCATGAAATCTATTGACGTATCAAATAATCTTATTTCCGGAGACATAATTGAAAATGTAATTGATATGGCAAATTATTGTTATAACTGCAATCGCTGTATCACTGTGTGTCCATTATCTCTTATAGATCTCTTTTCTCCCCGACGCTTAATATCAGATTTAATTTTTTCACCAATAGAGGAAGTTTTAAAAAATCATAATATATGGAATTGTCTTACATGTGGTCAATGTACAATTTACTGTCCAATGACTCAAGAGAATACAGGTGTAAGAATTCCTGATTTAATTTTGGAATTAAGGAAGGCATCTTTTTACGATGAAACAGAAAAAATGAAAATGATTCAATGTGATACTCATGATGGAATTTTCGAGATGATTCCAAAACTTCAGGCAGATAAATCCATCCGACCAGATAAATTAGATTTTTTAGAAGGAACTCTAATAAAAACAAGTGAATCAGGTGAAATTGCCTACTTTGTTGGTTGCTTACCATTATTGGAAGAAATGCTTTACAAATTTGAAATTAAATATACTAGTACTGCAATAACAATATTAAGTTTATTAAACGAAGCAGATAAAATTCCTGTTGTTTTAAATGAAAAATGTTGCGGTCATGACGCACTTTGGGGAAGAGGGGATATAGAAACTTTTAAAAAGTTGGCAGAATACAATGTTCAACTTTATAAAAATGCCGGAGTTAAAAAAATTATAATTGGATGTGCTGAAGGATATAGAACTTGGAAATATGATTACCCTAAAATAATTAAAGATTTTAATTTTGAAATACTGCATTTTTCAGAATACTTTTTACAGGAAAATATCCTCGATAATGTAAGATTTCCACAAGGAAAGAATATAAAAGTTACTTATCATGATTCTTGTCGTTTAGGGCGTAGAGGTGGTAAATTATACGACGCACCAAGAGAACTACTTAAAAAGATTCCTGGGATTGAATTACTTGAAATGGATAATGTCAAAGATGATGCTAATTGTTGCGGTGTCGTTGGATTTATGAACTGTAATGAATATTCTCGTTTATTAAGACAAAACCGTATTAAAGAAGCAATAAATACGGGGGCAGAATATCTAATTGTTCCTTGCCCAAAATGTTTAACGCATTTCACATGTTATCTTAATGAATCCTATTCAAATGAGGATAATAAAGAATTAAAAAATAAAATCGAAGTAATAGATCTAGCAAGTTTTATTGGAAAATTCCTTTTTCTTTGTTGAGAATTTTCTAGTCAATTAGTTGGCTTGTATTGAAAAAAATAGAAGAAAATTTTATGTTGAATTTAAAATCTGGAGATAGCTGAATGGAAAAAATCGGTGCTGTATTAGTAATTGGAGGTGGAATTGGAGGAATCCAAGCGTCAATGGATCTAGCTGATTCTGGTTATAAAGTCTACATAATTGAATCCACAACTAGTATAGGAGGGGTAATGTCTCAATTAGATAAAACCTTCCCTACTAATGATTGTGCAATTTGTATTCTTGCTCCAAAATTAGTAGCAGCAGGAAGACATGAAAATATTGAGATTTTTATAAATTCGAATGTCGAAAAAATTGAAGGAAAACCAGGAAATTTTACAGCTGAAATTAAACAACGATCATTATATCTAGATCAAAATAAATGCACAGGTTGCGGATTATGTGCGCAATCATGCCCTGTAGAAGTAGTTGATCTATTTAACGAAGGGTTATCTAAAAAATCAGCAATTTCCGTTAAATTCCCTCAAGCAGTGCCTCTAGTTTTTTCAATTGATAGAGATAAATGTATAGGTTGTGGAATTTGTAGAGGTGTATGCAAAGCAAAAGCTATTGATTATGCACTTAAAGAAAAAATTATAAAAATAGACGTAGGTGCTGTTATATTATCACTTGGATTTGATGAATATGATCCCTCATCTTTGAAAGTTTATGGATATGGAAAATTTAAAAATGTTATTACTAGCACCCAATTTGAACGGATTTTAAGTGCTAGTGGACCATTTTCCGGAAAAGTTATTCGTCCTTCTGATGGGACAGTACCGATAAAGATAGGTTTCCTCCAATGTGTCGGATCGAGAGATAAAAATATTGATGTTGAATACTGTTCTTCAGTATGTTGTATGTATACTGCTAAGGAGGCTGTTATTGCTAAGGAACATATGGATATTGTTGAACCTACCATCTTTTCAATGGATATTAGAGCATGTGGTAAAGATTTTGATAAATATATTACACGGGCTCAAGAAGATTATGGTGTTAGGTATATTCGAAGGAGAATTTCTAGCATTCGAGAAGTTCCAGACACAGAAGACCTTATAGTATGCTATGAAACCGAGAATGGAAAAATAGTTGAAGAGAAATTTAATCTTATTGTTCTTGCAGTTGGAGCAAAACCTCCTCAAAAAGCTAAAGAATTAGCTGAAAAATTGAATATTGAATTAAATGAATATGGTTTTTGCAAAACAAAACGATTTTCCCCAGTAAAAACCTCAAGAGAAGGAATTTTTGTTTGTGGTATGTTTTCAGAACCAAAAGACATTCCGGAGACTGTGGTTGAAGCAAGCGCAGCAGCAGGAGCAGTTAATGTCTTTTTGTCTGATGTGAGAAATACCTTAGTTTCAAAAAAAGATTATCCTGAAGAATTAGATGTTAGTGGAGATCCCCCTAGAATTGGTGTATTTATATGTCATTGTGGTATTAATATTGGAGGTGTTGTAAATGTTCCTGAAGTTGTTGAATATGCAAGTAAATTACCAAATGTAATTTATGTAGAAAGAAATCTGTATACTTGTTCAGCTGATACTCAAACAAACATTAAAAAAAGGATTAAAGAATATAATTTAAATAGGGTAATAGTTGCATCATGTTCACCTAGAACGCATGAGTCATTATTTCAAGAAACTATTAGAGAAGCTGGTCTGAACAAATACCTTTTTGATTTAGCTAATATTCGCGACCAATGTTCATGGGTACATATGCATGAACCGGAGGAAGCTACAGAAAAAGCAAAAGATTTGGTAAGAATGTCTGTGTCAAAAGCTAGAAACTTGTTTCCCTTACAAGAACAAGAAATAGATATTAAACATAAAGGATTTATTATTGGGGGCGGTGTAACCGGAATGACTGCGTCTCTGAACCTTGCGGATCAAGGCTATGAAGTATTTTTAGTTGAAAAAAATGATCAATTGGGAGGATTTGCTAGAAATATTTATGAAACTTTAGAAAATGATGATGTACAAAAATTTCTTCAAGAATTAATAGAAAAAGTAACCAATCATAAATTTATAAAGGTTTTTCTTGAGGCTAAAATTAACTCTGTTAGTGGATATATAGGAAATTTTACCACAGATATTAGTTTTGGTAAAGAGAAAAAAAAAAAGAATTTAACACATGGAATAATAATCCTAGCGACGGGAGCAAAAGAATACGAGCCAGAGGGTAAAGAAATTCTATTTGGTAATACTAAACAAATTATTACTCAATCAAAATTCGAGAAAATTCTTTTTACGAATGAAGAAAAAATAAAAAAATTAAAATCCTTGGTTATGATTCAATGTATTGGTTCTAGAAATAATGAACATCCATATTGTAGTAGAATATGCTGTTCTGAAGCTATTAAGAACGCACTAAAAGCAAAAAAAATAAATCCCAACTTGAATATTAGCATTTTATATAGAGATATTAGGACTTACGGATTTAAAGAAAAATATTACAATTTAGCAAGAGACAAAGGGATTCTTTTTATTAGGTTTGATGAAAAAAATCCACCCCAAATCGAAATAGAAGATGATAAGGTAGTAAATCTGTTATTTAGAAGAGATATTGGAAACCTTAAGATTCGTTCGGATTTAACTGTTTTAAGTACTGGAATAATTGCCTCTGAAGATAATTCAGAATTAGCCAAGATGTTAAAAGTTCCTCTAAACGAGGATAAATTCTTTTTAGAAGCTCATGTTAAATTAAGACCTTCTGACTTTGCAACTAATGGTATATTTTTATGTGGAACCGCGCGTGGAGCAGCAAATATAAGAGAAAGTATATCCCAAGCAAATTCAGCAGCATCTAGAGCAGTTACTATATTATCTAAAGATATTTTAAAAACAGAAGGGGTCACATCTCAAGTAAATGAAGATAAATGTATTGGATGTGGTCGATGTATCGAAATTTGTCCTTATAACGCAATTGAACTTATAGAATCTACTAAACAGATGGGATTATATACATCTAATAATAAAAAAGCACATGTAATTAAAGCAGTGTGTAAGGGTTGTGGAACCTGTATGGCAGAATGTCCTGCTTCTGCAATTACAGTGAACCATTTTGGAAATCCCCAGATTGAACCGATGATAAAAGAAGCTGTCAATCATTTAAATCAGAGCAGAGAACCACGTATAGTCGCATTTCTCTGCAATTGGTGCAGTTACGCGGGAGCAGATCTAGCAGGTGTTAGTCGATATCAGTATCCACCAAATATAAGAGTCATTCGAGTAATGTGTTCTGGTGGCATGTCAAAAAGTTATATATTACAAGCCTTTTTAGAGGGTGCTGATGGAGTATTTATAGCAGGTTGTCATTTAGGAGATTGTCATTATATAAGTGGAAACGAAAATGCTTATCTCCGAATGGACCATCTAAAAAATTTGTTAAAAAAGATTGGAATTGAAGAAGAAAGAGTTATGATTCATGCTATTTCAGCAAGTGAAGGAAAACAGTTTGCAGAATTAGTCACTGAATTTACGAAAAGAATTAAAAGATTAGGCGTACTAACCATTCCCAAAATCATAAAGAAAGAAAAATTGAATGTAATGAGTTAATAAAAGATTCAAGCTTATTTTTTTTATACTTCTATTCAAATTAAATTAATTTTAACTAAAATGTTTATTTTTTTGTTCTATATTTTTTTTCTATATTTCATAAAAAGAAAATAAATTGTGGTTATTATTATTTCAAATCATGTTTAGTTAAAAATTGTTGAGATTAGAACCCATTATTCAAAAAAGATATTAAAGATTTGAAATTTAGTTTCAATTTTTCATCATTTCTCAGTCAAGTTAATTCATAATAAAAATAAAATATTTATAATTTGTTATACCTAAATTTAAATTCTAGAGTTGATTATTTTAATTAAAAAGTGTTATT
>WOR8_10007647_pt1 | contig 10306 bp, 7 predicted proteins | sample DeeMarSeWOR38_10_FD_19890 | JGI IMG/M metagenome (IMG submission 19890)
GATCTGCGTAAGCCTCAAGAGCTTTTCTGACTTTATCGTCAAAGACTTCCTTGGCAATGTCATTCTTCACACTCTCGAAGGGCCGTGGCGTACCAGGCAGCAGATGATATATGTATAAAACATAAAAATATCCCTCAGGACTTTCATACAACCTGAATTCTCCAGGCTTGGCTCCTGATATGGTTTTCTGCACTCCTTCCGGCATACTACTCACGGTCAGCAGTTCTCCTTTAAATATCAAAAGCCCTTTGGTGTCCTTGTCTACCTGCCCCTCTGCATTGGAACTCAACCAGTCAAAGTCTGTGCCCGTTGTAAGTTTTTCCACAGCAGTTACAGCGTCACTCTTTTTCCCGAAGACAAGCTCTTTAATTCTCATCATCTCTGGAAAGGTGTATTTTGCAACGTTTTTTTGGTAGTGGTTTTTCAGCTCCTTTTGATCTAGTTTAATATCAGGAATTATAACCTTGTTTACGAACGCCCCAAATACTGCTGAAATTTCATAGTCTTTGATTCTATTTTTATATTCATCTGACCTGTCTATACCTTTTTTCAATGCCTCTTTCAGTAATATTCTTTTCTCCAATATACCCTCGAGTACTTGGTCTTTACTCTTGTTAACCTCTTTGGCTTTAATTGCTCTTTCCACCCCATGGAAAAATTTTTGCTTTAGGGCTTCAGTCAGTTCTCCAACCGTTACCGGCTGCTCTCCGTTGATCTCCACTAGGACTCTCTTGTCTTTCAATAGGTTGTCGAACCCGGGTTCGTCAGATTCATAGTCCAGTCCATCTATGAGCTCCTTATTGGTTCTCACGTACTTTTTCTTTAAATCCTGGTAGTAGCCCTTTGCAGCCTTGACTCTCTCCTGATTGAGTACCTGCCGCCTTGCCCTCTCCATTGCCTCTGCATCTTCTTCCTCGGGAAAACGTTTGCCTTCGAGCCTGAGGATTATGAAACCTTTTCCCCCAATTGCGACCACAGGACTTGTTGAGCCGATCTCCATCTTGGAGACCACCTGAGCTATCTGCGGTGCGAGGTCTTTCTCTTTTAAGTACTGTCCCAACACACCTTCTTCCGCTATTCCTTCGTCCACAGCATTTTTCACTGCCTCTTCAAAGCTGCTGCCACTCTTTATCTTTTCTTGGAAGTTTTTTGCCAGCTCTTCTTTTGCGAACCTGACTGATGATACCTGCCGTTCTTGCACCATTTCTTGGTAGATTTTCTTCACCTCATCTTGGTCAGGTTTTATGTCCTTTACGTACCCTTCAAGCAGAAGTTCAATTAGGTTACTCCGGGAGTAATCAGCCACCATTTTTTTTACCTGGGGCAAATCATCGAGGCCGATATTTCGCGCCTCCAGCACCACAAGTCTTGTGTTTATCATGCGGTTAATAATTTTCGAATAATCGATGCGGCCCGCTGTCTTTGTTCCGGGTCTTGCTGCGTGCGAAGCTGCAATCGCCCGGTTGAACTCCTCCAAAGTAATCGGCTCATCATTGACGGTCGCCACTGCTAACTCTCCGTCAATTATTGGCAGCTTCCCTTCAGCTGCATATGCTGGCAGCACGCCAAATAATAAGCAAATTACCGTGATGAAGACTGCTCGTTTCACTTGCGTCATTGTTTTTCTAGCTTTCTGTGCTCACTGGAGTCTTGGCTTGAAATTTGAGAGGCAAACTGTAGTTCCTCAAAGAAGTGATTTGTCGGAGTGGTTGTTTTCACGATTGGTATTTTAACACGAAGAGAACCGCAAGGAAACGCTTATGGGTTGAAAGTTTATCATCAAATATTGCCGCGGCCTTTACCCGGTGAAATCACCGGAACAATCTGGGGATATCACCGTATATGAGCCTCAGGCGAATAATCATCATAAAGTGTAACCATCTATAATTGTTCATATTTCTTCCATGGCCACCCCCTGGCATACTTGTTGCGTTGTCCAGCTCATGACCAGATATAACTTGGACGTTGACAATTAAGCTGCATTTATTAGTAAACCAATTAAGCCGTTCAGTCGTTCTACTATTTTGGGTAGCTCGCAAATATTTGGCCTAAAAAGGACTGCAAATTTATCAGTGAGAACATGAAAAACAAACATAACAAACTCAAATTATTTATTTCAGCTAGACATAAACTTTTAATATTCACACTGATTATGAGTTTCGCCTGTTTTGTTGCTTCTTCAGACAACGTCTCGGCAGGGATTGAAACATCTTTTCTCTATAACCTCGCCAATTTTTCCGGATCCGTATCCTACAACTGGCCAAACATCTCCATTGATGGCGAGAGAAACGAGACATATGTTGTTGACAAAAAGGAAACAAACATAACGGTATTCAATGATCAGGGCATGGAGGTTTATCATTTTGGTGATGACGGTAGCCTCGGCTTTGCCGTTGATCTTACCGTTGACAGAGAAGGCAACATCCTGGTCCTTTCCAAAAACAGGTCAAAGGCTCTCATTACTAAGTGCAACTTCCGAGGAGAACCAATAGCAGAACTAGAGCTCAAGAACTTTCCTCCCGACTTTTTCCCTTTTTCGGCCGACCGCATAATCTACCGGCAAGAACTTCTCTACCTCCTCGATTCGGGCGGCCTCAGGGTTGCAGTGACCGACGCAAATGGCCATTTCCAGAATGGTTATGATCTCGGCACTCTTATAGGTATTGAAGAAAATAAAAGGGACGGAGCGGATATAGACGGATTCAGCGTTGATTCTCAAGGGAACATTCTTTTTACCATCCCGGTCAAGTTCTCAGCCTTCGTACTCTCCCCTGATGGGGAGTATATACAATTTGGCAGACCCGGTGGCGCTCCCGGAAAGTTCAATAATGTGGGAGGTATAGTAGCCGATGACCAAGGCTACTACTATGTGGCCGATAAATTGAAAAGTGCCATCCTCATCTTTGACAAGGACTTCCAGTTTCAATTGGAGTTTGGCTACCGCGGCTCAAGGCCGGGGAACCTCAACGGTCCCAGGAGTCTGGCCCTGGACTCCCAGGGTAGGCTCTACGTCTCTCAGCTCGGCAAGGGAATTAGCGTTTTTCAAATAACCTACAAATAACCTAAACACACTAAACCATAGAAGATACCTGAATGAATAAGGAGGTGATTGATCAACAGTTAGAATGGCTTGTAAAGACGACAAAAAACGAAAGGAGGAAAACAAGGAGATGAAATTCATTAAACCACTATTGGTTATTATGGCAGCAGCTGTGATAACCCTTGCCCTAGGCGGCAACGCGCTGGCCTTCCACGAAGAGGGCGTGGCCTACTGTGCCGGCTGCCATACCATGCATAACTCTCAGGACGGGCAGGAGATCGTACCCGGAGGCGCAGGCGGCTATCTCTTGCGCCAAACGGACGGCGGTTCCACCTGTCTGAGATGTCACGCAGCTTACGGACAGTTCGCGGGTGGCGCAGGTTATGGAGGAGGTGGAGATTTTTACTGGATAACCAAAACCTTCAGCTGGGACGCCCATGGCTTTAAAGAAAGCACTGGCGATTCCCACGGCCACAACGTTCTAGCCAGGGATTTCGGCCTAAACGATATTGACGGAAAGCTGTTTACCAAGGCTCCTGGTGGAACCTTTGACCATGAACTCTCCTGTGCCAGCTGCCACGACCCTCATGGTAATGAAAATTACCTGCTTCTCCGGGGTAATGATCAGCATGATGGGGCCGATTTCCCAGAGGCCCCCATCGCCGTGTCGCCCGGACGCAGAACGTCGAGCAGCAACGCTGTGTCGGACACAAACCATCCTGCCTACGGCTCTGGCATGTCTAAGTGGTGTGCTGGCTGCCACACAGACTTTATTAATGGTCTGGCAAGCCGCATGCATCCAGCAGACAGGGAAATGCCTAGCAAATATATCGACAACTATAACGGGTATGTTTCAAGCTCACAGCCGACTGGGGGTAATCCTGCTACTGCTTACCTCGAAATGGTTCCCTTCCAGACTGGGGCCACAACCACCGATGGACTGGATATAAAGAGCACAGCTGGTCCAACTGCCGGTGCCCAAGTCGCCTGTATTTCCTGTCACCGGGCTCATGCCTCGGCCTTCTCGGATGCACTCAGATGGTTTCCCGATACGGAGATTCTTAATGAGTCACATCCAGCAGTTGGAGACACTGGCGTAACTGGAGACGACGTTAAAAACAGTTACTACGGAAAAGACATAACCGAACGTTTTGGAGAAAATCAAAGGCAGTTGTGCAATAAATGCCACCTAAAGGACGGCCTGCACGGCCCCGGCCACGGCTAGGGCTAGTTTAAACTGGACTGTTACTCTTTCAAGGCTGAGGGCCCTAATGTGGCCCTTGGCCTTTTTTTGCTCTTAAGATCCTCTTTGCACGTTCAGAGGGTATTATTGCCTCTCAAGCGATGCGGTTCAATTGTTGATACGTAAAATATATGTTAGTATGCGAAAGCTTTAATGAATATCATGCCAATGTGGCGGGTTGAGCATCACCCGGAAAAATATAATTCTTTATCCTTTTTAGCCGTACAAAATTAAACTTTCCCGAAACAGGTTTTAGAGATGATACAAGTAAGGCTTTACTCTGTTTTTCTCCTGCTCTTATTTATTGGCGGCTGTTTTCCCCAAGAGTACACATATAACAAGGCGGTATTAACTGAAGAGGGCGAGGTCCTTGTATACCTTCAACCTCTGCCCCAGGAGGCTTCCAAGCTCCGTTTCATAATGGACGGGATTTTCGCGGTTCGGGATGACGGCCACAAAATACCTCTTTTCTTATCTTTCAATGAAATAAATGGCTCAGAGCTTTTAGGGCGTCAGAAGTTATTGGCCACGGGGATCCTGCCGCCGGGAGCATACACCGGTTTATCCATCAAAGCCGACAAGGCATTTGTGCAGAGCGAAGAGGGTGAGGTTGCCTTGTTGGTTCCAGAGGAACCGGTGATTGCTGCGAAGTTGTTCCGGGTGAACAGGCGACAGGCTATTACCCTGTTTCTTTCCTTAAATGTCTCAGGGATTATCAGCGGCGGTATCAGTTTCACTCCTGACTTTTCCCTGGCATCTTCTGGGGGGATTCTCATAAATCTTACAGGCTATGTCAGTAATTCTGCTTCAAACCTTATTTCTGTCTTCAACAAGAAAACCATGGAGGTCGTAAATGTCATAGCCACCGGCAGGGGACCCAGGGGGATGGTTCTCGATCAGAACCGGACGAGGGGCTACGTGGCTATTTCCGGAGATGACACGGTGGAGATTTATGATTTATTCAATGGCACAGTCATCGGCAGGGTAAAACTTAATTTTGGAGATAACCCCATGGAGCTTGCCCTCACCCCGGATGGAAGGACGCTGGTGTCGGTAAACTACGGCTCCAATACCGTGAGCATGATTGATGCAATCTCTCAAATTGAGCTAAGGAGAATCAGGGTAGGTGAAAAACCAACTTCAGCGGTGGTGGACCCCTCAGGTTTTAGAGCCTACATTATGAATTCCCGATCGAACACGGTTTCTGTGGTGGACTTAACCCAAAGGACGCTTACGGCAACTATATCGGTTGAGGGATCTCCCATAAGGGGAGCCTTCAATCGGGCCGGCAACAGACTTTATGTGGTCAGCAGCAATTCGCCCAATCTTTCTGCAATAGACCCCACAAGCCTCAGGGTAACCGATAAAATCTTTATAGGAACGGGGGGTGTATCCATAAGGGTCAGCCGTTTGACTGGTCTAATATTCGTGGGCAAGAGTTTTGGTGGGGAAATTGCCGTTGTGGACCCTTCCGCTTTGATGTTCATAGACTCCATCAGGGTAGGAGGCAATGCCGCCTACATGAATATTGATCGCCAAGAGAATACTCTTTTTGTGGTTCTTCCGGAAAGAAAACTGGTGCAGAAGATCAATCTAACCAGCAAGAAAATAATGGCTGAAATCGAGGTGCCTGAGGTGGCTTACGCGGTAGTCGTCATGGGTGAGTAATAGTCTATGTGCCGGGCCGTTTTCTTTTTTATATGGCTATTAGCGGTTATGCTCTTTTTCGACGTTTTTTTAGCACGGAACGCCGCTGCCGACGGTATAAACCTCAATGGAGAAATTACTTACCAAGATATTGACACCAAAACCGCTAACAAGACAACCGGGGAAAAGTTCAACACCGACACCTATATAATCCGACAGCGCTACAACCTAGATTTGTCGAAGACCATTTATCCCTACCTGAGTTTTGACACTGGAACCATCTTTGAGTTAAATGAAGCGACGTCCAAGACTGAAGGCACGAAAACCGAAATAGAGGAGACACGGCTCCAACCATTTTTACAACTCAGTCTGAACAATCCCATTTACCAGGCTTCCCTGGAGTACCGCCGGACGGAACTTCACACAAGCATAACAAATGTGCCTAACGCGGAGGACATTAGGGACGAATATGATGCCATCTTCGGCTGGAAGCCTGCGGAGCTTCCTGAGGTAACTTTTCGCTATTCCTATACCCATAGCTACGACAACCCGGAGACCGTGGACCTGGTAGAGAAGCTCATCACGGTGGAGTCCAATTATACAGCCTGGAGAGGACTCACTCTTAACTACTTTTATTCACGGACAGATACAGAAAACCGCTTAATCAACTTTGAAAACCTGGAGCAGTTACATTCTGGTAGAGCAGAGTATTTAGGTAATTTCTGGGACGGACGTTTTTTCCTCGACACCAACTACAGAATAACCTACAGCACTTTCGACTTCTCTGGGGATTCGTCGAATGCACGAATCCCGCTGTTTCGTTCTCAGGGACTTTTTTCTCTGGATAACACTCCTCAAGACGGGCCTGCACTGGCTGTCAACAATGCACTTATCGATGGGAATCTGGTTGCTTCAACCGGCATAGATATCGGCTTGGCCGGCAATGAACTGACTCAGACAAACATCGGGGTCGATCTTGGCGCCACCACTCAGGTAAGTGAAATACTACTATGGGTAGATAGGACCCTTTCAGCTCCGGTGGCAAATTCTTTTTCCTGGTCTGTCTACACCAGTCCGGATAACACTGACTTGAGCACCTGGACCCTGGTTGCCACCGTGTCTCCAGCTCCCTTTGGTACTTTTGAAAATCGCTTCCAGATATCCTTCCCTTCGGCAAATACACGCTTTATCAAGGTTGTTACCAGACCGCTCGATCCCGCAGTTCCCGATGCTGGCAGTTTTCCCAGTATCTTTGTCACAGAAATGGAAACATTCGGCGCGGTCTCCCAGGCAGCGGCCCAAGAAACACAGGAGAACATTGATTGGACTTATGACCTCAACCTGAGAGCCAGGGTCACCGACAAAACCACCCTCGGCTACAGCATCTACTACAATTATAGGAATCAAGATCCCATTTCTAACAAGAGAACCGAACTGTCCAATACCTTTTCCCTCAATCATATCTTCAATGAAGTATTCAGCACCAGTGCCAGGCTCAACCGAACCGACGAAAATGAAGAGGATGTGGACACAGTTATATACAATTATAATCTTAGCGTCAGGGGCGTTTATCTGCCGACCTTTGATCAGTCACTTAATTTCAGCGGTTCAAGCAAAACAAAAGGTGAATCCAGCGATACTGTGACCATACTGCTTCGCAATAACGCCATACTCTATCGTGGCTGGAGTGCTTTTGTCGATACAGGTTTCAACTGGAACAAACCCGAAGGGAGTGGCACGACGGAAAAGAGTATCCTTCTTAGAGCATCGACAAATTTTGAACCAAATCGAATGCTTACCATCAATTTGGAATATCTAGAGAGAGAGATAATAGACCCTGAGAGAAATTCCAGGTACGATTTCACTGTAGAAGCTTTTTTCGTACCCTTAAGAGCCTTATCCTTTAATGCCAGATATAATATCATCAACAGGACGGGCTTTCGGACTCAAACGACACAAGATTACTCGGTTAACTTCTCGCCTTTTCCTGACGGCTCAATCCAGTTCTTTTTCAACTACAACGAAACCCTGGAATCTCTTGAAGACCGAACACGCACAACCATAGGTCCGGGTTTCAATTGGACAATAAGTAATCATTTTTTCTTGGAGGCATCTTACACTTATCAAGAAGACGACTCTAACACCCAGAAAATAGAGTCGAACAACTTGTTTGCTAGGTTTAGATTGATTTTCTGAATGTTGGCATATGATATTATAAATATAAATTGGCATTCGAGATTGTTCTACCATCAACACTAGAACATTTTTTGTCCCTGGTGGACGGTTAGCAAACAAGTTGACCGCCGAGGTAAAGTGTTATATTAGAGTTTGTATGCTTACTCTGGCTGAAACAGCTCTACCACAGCCTATTTGCTAAGGAAATGACTATGATTAGAGTGATTAAGGTTGCCAATCTTAAAAAACTTGTCGTGTCTTCACTTATCGTATTTTTGCTTGGATGCGCTCCCGGCTCCAGCCTAACTTATTACCATGATCCGCAGATGGACTTTGCCGCCATACGGAGCGTCGCGGTTATGCCTTTTGAGAACCTTACACGTGAACCGATGGCGGGAGAAAGGGTGAGGGATGTCTTTGCCAACAGCCTTTTGTCTACCGGAGCTGTTTACGTGATCCCGTCAGGTGAGGTCTCTCGTGGAATTGCCAGGGCAGGAATACTCAATCCGGCTGTTCCCTCTATGGAGGAAATCGGGAAATTCGCCGGGATTATCAGGGTGGATGCGGTAATTATCGGGACGTTAACCGAGTATGGAGAGGTAAGGTCAGGAAGTGCCAGTGCCAATGTTATATCAATGAACGTGCAAATGATTGAAGTACAGGCACTAAGGATTGTATGGACAGCATCAGCGACCAAGGGGGGGATAAGTATATGGGATCGGCTTTTCGGCGCAGGCGGCAAACCGATGAACGACGTTACCATGAAGGCAGTAACTGATGTTCTCGACAAACTCTTCATTTAAACTAGTCAGCATACTTCTCACTATTATTATCTACCTTTCAGGTTGTTCAGCGACAAATAACCAGAAGATAAGTGCGACTGACAAGCATGCTGCCCCCGAAAAAAAACTGCTTACCGCTGTTCTGCCCCTCCATAATCTCAGTGGGACCCCCGTGCCCCTCGAAGATCTAAGACAAAGGATAATATCCGGTTTTAAAAAGCAGGGACTAAATATTCTTGCCGACCATGTCCTGGAAAGGTTTATTGTAAAACACCGTATCCGTTACGTAGGTGGCATAGATGAAATAACAGCACGAGATTTCAGGTATGAGACCGGCGCAGATGCAGTATTGATCACTTCTGTGGAACTTTACAATGATAACCCTCCACCCAAGATTGCTTTAACCTGCAGATTGGTTTCCACCGGAAATAATCCGGAGATTTTATGGATGGATAGTTTAGGTTTGGCAGGTGACGACTCTGTAGGAATTCTCCAACTCTCCCTCATCGAGGACCCCCGGCAACTTCTTGAAAAAGCTATTCGCCAACTGTCGATCTCCCTAGGAGAATACCTCGCAGGTGGTAGCTACTCTAAGGACAGCCAGAGGGGCATAATAAAGTTTTGGCCAAAAACAGTTTATCGTTCTCCCATCTTAGAGCCAGAGTGGAAATACACTGTGGCGGTGGTCCCGTTTTTAAGCCTAAGTGAGAAAAGGTACGCCGGAGAAATCATAGCTCTTAACTTTGTCGAGCAGATGATGAATCAAAGGAAATTTTCGGTAATTGAGCCTGGAGTAGTCAGACAACTACTCCTGCAAATGAGGATTATAATGGATGATGGGATATCTCTTGCAGACGCGCATGCCCTCTTCAGTAAATTAAATGTTGACCTTATTCTCGCAGGTAAAATCTTCGACTACCAGGACTATCAAGGAACCTCAGGTAAAGCCAAAGTGGATTTTTCTGCCCTGGCAATAGAAAGGCAGAGTCGTGAGGTGGTCTGGACTTGCCAGAGTCATAACGAGGGGGATCACGGGGTTTTCTTCTTTGATTGGGGACAGATAAATACTGCCCACGTTATGGCTTCCGAGATGGTGGCGTCCGCCCTGGAGACGCTGGCTGAGTAAAGGCCCTGGGCTACTGTATCCCGAACTTCTTTAGTTGGTATCTGAGACTGTCGTAGCTTATATTTAGAAGCTTGGCTGCCTGGGTCTTGTTGTGATCCGCCTTTTCCAGTGCCTGCAGGATCAGGTCTTTTTCCAGTTCATCTAGAGATATGCCTGAATCGGGCAGGACAAACCTGCCGTTTGAAGATTGCTCTGCCCGCATGGTAGAACGGGATATCCAGGATGGAATATGTTCGGGAAGTATCTCTTCAACATTTTCGAGTACAACAATCCTCTCCACCAAATTCTTTAAC
>WOR8_10008192_pt1 | contig 10304 bp, 10 predicted proteins | sample DeeMarSeWOR38_10_FD_19890 | JGI IMG/M metagenome (IMG submission 19890)
TTTCTGCATACTCTGCTGAGAATTACACTCATGCTTATGTGGGTAAGAAGTACACAGCGAAGATAATTACAAATGCGGTTGATGCTTCTATGGGGAATGGACTTGCAACTGGAACTCCAAGAGGTATTACCAATATTGTTTTAGACTTAAAGAATGCAAACTCAGTTAAGGTAAATAGCAGAAAGCCTTCAATGGCTGCTGGATTTACTGGTAAGAAAGAGTTTCGTTCTTTGGGGTATAGTCGTGATCCGCAAATTACGATTGAACAAGATGATCCGCTTACTATGCAAGTAAATGGAATAGTTACGGAGTTAATAGTTTAATGGCACTTGATCCACTTTCTGGCGCAGTATTTTTAAATCCAGCACTAGCAGCGCCTTTAGCTCTAGCGGGTACTGCTGTAAGTGTTTTGGGCACAGTAATGGCTGGTAAGGCTCAACAAGAAGAAGCAAAGCTCAATGCGTTTCAAATGCAAACGCAAAAAAAGGAAAATCAAGTTACTGCAATGCAGCAAGCCAGAGCAAGGCGTGAGGAATATGATCTAGCAACTTCTGCAAACCTTGCCGCATTTGCGGCACAAGGTCGTGATATTGGGGCTGATCGCAGTGTTGAAGCATTCTTAAGAAGGCAGGAAGAAATAGCTGGTCAAGACCTTGGTAGGATAGCGCGTCAAACAAGAGCAGAGGATTTACGCGCTGATATGATGGCTATGGCTGAGAAACGCCGTGGTCGTAATGCTCTTTACTCTTCTCTGTTTAGCGCGGTTGGTACTATGGCAGAGGCTGGTTATCAGTATAAGAAGGTTCAAACATAATGGCTGTAATTAGACAAAGAACCCAAATCTTTAATCAGCCAGTCGGAGTTGTCCGAGCCGATGCTGGTGCAGCTTCAGTAGGCCAAGCTATTAGCCAAGCGGCTGGAACAATGGCTAACCTTGCATTTAGGGATGCAGCAAGGGCTGCTGAAAAGAAGGGTGTTGATGTTGCTCTTGCGGCTGAACAGGAAAAGCTAACAACTATTGACCCTACAACTGGCAAACCAGAGGCATATAAAGCACCACAAGGATTTGGACAGATTGCTGCTGAAGCCTATCAGCGTGTTATTGACCAGCGTTTTGAGGACTCAATAAATACTGAAATGCAGCTTAAAGCAAAAGAGCTTGCTTTAAAATATCAGTTTGCTCCTGAGTCTTATGACGAAGCTATGAGCGATTACATTGGTCAGATGTCTAATAATGCTGGCGGTAAGTATGAGGCTTACATTGAATCTACTGGCGCTAAGTATCTGGCTCTTACAAAATTAAATATTCAAGAGAAGGTTGTTGCTAGAGCGAGGGCAAATGCTTCTTCTCAGCTTTCTCTTTCTATTTCTAATAATCAAGATGAAGCAAGGTCTGCGGCTGCGGCTGGTGATTTTGAATCTGCTGTAGCAATCAAGGGTAAGAATGTTGGTGCTGCAAGTGATGGTATTTCTTCTGCACTTCCTAACTTTAATACTGGTGATGATCAGCGCGTAGCAAGTGGCTATGATAAAGCTATTGCTCTTGGTGGCATTGATTATTTAATGAGCAAGAGCGGTACTTCTCATGATCGCAATCAACTTATTTTGTACATCCAAAGTAATGGTAGCAGGGGCATTGCTTTAGATGAAGCCGAAGCTAAGAAACTTCTTGAATTTATTGACCCAAGTGAAAAGGCATCAATAGTTAACTACGCTTCTAGTGTTGCATCTGACTACAATGCTGTTGAAGCAGATATAGATAGCGCTTTTCAAAAAGAAGCGGATCGTATTGCAAGAGAAAACATTGTTAAGTTTGGAGATAATCTTAATACTTATTCTAATCTTTCTGCTGGTTTGGCATTTGAATCATTTCAATTAGATGATCCTCTTTTAATAAATGGTGCATTTGGTGCTGCTGCACTTAGAATAAATGAAGAAAAAGCTAAACTTGATCAGCAATTTATTGCAGGAAATATTACAGATGCAGTTAGACGCTCTTCTTTAAATGAACTTAAAGAGAATATTTTAGAGCCGTTTTTATTAGCTGCTGCTGCTGAAGGTAATATTGAATCTTTAAAAGCAGCATTAAGCAATCCTTATCAAAGTCGTGATATGCTCACGAAAAAACAAAATGTTTTTATTGATGCACTACATTCTTCTGAAATTTTAGATAGTGATGAAATTAAAGCTTTTGGCAGAACTACCCTAGAGGCTTCAGAAGATTCTTTAAAAATAAAAAAACAAAACTTAGAGTTAGAGCTTTCTCTGCGTGACGAAGTTTCTGGTTTGATTGATGGTGGTATTTCAGATGAAGCTTTTAATAAGGCATCTTCTAAAATAAGAGATAATGTTGCCGTACTTGGTGTTTCTACTGTTGAGACCTTAATTAGCTCAATGCGTAAAGCTAGGGCTTCTGAAAGAGTAGATGCCTTTTCAATTACAGCATCTTCAGCACAACTAAGTAACTTACATCTTTATGTTAATACCAAAGGTCAAAGAAAAGAAGGAATGCTAGATGCAACAATTCAAGTTGGTAATAGTATTCTTGAAGAGATTGAGGATTCCGATGTTAAAGAAGTTCTCTCAGGAATAGATTCTGTTCGCGTCAAGGTATTAGAAGATGAAAGAGTAAAAGAAGAGCAACTAGAGAAAGTTAATATTGCTAGTAACATCCTATCTGGTGGAGGTAACTCTAATTTAAAAGATCATCGTGAAATGACGGATGAAATTCTTGCTAAAAACAATGTGCCTGTTGAGCAGTATATGTCTTGGAGTGAGCAACAGAAGGCATTGTTTCTTCCAGTTATGGCAAGTGCTGTTCCGCAAAAACTTGTCACTGCATTAAAGTCAATTGCAAGCGGTCAACAAACCGCAAACGCAAATGCATTTCTGTCTATTTACTCAGCGCTTCCTAAGAGTGCATTTGGAGATTCAGTATCTGAAAAAGAGCAAGCATTTTTAACTGATGTTATCAATATCTCTAGGGATTCTGATCAACCTATTTCTGCAATAGCAACAACTCTTAGGGAGCGTCAACTATCGCGTGATGCAGGGCTAAATATGAGTGCACAATTAAAAGATACAACTTTAAAACAAGAAGCAATGAAAATTGCTAATAATGATGTTATTATTGCTGCTGAACTAGAAAGCTTACTTGAGTATCATCTTCTTAATTTTAATACTCTTAAAGATTCCAAAGAAAAGGTTGAGGCTGTTTTAGAAGAAAAGTATTCTAAATCTAATTATATTGCCGATCCAAGATTGCCTAAAGGTGATTTAACTAGATCAAGATACTCTTTAAGACAGAAATTTAAGGGTGATGATGAAGCAAGATTAGAGTTTGTAAAAGTAATAAATAAAAAACTGCCACGTAATGTAAATATTGGCGGTAAAACAATGTCATTTACTTTAACTCCATATATGGCACCGACTGCTTCATTAGTTAAATTGGTTCCAATTGTAAGTGGTGATGATGTTTTCTATTCTGCTTATTTTGTTGATGAAGATAATGAGCTTCGTCCATTAATTTATGAAGCAGATGCTAATGGCAATCCTCAAGAGGGCGGTAATTTATACAATCCTACATTTGGGGATGATGATCTTGTTGAATATAGAGCCAAAAAAGAAGCAGAGTTAAATGCCAAATTGCAAAAAGAACATGCAGAACAACAACAAAGGTTTGAAACAAGACAAAGAATACAAGAATTAGGGCCAAGAGTACCAGCAACACGATCTGGAAATTAAAATGCAAAATGGTTTAAATGTAGTTAGAGGTTTAGAAACGGGTAGACGGGTAGCGCCCTCTCCTGAGATTAGCTTTCTTGATACTGTTGGTGCTAGTCTTGCTTACAAGTATGACCCTCTTTTAAATTACTTTGAAGAACAATCTACATTTCCTGACATTCCAGAAGATGGCTACAGTGCAATTGATAATATCCCTGAGAATCTAAAGCCATTTGGCTCTTATCTTCTTAGGGCAACAAATCAAGAGCATATGGATTATCTTATTGGCAACTTGGAATCTGGGTTTGAAACTAGAAAGACTTTAGCTGAATCTGGTTTCTTTGCTCAATTTGCTGCTGAAGTATTTGATCCTATTAATTATGTAGCAATACCTTTTGCCCCTGCTGCTACATTCGCTAAAACGGCTGCTAGAGGCGCGTTAGCAACTGGTGCGGTAGTTACTGCCCAAGAAGCTGTTAGGTACCCTCTGGACCCCTTAGCAACGCCAGAAGAGGCTGCTATTAATATTGGCTCTGCTGCATTAATTGGTGGCGCTCTTTCTGGGCTTGTAACTATCCCAATGCAAAGAAGACTTGCTGCACAATTGGATGCTGAAATTGAGATTAATAATCTAAGAACTGCAATTGCACCAGAAGGCGAGGAGCCAGATGCGCGAATAGCTCCAAGTTTATTTACAGATTCTTGGCTTTATAAAGCAGTACCCACGCCACTGAAGCGGATTCTTACAGACGATAATGTTCCTAACTCTGTAAAGCTAACAACACTAAAGATTGCTAATGACTCAGGCATTTTGCTTGCAGCCAATAAACAAGGTCAAAAAATAGGAAACTCAGTTTACCAAAATGCAAAGCTGCTCGAAGGCGAATGGATTAGGGTATATGATGAAACAATGAACATCTGGGGCGAAAGCACTGGCGAAGGTGTTGTGAATCCTCTTGATTATACTTTTAATCGTAAGAGCTTTGAGACTTGGCTTGAGGGTGTTGATAGCAAAGCTATGCGCGGAATTGCACCAGCCGATGACTTTGAAGCTAGAGCAATGGCGAGTCTTAATAAGTTTTATGAGAACTGGGAGCAGCGCCTTAATGAGCAAGGATTAATTGGGTCTGCGCCTTACTATGAGAAATTTATTCTTGGTCGTGAAAGACGAATAGAAGATGCTCAAAAGCGTTTACAAACTGCTAGATCACCTGATTATATTGCTAGATTAGAAGCGCAGGTTCGTCGTTACTCTGATGAAGTTACTGAAGCTAGAGCAATCCTTGATGACATTAAGGAAGCTGGTCCTGTCCTACCTCCTAATGAAAAACTATTTCGTCCTAGATATTGGGATCAGGATGCAATTAAGGCAAACTTAGAAGACTTTAAGCGGATTCTAACAGAATGGTACACAAAGAATCCTTCTGTAATTGTTCGCGGTAAAGACGGTAAATCTTCTAGGGTAATGCTAGATACTTCTGAACAGGCGATTAGAGGGCGCGTTGATGAAACTGTTGATACTATTCTTGGGATTAAGGACATCCTAGACCCAGAAATAGGATATTATGGTGCTGGCAAATCAAAGCACTTTAAGCACCGCTTGGTAGATATACCGAATGAACTTGTTTTGGATTATATTCAAACAAATCCAGTTGCAGTTATGAAGGCATACACTCAGCGTACAGGCGCTAGATATGAATTTGCGCGTATGTTTGGCGGCGATACAATTGATGATGTTTTGGATGATGTATTCAATCAAATGATGGATGCTGGCAAAACACAGGCACAGGCACATGCTGCTATGAAAGATATGCGCCATCTTTATAAGCGTGTTATTGGTGGCTTGCTACGTGATCCTGACAGTCGTAGTCAAACTACAGCTAGAATATTACGCAACCTTGCACAACTAAACTATCTTGGTTCTGCTGGAATTTCTACAATGACTGAACCAGCTAAAATTATGATGGAACATGGTTTGGCTCCCACATTCCGTGGTTTGTTTTCTATAATGAAAAATAACCAGCTAAAAATGGGCGCTAAAGAAGGAAGGCTTGCGGCTGAAGGTATAGATAATCTTATGAACTCTGCGCATCTGCGTATTGTTGATGATGTAAATAACAATCCATTTAGGTCTGATATTTTGGACAGAGCCAAAAGTCCGTTTTATCTTTTAAATGGTCTTGGTCCTATTACTAAAATCTTCAAAGACTTTGACGCTATGATGCGCTCTCATACTTTGATTGATTACTCAGTGCGCTGGACTCAAGGCAAGGCAACAAAGCAAGAGCAAGAATATCTTCTTAGATATAACATTGATTTGGAAGACGCTAAAAAGATTGCTAATGCACCATGGCAAAAGTCAGAAGCTGGCTTTTACATGGCAAACACTGAAGCATGGACAAACACTATTGAGTTTCCTGCGACAACAGCCGATGTTATTTCTGGGCCAACAAATACTTTTGATGGAGATAGATATAAACCAGCCTTCTACAGAGAAACAGAAAACAAAATATACATTGATGAAGAACACATTATTGAAGAAATGTGGCCTGAGCGTAGATGGGAGAATCCTAGAGTTGAGGGCGTAAAGCCAATTAAGAAAGGCATAATTAATAGCCCAGAAGATTATGTTACCTTCATTAAGATGCACGAGATTATGCACTCTTTAAACAGGCCCAAAGCTATGGGCTTTGACATGAGAAAGAAAGCAGACAAGGTTGCATATGAAAATGCAATAAATGATTTGGCTGTTGCTGAAATAGAAAAGCAAGCAAGGGTCGATCCAGAAACAGTACGCACATTCCGTAATGCTCTTAGCTCTGGCATTATGAATACAATCTTAATGGGTACACCTGCTGACAAGCCAATAATTACAGATGGCATTGTTTATATTCCGATGCGTGTTGCTCGTCAGTTTGGCATGAAAGAGGACAAAGAATTTAAGGGGTATGCTCGTATTGAGAATGCTCTTCTTGGCTTACCCTTCCAGTTCTATAGTTATAGCTTTGCTGCTTTGAACAAGATTACTGCCGCATATGGACATGGACAGTTAAAGAATCAGTGGATTGGTACTGCGATGTCCATGGGTCTTGGCTACATGGTGTTGCAGTATAAAACTCCTGACTTTGTTGAAATGGATTTTCAAGATCAGTTTGCTAGAGCATTTGATTACTCAGGTGTTGCTGCTCTTTATTCTGATATTTTCTATACTGCTATGTCTACGAGCTTGGCTTTGGGTGGACCAAACATTACTGGCGGTGTTCTTCAACCAAGATTCCCACAGGAGCCAGACGCATTAGATGCTGCTACTGGTGTTCTTGGTGCTGGTCCTAGTATTGCTGTTGATTTAGGTCGTGGTGTTTATGATCTAACAACGGGTAATATTGGAGAAGGGACTAAGCAAATCATTCGGAATCTGCCGTTTGCGCGAATGTGGTTTTGGAAAGGTAAGATGAATGAGCTTACAAATATGATCGAAGGTGAGCTTGATGATGGGATTGGCTTTGGTCGATACTAATTTGTGCGTTGATATTTCTTTGTTTTTATACAACAAGGAAGCAAATAGGAGATAAACATGGCTGTTCAACCAAACTTTAGAGGTAGCGATCCTGCTGATAACGCTGCTGCTGTTACGCCAAATGACTCTACTGATTTAACAAACACTGCTAGAGCGCTTTATGTTGGAAGCACTGGCGATGTTAAGGTAGATACTGCTGCTGGTGATACAGTAACATTTGGCACTGTACCTGCTGGCGCAATATTGCCAGTAAGAGTAAAGCGTGTTTATAGCACTGGCACAACAGCAAGTAATATTGTTTCAATTTTCTGATGTTTCTTGGCATAAGCATATCGCTACATCAATTAAAGGTCTACGCGGCTGCGGCTGCTGCATGGATATTAGCATTAGGCGTATGGAATGATGCAGGTGTTTGGAATGATACTGATGTTTGGAAAGATGCACCATAAAGGAGCTAGGTAATGGGTACATTTGCTAATGGAGAAAGCGGCTCCTCAGTCCGTACAAAGATAAACGCTGCTATAGAAAAGACAGAAGGCACAAGCGCAATCAGCACAATTGATGTTGATGGTGGTGCTATTGATGGTGTAACAATCGGTACTAACTCTGCCGTTACTGATCTTCGGGTTGATAACATCAAGGTCGATGGCAACACGATCTCAAGTACAGATACAAATGGTAATGTTACGATTGATCCAAATGGCACAGGCATTACTGCTATTACTGGCCCTGTTAAACCAACAACTTACAGAGAAACCGTTGGGACAGAAAGCAGTGGGACACTAGACCTTTCAACAGGAAATGTGTTTAGCCACGCGCCCTCAACCAATGTTACTTATGTATTTTCTAATCCACCATCATCTGGAACAGCTTTTGGTTTTACGTTGAAAGTAAGCCCATCTGCAACGATTACTCAAACATGGCCAGCGTCTGTTGATTGGGCTGGTGGTAGTGCGCCTACTGCAACCGCATCTGGTGAAACAGATATATTTACCTTTTATACTCAGGATGGCGGTACAACATATTATGGATTCCAATCAGGAAATGCAATGGCATGAGTATATCACGGTTAATGCAAATGATTTCTCCTTCTGCAGGAGACCCCTATTTTTCTAATGTAACTTTGTTATTGCATTTTGATGGCAGCAATGGTGGGACTACCTTTACTGATAGTTCTGGAAATTGCACAATTACCCCTAATGCAAATGCAACCACAACAACTTCTGTTGTAAAATATGGAACAGCAAGTTTAAATGCTTCAGGTGGAAATGCATATGTTTATGTTAGTTCTGCTACTACAGGTGTTGCTGATTTTGGTACGGGCGATTTTACAGTAGAAATGTTTGTGTACCGAACAACATCGGGCAGAGATATATTTTTTGATACAAGGCAAAACGCACAATCTACAGGGCATTTTTATCTAGCAACCCCTTCAAGTGGTAATAATTTACAAATAGTTATTGATGGCACTGCTTATAATAGTACTGCTACAATAGCCACAAATCAATGGGTGCATATTGCAGCATCACGAGAAAGTGGAACTGTTCGTGGTTTTATTGACGGTACTTTAGTTAGTACAAATTCAGATAGTACAAGCATAACGGATGGAACAAACGGAACTTATCCACCAATTATAGGCACAACTGGTAATCTTTGGGGAACTGCTTCATCTACTCCTGCATTAGATGGTTATATGGATGAGTTAAGAATCACTAAAGGTGTTGCTCGTTATACGTCAAACTTCACCGCACCCACTGCAGCATTTTTAGACTTTTAAGGAGAGGTCATGTTCATAAAACTTACAAACGGTTCTGTCGATCAATTCCCTTACACGATTGGACAACTTCGCCGTGATAATCCATCTGTATCTTTTCCAGCAAAAATACCTGATAGCATCTTAAATCAATATGATGTTTATTCGGTAGCCGAATTGGACAAGCCATCATATGATTCTGTTACTCAAACCTTAACACTTGGAACCCCTTCTTTGAATGGCAACCAATGGGAAGTAAGTTATGTAGTGGAGAATAGATTACAGGCTGATGCCGAGCTTCGTGTGCGGCAAAATCGTGATGCCCTGCTGATTGAAACTGATTGGATGGCTTTGTCAGATGTAACAATGTCTAGCGAGATGGCTACTTATCGCCAAGCATTGCGTGATGTACCATCGCAGAGCGGCTTTCCATTTAATATAACATGGCCCACTAAACCGTAGGTGAAACATGAGCAAACAAACAGCAGCAAGCGCCCATGATAGAATAGACGGGATTGAGCCAAGGATAACAAAGCTAGAGGCTGAGTTGTCTACGCTTCAACGCAGTGTTCAACGTGTAGAGAATATCTTAATTGGTACGGCCGCATCGGTAATTGGTTTACTGATTACGGTATTAATGAGAATGTAATGATATGCGTTCTGGTCGCAGTGTTGTGGGGCCAGAGTTTTTCTTTCGGATTATATAAAGTTTGTGCATATGATTGTGGTCAAGAAAGACCCAGCCATGTTTGGTATGACAGAGCATATATAGCGCGTCCTAATTACAACTGCCCAGCGAGGTTCTATGCAACATGATAGACCCAGTGACCGCGATAGCAGGGGCAACAGCAGCATTTAATTTTTTAAAGAAGGGCTGAGAAGATGGTGGAAAAGCCGCCTTGGTATAAGGCTCTTGGCTCTGGCACTCAAGCGCAGGCTATGGAAGTTTTCTTGGCAAGAAAGAAAGCGCAGCAAATGCGTGATGAATTACGGACAATCATTAGTCATCCTGCTATTCTTGGCCCCTCTCATTGGCAAGAGTTTCTTAGAATAGAAGCTGAGATTAGAAAGCAAAAGCGAGAGCATGAGTTTCGTCGCATGGAAATCAAGCAAGCTATTATTGAATGGGCTGCTGGCATTGCTTTGTTTTTGATTTTGCTTGGCGGTCTTGTTGGATTCGTATGGTTGGCTAATGCTTGATCCTGTTGGTAATCTTCCTTTCGCCGTAGAAGCCCAGAGAAGCCGTGAGAGCATCGAAAACCATCAAGCGCAGCAACAGGTGCAGGTAGAGCATAACCGCGCTCACAGGCT
>WOR8_10008305_pt1 | contig 10304 bp, 6 predicted proteins | sample DeeMarSeWOR38_10_FD_19890 | JGI IMG/M metagenome (IMG submission 19890)
GCTCCGTCCGGATCGGCCTCGCCGATGATGATGGGTGTATTTCTGAATTCCGGAAAATCCGCTACCATAGCGAATCCCCTATGATGTTTTTCAAGCTGGCCTCTCATGCTCATCCGAACGTAGCCTTCTTTGAAATCTATGCCACCCTTGGCGTGGAAGCCGATATAGTCGAGGCGTGTGCCGGTCTTTCCTGTTAAGGAATTCTTCTCTCTGGCGCAGTGTATAATGAACCTTCGCATAAATTTGCCGACGCCAGCGACATGCGGGCCGCCGAGAATCGCTTCCGGCATAACTTCGTGCAACGCCTGCTCGGTATATTCAAAAAGCTTCTCATAATCATCGTACGTGCCCTGAAAATAAAAGATGTCCGGCTCGTTCCACAACTCCCACAACCAGGTTTGTTCTGCATTTTTATATCTGGTTTCGGTGTGGCGTGCCCACTGACGAATAAGCTCGGCCCATTTATCATAATCTTTCGGAGGAAAGAAAACACCCATGCCCTCGTTTGGCCCAAACGGTTTGGGCGGCCTGTATGGATACTGAAAGGTCTTTCGGCATCAGTCCGATTTCGACAAGCGGTCGGCACCCGGATGCAGTGATAGCATCCATAATACCATCCATGATTCGCCAGTCATAGACCGGATTGCCGTCGCCGTCTTCGGTATAGACATTCGTTGAACTCCATTTGGGAGAGGCAATGCCGTCGCCGCTGTTGAGCAGAAAATGCTGCCTAAGATAGACCGGCTCGGGATTAATCTGTGCTACTGTTCTCATTAACACCATACAGTTAGGCGTCGTCGTGTAGTTGCACTCATCGTAGCCATAATATTGCCTAGCATCTACTTGAACCGAGATGATCGCTGGCTGAGCACATAACCAACCTTCAAGTATTACCACTAGCACAATCAAGCGACACATCCTTTTTATGCAGAACCAATTATTCATATCTATCCTCTTCTAAATCGATCTGTGCCGACACCTTGCCGCGTGGTTTCCACTGGTAGGCAGCCTGGGAGTTTGTTCTGAAAAATTTCTCTGCTTCCGATTTTTCTTTCCCACTGAAATAATCAGTGACAACTTTAACTACGCTCGCATAAGGCGCTACACGGTTGCTAACCGGCCAATTACTGCCGAACATCGCCCGGTCGGGGCCGAATAATTCCCAGAGTAAATCCAGCACAGGACGATAAAATTCCTGCTCATTGACGATGCGTCCGTCTGCATGACGCACGACGTCTGATATCTTTGCATACACATTCGGCAGTCCGCCAATCCTGGTCAGCGCACGTCGCATCGTTGTAGTATCGCTGCCCCATTCCCTGAACGGCAGATGATCAACGACAATACGCAGACCGGGCACGAGCTTTGATAGATGCACAATAGCCGGCAACATCTGATTATCCCCGACCAGATCGAGCGTCAGCTGAAAGTCGGCCAGGCGGCGCAAATCATCCTTGAATGCTCTGCTGCCCAGGTTTCCCATCAGGGTAATTCCATGTAATCGAAGTCCCCTAAAGATCGGATCTTCACTGAAGCGTTCCAAATGGCCGACACATTCCGGCTTGCCGAGTTCGAGGTTGCCGATAAAACCGACTATAATCGGATTGTCCTTTGCAAGATCGAGGATCCATTGGTTATCCTCGAGCCAACTACTGGCCTCGACAACCACGGTTCCGACTACACTATGCTTATCCACCAGGGCACGGAAATGCACCGGTAAATGCGGCTTACATAGCGGATCGATCCTGGGTGGCCACGGCACACCCTGCGGCCTCGTCGGATCATAAAAGTGCGTGTGGGTGTCTATGATTGGAACCTTTACCGAATTCACAACAGCCGATCCTGGATTGGCAAGAACAGATGTAGCAGCAATGCCCACACCGGTATAGTACAAGAATTGACGGCGTGACATATGATACCCAGAATACATGGTATTTCTATTCCTCAATTTAATTGAGCAAGCATTGTTTTAGCTCCCAGGTGGTCTGGGCCGACGTCAAGTGCCTGTTTAAATTCCTGCCGGGCCTTATCCTTATCATTGAGCCCAAGGTAACCGAGTCCGGCCATATAGTGCGCGTTGGCCAGTCTGGACCGCTGGGATTGCTGTTCACCGAACTTGGCAAAGAAATCGATCTGAGAAGAAGTTCGCTCAAGCGATTCATTTGCCGATTTCACAAGGTCATTGAAGATTTCTTCGACATTCTCTTTCTTACCGAGCTTCTGGAGTGAAAGAGCCTGATAGTATCGCTGTGCGTTTCGATCCCCTCGCAAACGTCCACCCGACGATGACGACGACTCAGTCCAGAACTTCACAGCCTGCTCCTTATCGCCCAGTGCGTCATAAGCCGTTGCTATCCAGTAATTAACTTCCGCATCTCGACGGCTGCCCCTGGATTCCGAGGCACGAAGATTTTCCGGAAACTCGACGGACACCTGATAGTCGGCAAGAGCTTCTTTGTACCGACCAGCCGCGAAATGCCTGTGACCTCGTAGCAAATGAGCGTCCGTCCAGCAATTATTCACATTGAACCGGGCACCGCCCTCCCAGACATTGAAGCTGCGTCCCTGCAACAATTGTATAGCTTCATCATACTTACCCATACACACCTTGAGCGAGATTTCACGGGAGAGTGCATCATCGCGATCTATGACGGTATCGTGATATTTTTCGAGGATAGCCAGCCGTTTCTCCGGAGCGATCCCCGCCGCCTCATAAAGCTGGTCAAGCTCGAAGAAATGGATCGCATACTTGTCGTCGAGCGATACAGCTTTCTCCAGACTCGCAATCGCTTTATCGAGAGCAACACCTTCGGCCTGGCGCGAGTAGGCAATTGCCAGATTACGATAAACAATCGGAAACATAGCACCGAGAGCAACGGACTTCTCCCACAATTCGACCGCCACGGCGGGCTGCCAGTCAAATAAAAGGTTGCCGAGATAATAAGGCGCCATCGCATCGTTCGGCCTTGCTTTCATTGCCTCCTGAAGGATTGTTATCGCTTCATTCTGGAACGGAAAAACGTAGTCCGGCGACATTTTCACGGCAAGGCTATAGTATTCCGAAGCTTTCTGTGCTTGTCCCATTTTCCGAGCGAAATAGCCCAGATAGTAATAAACCATAGGCGAGATTTTGTTATTGTTCGGAGTTGTTTCAATCAAATTTAAAAGCACTTCCGAGCCGTCCTGCCAGAGGCCGGCGTTGAAGTATTCAGCTGCCGTCTCCTGAGCCGTCGCCGGATGCTCAGTCATTACAGAAACCATAGTCTTCCCAATTTTGTCACTCCTTGTCGCCAGCCATTGCTCAGACAGAGTTCGAACATCGAGAGGATCGGCTATTTGATGGGCCAATGCCAATACCTTAAGGGCATTGTTCGCCTGTCCCATGTGACGTAGCACAGCAGCTCTCAGATTCAGTGCCCTGATATTCAGAGCGTTGGCTTCGAACGAGCGGTCCAGGAAATCCAGAGCGTCTTGCATATCACCTCTGGCACAGGCAATCTCGGCCAGCGAGTAATATCCCGCCGCTTTCCATGCGTCGCTCCAGGTGGCCTTATAGAAATTGTCAAAGGCCTCATCATCTCTGCCCTGTACCTTCAAAGCCACGCCGAGATAGTAGAAAGGCTCGCCGTTTTTAGGGCTTGTGTATTTTGCCGTAAGCCGCTCGAGTGCCTTGCGGAATAGCTTCTCAGCATCCTTGAAGCGTGCTTTTTTTAAGTAATTAATACCGAGAGCGGTATTTACACGCACATCACCCGGGTCGCGACGAAGGGCCTCCAGCCAATACGGATCCGGATCGAGGGACGGATTGTGGAACTGCTCGATCCGCAGGCCGGTAAGATACAATTCCTCATTGGTTTTGATGTCCTCAGGTGACGGCGGCGCTTCAACCGGTTCCGGCATGTCTTCAGGCTCCAGCTTTATCGGAGAGTAAGCGACCAATTCCTTACCGTCTGCTGATATCGAAGCGCGGAGATTGTGCTGGTCCATGCCTGCCGGGACGAAAACCTGCTTTGAGTAAGGTTTGCCGGGATTGATAGTTACTGTTTCCCGGAGCAGGATTTTCTCTGCCGCCTTGAGTACAACCGTTGCCGCCTTATGGGCCGAAGTGGTGTAGAATCCTAATTTAGCGGTTCGACCTTCGAGAACTTCGAGGTTCACAGCGGCTTCGAGGTTGGCATTCTTAGCGCCGTCAATGTCACGGAATGGATACCAGTACTGTTTAAACGACTTGACCTCGTAGGGCTGCATCCAGCTATAATCCGGCTGATTGTCGGAGTAGGCGCCAACCATCAGCTCGATATAGGGGCCGTCATCATCGGTGAGGATGTCATCCCACATTCGACCGTTCGGACCGGTACCCCATGTCCAGAGCTTCTTGCCCGGCACGATATGGTGGTCGGCAACGCTCATAGTCCCGGCCTTTTTGCCGTGGTCATAGCCAGCGAAAAAATCATCCTCGTAGTTCCAGGCGAACATCGAGTTCGAGGAGATATGGTTTTTATACCAGCTCACGTCCACGCCATCGCGGAAGTCTCCGCCGCCGTATCTTGTAGTGGCTATCGGCCAGGTAGTAAACTGTCGCTTGGAGTGGTGGGTAACGTACTGCGTGCTGGGTGGAAAGATTACCTGGTAGTTCTCGTTAGTGTGAACCGCCACATTGGCGAAACAAAGGATAGTATTGACCACGGGCGTTCGATTGAGAATCCGCAGAGAAGTCTCCAGGTAAGATTTGCCCGGCCTGAGCGTATAGCCGACAGCCCATCTCATACGGTGGCGAACTTCCAACTCACCCACCCATACTGTTTTACTACCGTCCTTATTCTCCTCGAGAAGATGCTGTACAGGAATAAAAGTAGTAGCACGGTGGTGGTGCGGGATATTCCACTCGACGCCTCCAGAAATCCAGGCGCCGATCAGACCGATCAATGCCGGCTTGATAACGTGCTGGCGATAAAAAAAGTTGTAGCCGTTGGTTTTATCGATGCCCTCGAAGATGCGGCCGCCTATCTCCGGCATAATGCCGATTTTTACGTACTCGTTCTCCAGGTAAACCATTTTGTAGGTCTTGTCCTGCTTATTGTCAGTAAGCTTATCATAAAGAGGATATGGATAGACTCTTCCCTCAGCCCCCTGGGAGGCGCTTCCGAAATAGAACATCGGATTGGGCTCGGGATCGCCTGCCAGGTAAGTTGGAATTACAATATCCTGCTCCCAAATCCTGACTGATGAACTGGCAGCATATATTGAAGAGCAGGTGACACATAGCAGTGTACCAAGGCATAGAATTAACGATAATCGAAACCTTTTACGATTCATAACGTCCTTTCTCCGATAACACAGTTTGAGAATATTTTAAGACTTCTTCTGATACACTCTCACATAGTCGATAAGGAACTTCTGGGGAAAGATACTTTCGTCAATTCCCTTTTGTCCGCCCCAGGAGCCTCCTATGGCCAGATTGAGGATCAAATAGTGTGGTCGATCAAAAGGCCAGACATCAACACCACCGTGTTCGTTTTCAAAGGTAAAGTACTTATGCTCATCGAAGAAAAAGTCCATCTTTCCAGGTGTCCATTCAACAGCATACGTATGGAACGATTCGTAAGGTTTGTCTGCTTTAATCTTCGAACCTTTGCCGGTGCCTTTGGCGTGATTGTATTTGGCCATATGGACATTAGCATAAATCGTATTGGGATCGAAGCCGACATATTCCATGATGTCGATTTCGCCGCACCTGGGCCAGCCAACTTCCCTGATGTTCGTGCCCAGCATCCAAATGGCCGGCCACACACCTTTCCCTGTCGGTAACTTTGCTTTGACCTCAATCCGCCCGCAAGTCCAGCTCGCCTTGTCCCTTGTGATAAGACTGGCGGAGGTATAGTCTGCTTTTTCACGCGAGCGCTGCGGTCTTCTTGATGACGAATCGGGCCTGTAATCCGGATTAGGCCAGTCTTCTTTTCTCGCTTCAATGACGAGATGGCCGTTCTCGACCCGGGCGTTTTCCTTTCTAGCCGAAGTGTAGTATTGTAGTTCTCGGTTTCGTATAAAGCCCTGCTCGTAATTCCATTTCTCTTTATTCGGCAGTCCCGTATAATCGAATTCGTCCGACCAGACAAGAGACCATTCGTTCGCCTGAAGCAGGCTGGAACACATCAGAATAAATACCAAGCCACAAATCCGTTTGATAAGGTCATACAAGTTCATTTTCATAATAGCCCCTTTCGATTTAAAAACGCCCCTTGATAGAAAAAACATCTTACAAGAAAATTATTGTTTTATAGAGTGATTTAGTAATTTATTTTTCCTTTTTTGGTAATTCGTGCTTACTTAACGTTTGCCTATACAAAACAGGTGTTTGAAGCCGCGCAAGAAAATCCGGCCTTCGCTAATCGCCGGCGAGGCATAGCACTGCTCACCAAGTTCATACGTGGCAACAAGTTCAAATTCCCTGCCGGGCTTGATCACGTTAATCTGACCATCATCGTTAATGAAGAAAACCTGCCCACCTACCAGAACTGGGGAAGCGTGATGGCGGCCCAGCTTCTGTTGCCAGTGCACTTTACCTGTGGCGGCCTCGTAACAGAATGCAGTGCCTCCCCTGTTGACACTAAGCAGAAAATCGTCCGCTATAATCATGGAGGGAACGTATGGTGCTCCCTTTGTATCAGACCAGGCGATATGAGTTTCGGTGACATTCCCCCTGCCATCCGGGCGTATTGCAAGTAGGACAGTTTTGGGCCAACTGCTACTGACAAAAACCAGTCCGGCCTTTTCGCTATATACCGGCGTGGCAACGAATTCCTGGGAAGGGCCGTCAACCTTCCAGATTTGCTCACCTGTGTCGGGATCGAAACCAGCCACACAGCGGTCACCGCATTGAATCAACTGAGTGCGTCCGGCCATTTCACGAATCAGCGGAGCACTGTAGCTGATTCCCTTGTTGGTGCGATTTTTGCGCCAGAGCGTCTTGCCATCTTCTCGGTCCAGGGCGATCAGGAAAGAATCGCCTTTACTGTCGCCGTCAATTATCACCTTATCCTTGTACAGCACTGGTTCATTGCTGAATCCCCACTCGCCTTTGTGCGTCCCCGGCCGGACCAGCCAGAGCTGCCTTCCGCTAACGCAATCATGTGCTGCTATAACGATATCATCGTCAACCCTGAAGGCGATGTAAACTCGCTGCCCATCAGTGGCCGGCGTACTAGAGGCATAGCTGTTTTCCTTGTGGAGTTTTTCCAAAGGTCCTTGCACCACAGTTCGTTGCCAGACGACCTCTCCTGTGTTGCTGTCCAGGCAGAGGAGCACACGCTCCTTAGTTGCAGATAAGGCGGTAACCGTAAAAACAAGATTATCCCAAACAATTGGTGAAGCATGTCCTTTGCCGGGAAGCTCGGTTTTCCAAAGCGCGCCGGTAGAATCCCAGTTGGTTGGGATTTCCTGCTCGATACATATGCCATTGCCGCTCGGACCTCGCCAGCAGGGCCAGTTTTCCGCCCGCGAAAAATTCGATAAAAAAAGCAAAATAACGATCATTAAAGTCTGATATCTAAAAACTGATTTCATTCGTTCGCCCTATATTGATTTCCATTTTTGATCATTTAGGATAAATAGCATACGATAATTTACTTTGTATGGCGACCTTTTCTCCGTTGATTTATTGCAGTTCAGCTACTCGCGGCCAACCATTCTCCCATACTATAGTCGATATCTTGAGCTCGGATCTGCCCGTCTGTCCACTATAAGCGTGGAAAAACAGGTAATCATCACCTGACTCCTGAAGTACGGCCGGATGTCCAGGCCCTCGCCAGTTAGAACCCGTAGCTTCAATCACCAACGTCCCGCCGCCCTCGGTCATGGATTTGCCGTCCTTGTCAATATACGGGCCGGTAATCTGACGCGAATGACCGACCATGACCTTGTATGTGCTTTTCGCTCCGCGGCAGCAAAAATCAAAGGATACGAACAAATACCAGTAGCCGTCGTGACGAATTATGAACGGAGCCTCAATTGCATCCCGGGACTCATTAGAATCCGTTCCGGGACGGCTTGCCAGAGAGTAAAGCGTGGTGTCCTTGTCGGAAAGCTTTCCCGTATTGGGATCTATACGCCTCATTTTTATGCCGCTCCAGAAGCTTCCCCAGCATAACCAGATATTACGTTTGTCTTTTATGACAAGATTGGCATCGATTGCATTGAAATTATCCCTGCCCTCGTATGACCGGACAACAAGTCCTCTATCTATCCATTTATAGTCAGGATCGTTCGGATCGAGTGTTGTATTGGTGGCCAATCCGATGGCCGAATTGTTTCTTCCGAATCTGGAAATAGAGTAGTAAAGGTGGTATTTTCCATTGAAGAAGGAAATATCCGGAGCCCAGGCACCCCTGGCACCGGGGATTTCTTTTGACGCCCAATGGGGAAGCTTCTCGAATACGCTACCGCACAGAGTCCAGTTGAACAGATCCTTAGAGCTTCGAATAGGTATGATACCCGGTCCTCGCCTACGCCCGCTGGTCGAGAACAGATAGAACGTATCACCCTGTCTTATAACAGCCGGATCATGCACACTTAAATCTCCTTCAAGCTCAAGAACTTCGGGGACTGGCTGGACTTGAAGCGACGTCGTATTACGGCAGGATGCCAAACCGATAAGAGCCACCGGCATAACAGTATAAAAGAAAGCGACAAAAATTGTTTTTAATCTCGCACTCATCTGGTAATGTCAATGATAGATTCAAAACTATACGTTAATTTGTAACACCTACAGAAGACTAAATGCTGCTTATAGTATTAGAGAACAGGCCTATGAATCCGCCGCCACTGGTCATTTCGATAGTAAGCGTATCATCTCGCCGGAAGGTGCTATTCTTCATTACTACAGCGGCTTCGTTTTCCTTGTCATCGCAAACCAGTGACGCATCGTATTGGCCTTCATCAAGGAAATACAGCGGTACCTGAATCGTCCTGGCCTGCGGGCCACACACAACGGCAACGAACCACGTTTTACCCGTACGTCGCGCAAAGATCACCAGCTCGCCGATGGCGGAATCAGGCAGAACAATAGTCTCGTCCCACACGGCTGGAATGCTTTTAATTACATCCACAGCGGGATTGTCGAGAATCGACTGAGGATGTGCCGCCACAGTCAAAAGCGGACTGGCGAAGATGGCAAGACTGGCAATTTGATGCGTCCATGTCGTGTCCTGGCGGCGATCGCCAAAGTGCATCGTCGTATAGTCGGCGTGGCCGGCAAGATAACGGGTGAATGGCAGAATCGTTTCGTGTCGGGCACGCTCTCGCAGCGAACTGCTCTCCATGCCGCGCACCGCCTCACGGACAATTTCATTGGGCCAGGTTCGAGCCCGGCCGGTCGGCTTGTTCGCGCCGTGGAAATTTACCACCATCTGATTCTCCGCGGCCTTCTTGAGCAGGGTTTCATAATGGTCGATTACTTCTTTTGCCTCGTGATCGAGAAAGTCTATCTTGGCACCAGCGACTCCCAGGCTATGCAGCCTTATGAAGAATTCCTCGCGTTGCTGAGGCGTTACCAGTTGGTTGCTATGCTTCCAGAACAATAAACGTACGCCCTGCTGCTTTGAGTATTCAACTATTTCTTTTATTTGCTCGTCGCTCCACCGGGTCCAGAAGCCTTCAAGGATGTGATATTCGTAGCCCAACTGGCCGGCCATTCGCGAAAATTCCTTCATACCCTCGAATGAGCGGTCGCCGCCGTCAAGGTAACGCCATACGGCCCTGCCCGGTTTTACCCATTCGGTTTTGATGCCATCGGGAAAAAAATTCGGATCGGCCGGTGGGCACAGGCTTGGTACAATCGTGCTGTTAACCAGCGTGTTTAAGTCCCTACCAATCATTATCACCCGCCAGGGAGTTATGATTGTACCGGTAATCGACGCAGGCCTGCCCAGGCGCTTTGCTTCATCTCGCCCGTAGCGCAGCTCGTACGGATAGTTAAGTGGCTGTCGATGACCAAGCCCTGTGACTAGAGCCCGACGGCCGTCGGTTTCCAGGGCCATGCCGCTATAATTAACCAGGTTGGCTTCGGTGATAGAACCGTAGCCGGTATCATTCGGCAGCTTAAATGTCACTGGTGGTCCGGCCCATTGTCCCGCCGGTACGTCGGAAATATAGTTATTCTTATACGCAGCCTCGTAATGCCCGCCCAGGTCATGATACCAGACCATCGAACCGGCCGGTATAACGAACGTCGTATACTCGTTCGGCACGCGTGAGTCATCATCTTTGCCGACAATGACATGACGGAAGGCTGCGCCGTCGTTAAAGAC
>WOR8_10008347_pt1 | contig 10304 bp, 8 predicted proteins | sample DeeMarSeWOR38_10_FD_19890 | JGI IMG/M metagenome (IMG submission 19890)
TTGAAAGCCTTCGGAGAGATGGGAGGCAAGGTGCTTGTTACCGCCTATATCCAAACTGGTGATCGTGATTTCAGAAGTCAACTTTCTGAGGTGCGGGAGGCAAATCCGGACATCATCTATGCGCCGAACTACTACACTGAAAATGCTCTGCTTGCCAAACAAGTCAGAGATTTGGGGATGAAAATGCCGATTCTTATGGCTGACGGAGCCCACGTGCCAGCACTCATCGAAACTGGTGGAAAGGCTGTAGAAGGGGTGTACCTCACAGCCCATTTCAATCTGGAGGCCGTTAGCACTACCTTGGGCCGAAGGTTTGCTGCCAACTTCTTGGAGCAATACAAGAAGGATGCTGATGCTTTTGGTGCATTAGGCGCGGATGCCTATTTCATTCTCATTGGGGCGATCGAGCGGGCCAAATCCACTGAGGGGTCCAAGATTAGGACCGCCCTGGTTGAAACTAAGAATTTTGAAGGGGTTACCGGTACCATCAAGATTGACGAGGACGGCAACACAGTCAAGCGTCTGGTGATCAACAGGGTGAAGAACGGCAGATTTACCTATGTGACTACCGTCAATCCTTAGGGTGCGAGTACTTGGCCCACCTGGGGCCATTCACGCTTGACTACAAGGTTTTTTCGACCTATACTCCCCTCACCAAAAGTGGAGCTAGGGTTGATTTGTTATCTTTTTTCGAGGAGGCAGTTATTATGAAAAATTTTTTTGGAAAGGTGGTTGTTGCTACAGTCGTAGGCATGTTTATGATTGTTGCTATGGCCGGGGTTAGTTTTGCGGCCGACACCATCAAGCTGGGTGTCGCCGGACCGCATAGCGGCGATCTCGCCTCTTATGGAATCCCAACCGTAAAAGCAGCCGAGCTTGTGGTCAAGGAAGTCAATGCAAAGGGCGGAGTCCTTGAAGTTGAGCTGCTCGTAGAAGATGACGTGTGTAAGCCTGAGGTGGCTACCAACACGGCCACCAAACTGCTTTCGAACAATGTGGACGTGGTTTTGGGGCACATCTGCAGCGGTGCCACCAAGGCGGCCTTAGGCATCTATAAAGATTCGAAGATAATTGCCATGTCTCCTTCTGCCACCAACCCCGCCCTGACACAAAGCGGTGATTATCCGAACTTCTACCGCACCATTGCATCAGACGATGCCCAGGCAAAGCTTGAAGTGGATTTTGCGCTCAAGGTGTTGAAGGTAAAAAATGTAGCCGTGCTTCATGACAAAGGTGACTATGGCAAAGGGTTGGCCGAGTTCGCCAAGGGGTTTCTCGAGAAATCCCCCGAGGCAAAGGTTGTATTGTACGAGGGAATTACCCCGGGTGCCGTTGATTATTCCGCAGTTGTTCAGAAAATTAAACGCTCGAAGGCAGAAGCGGTCATATTTGGCGGCTATCATCCTGAGGCATCCAAGATAGTCAGCCAGATGCGTAAGAAGAGAATGAAAACCATCTTTATTTCCGATGACGGCGTAAAAGATGACACCTTTATCAAAGTTGCCCAGAAGTATGCCGAAGGAGTTTATGCCACCGGGCCCAAAGATGTGTCCAAGAACGCCATGGCGGTTGCGGCGAATGAGGCGCACAAGAGGGAATACAGCGAAGATCCTGGTGCATTTTTTCTCAACGCCTACGCGGCTACCCAGGCTCTTCTCAATGCAATTGAGAAGGCCGGTTCAACAGATTATGATGCGGTGGAAAAGGCACTAAGAACCGAATTTGTTGAGACACCGCTTGGAAAAATCCGTTTTGATGAGAGAGGAGATGCACTTGGTGTCGGTTTCTCCATGTATCAGGTACAAAACGGAGTATATGTTGAGTTGCAATAGAATAGCGTATTGAGCTGCTTGCTGAAATTTAGATCTCAGTTTAGGGCCAGGCACGATAAAGAGAAAAGCTTTTGTTTACGACTGAGACCTCGTACAGCCTCGACCCATTTATTCCCGAGGCGCGATACACTAATCAGGCCTGCCTGGCAGTCCCCATTCGGGGCGAGAGATGAAACTTTTCAGGTTACGGTATTGAGTAACCGTTTCTTCAGGGGGCAGGCTGCCAAGCCTGCCCCCGTTTTTTTCCAAGCCCGCCAACATCTGGAAACAAAATTTTGAACGACATCTACCACAATTTCAAGGAGCCGCAGTAGCTTGACATGGAATATTTCCTGGAGCTTTTTCTCGGAGGGCTGACCCGAGGAAGTATCTACGCCCTCATAGCCCTCGGCTACACCATGGTTTATGGCATTATCGAGTTGATCAACTTTGCCCATGGTGAGATTTACATGATTGGAGCATTTACCGCTCTGATCATTGCCAGCGTCCTTAGTATGCTGGGCTGGAATGTGGTTGCAATCCTGGTGATAGCCTCAGCTGCAGCGGTAATTTACTCGTCTGCATATGGTTACACCGTTGAGAAACTGGCATATAAACCCCTGCGTCGGGCCCCGCGTCTTTCTGCTCTTATCAGTGCCATCGGCATGTCGTTTTTTCTACAAAATTATGTGCTTCTGGCCCAGACTTCTGACTTTCTGCCGTTTCCGAGCCTGATACCGGATTTTGAATTTTGGGAACCCTATGCCCATATCATCAGTTCCCAGGAGATTGTTATCATTATTACCACGACAATTGTCATGATCTTACTGACCTTCCTGATCAGGTTCACCAGGATTGGCAAAGCCATGCGGGCGACCGCCCAGGACAGGAATATGGCGATGCTCGTGGGTATCGATGTGGATCGGGTCATCTCCGTCACCTTTCTGGTTGGCTCTGCAACAGCCGCCTTGGGTGGTGTTCTCATTGCCTCCCACATCGGCCAGATAAATTTCTACATCGGCTTTATCGCTGGCATAAAGGCCTTTGTGGCCGCCGTGCTCGGGGGCATCGGCAGCATTCCAGGCGCTGTTCTGGGAAGCCTTGTGCTCGGCTGGACAGAAAGCTTCTTTACCGGTTACGTCTCAAGCGACTATGAGGACGTTTTTGCCTTTTTATTTTTGGTCTTTATCCTCATATTCAGGCCGGCAGGAATTCTTGGCCGTTCTGAATCGGAAAAAGTATAGGATGAAGAAATAACTTGTTACTGGTTGGTTGTCACAGAGACCCGAGCACGGCAATCAATCAGTATTGATTTGTTGGGATGTGAGAATTGATCATTTTTCGAGAAATAAAGAGTTCTTTTCTGGTTTCCGCCTGGTTTATGTTCTTAACGTTCCCCATTATGGTCATCCGGGTCAACACCGTCGAAAGAATAATTGAGTGGCGCTGGCGAAATTTGTTTATTGTTGGGATTGGCAGTTTTTTTCTCAGTCTTGCCTGGCGTTATCTCATAAAAAAACAGGAAACCGGCAAGAAAAAGGTCGAGGCGGGTGAGATCGGTAAAATAGCCCTCAATCGAAGGATTTTTGCCCAGCCGAAATTTTACGTGCCGGCACTGATTGCAATTTCAGTGTTCGCGCTGGTGTTTCCCTTCATCTTCTCCATGTATCAGACCAATATCATGATCACCGGCCTCATATATGTGATGCTCGGTCTGGGACTGAACATCGTCGTTGGGCTTGCCGGTCTGCTCGATCTGGGGTATGTGGCCTTTTATGCAGTGGGAGCCTACACCTATGCGCTTCTGAACCACCATTTTGGCATGAGCTTCTGGACCGTGCTTCCCATTGGTGCTGGTATGGGAGCGTTCTTCGGAGTACTTCTGGGATTCCCTGTACTGCGTTTACGGGGAGACTACTTAGCTATCGTAACCCTCGGCTTTGGTGAAATCATAAGGCTCATTCTGGAAAACTGGAATGAGTTTTCTTTCGGGCCCAGCGGTATCGCAAACATCCCGCGCCCATCATTTTTCGGCATTCAGCTATCTCTGCAAGACGCGACCATATATATTTACTACCTGATGATTGTTCTGGTAATTTTCACTATTTTTGTTGTCGAACGGTTGCAGAATTCCAGAATCGGCAGAGCCTGGATCGCCTTGCGTGAAGATGAGGTTGCCTGTGAGGCCATGGGAATTGACAAGAGAAAGACCAAGCTCACTGCATTCGCCCTGGGCGCAACCTGGGCAGGCATGGCAGGCGTCATCTTTGCTGCCAAGACCACCTTTATCAATCCGGCAAGTTTCACCATCTGGGAATCGATTATCATCCTCTGTATCGTGGTGCTGGGTGGAATGGGATCCATCATGGGGGTTATTCTCGGGGCGCTCATACTGATCCTGCTGCCGGAATACCTCAGGGCGTTCTCTGAATACCGGATGCTGCTCTTCGGGGCTATGCTGGTGTTGATGATGGTCTTCCGCCCCGGCGGAATAGTCAGCGAGGTCCGGCGAACATACAAGTTTGAAAGTGGGAAAAACAACAACGGAAAGAATCGATAAGGAAATGGCACCGATACTGGAGGTGAAAGGTCTGAGCATGGATTTTGGGGGTCTGCGGGCTCTGGATCGGCTGGATCTGGATGTTGAAGCAGGGGAAATCGTCGCTCTTATTGGGCCCAATGGCGCCGGCAAAACCACCTTTTTTAACTGTCTAACAGGAATTCATCCTCCCACTGAAGGAGACATGCTGGTTGCACCTGACGGCACCAAGCAAAGACGTTTAAACGGTCTGAAACCCAATCAGATAACCGAGCGGGGCCTGGCGAGGACATTTCAGAATATCCGCTTGTTTCCCAATATGACGGTTCTGGAAAATGTTATGATAGGTCGCCACTGCCGCATGTCAGCGGGCATATCAGGTGCAATTTTCAGAGGTCCATCAACGGTCAAAGAAGAAAAGGAAGTGGTAAGGGACAGCTACGTCATCCTCGAAAAGATGGGCCTTGACAATTTCGTCAATGAGTTTGCCATGAATCTTCCTTACGGGGCTCAGCGGCGCCTTGAAATAGCAAGGGCCATGGCTACCGAGCCGTTCTTGCTCCTCCTTGATGAACCGGCTGCCGGCATGAACCCGCAGGAAACGAAGGAACTTGACGACCTGATCATATGGATCCGTGACAATGAGGAAATTTCCATCCTGCTGATCGAACACGACATGAAGCTGGTCATGAGCCTGTCTGATCGCATCTTTGTGGTGGATTACGGCAAGAGAATCGCTCAGGGCACACCCGAAGAGATAAAATATAATCCCGCTGTTATAAAGGCGTATCTCGGGGAAGAGATTGATGCTTAAGCTCAAGAGCTTAAAAACTTTCTACGGCAACATTCAGGCCTTGAAGGATGTCAGTATAGAGATTTCAGAGGGAGAAATAATCACCCTGATAGGTGCAAACGGGGCAGGGAAAACCACCACACTGATGTCGATTTGTGGCATCGTGCCACCGAGATTTGGCGAAATACTTTTCATGGGCCAACCGATTCATGACTTAAGTCCCAATCAAATTGTTTCCCTCGGGATCTCCCAGGTTCCCGAAGGCAGACGGATTTTTCCATACTTGACCGTGATGGAAAACCTGGACATGGGAGCTTTTTTGCGAACTGACAGAAACGGCATAAAACATGATATTGACTACATATTCGAGCTTTTTCCGATTCTTGCAGAAAGGCGACATCAGGCCGGCGGCACGCTCAGTGGGGGTGAGCAGCAGATGCTCGCCATTTCTCGGGGACTGATGGCCAGGCCGATGCTCCTTCTGATGGATGAGCCCTCCCTGGGACTTGCACCCCTTGTGGTCAAACAGATTTTCGAGATCATACGGAAGATCAATGCCGAAAACAACACGACCATTTTCCTTGTGGAGCAGAATGCGAACCTGGCCCTCAAAGTGGCCCACCGGGGTTATGTAATGGAAACCGGCCGGATAACACTTGCAGATTCAGCGGAAAAGCTCCTTGCCGATGAAGAGGTAAAAAAGGCCTATTTGGGGTTGTGAGTCATATTTCATAAGAAGAAATCACGGCTCTATAAATAATCAGATATCCGGAAACCTTGTTCAACCCTCCTTCTCTTAAAGGAAAACATCTCCCGAAGGGCAGCGATTCTCTCCGTGTCAGGCTCCGTATCACGTTCCATTCTTTCACCCCACCCTCATATTCGAGGGGGTGAGCAAGTTTTGGTTTGTTGACAGGCACCAACAAGGTGGTGGAGGAGGTGAAGTTGGGGCAGGCGCCTGCATTGACAAACCAGATTGCATGGGGTAAGGTTTCGCTCAAATCCCTTGAAATCACTAGTGATAATCAAGCTGTCAGACATAGGCTCTCAGCATTCAATGTGAAAAACACCTTACTCTGTTGACAGCTCGTCGCTCACAGCTACCAAGGTGGGGCATTGAAACAAGAGGACTTTTTTAGGTCAATCGGTTGGCAGGCAGAACATCCGTTGGCGGAACGCATGCGCCCCAGCACTTTGGATGAGTTTGTGGGCCAGCAGCAGGTGATGGCTCCTGAAAAGCTGATAGGGAGGCTGCTCAGGCACGGCCGACTGCAATCGCTGATTTTCTGGGGTCCTCCCGGATGCGGCAAAACCACCCTGGCGCGGTTGATTGCGCGAGATACAGAGGCGCACCTGATAAACCTTTCGGCGGTGACCGCCGGCGTCAAAGATGTGCGGGCTGCCGTTGACGAAGCCAGACAGCAACAAAGCATGCGCCGAAAGCGTACCATTCTGTTCGTGGATGAGATCCATCGCTTCAACAAGGCCCAGCAGGATTTACTCCTTCCTCATGTGGAAAGCGGCACGATTACCTTCATCGGAGCAACTGCAGAGAATCCCTCCTTCGAGATCATTTCGCCCTTGCTGTCACGGGCGCCAGTGGTGGTGTTGGAGCCACTGAGTGATGATGACTTGGAAGTGATTCTCAAGAGCGCTCTCGAGGATAAGGAACGAGGAGTTGGAAGACTGAACGCAGACATTGATGAAGATGCACTGGCGTATCTGATCCGAGCGGCCAGAGGAGATGCACGTTTGGCCCTCAATGGCCTGGAAGTGGCTGTGCTGACCACGTCGCCCAGCCCCAGTGGACGGCGCCACTTGAACCTTCAGACCATGGTTGATGCCGTCCAAAAAAAGGCTTTCATTTATGATAAGGATGGTGAGGAACACTACAACCTGATTTCTGCACTGCATAAGAGTTTACGAGGAAGCGATCCTGATGCGGCTCTTTATTGGCTTGCCAGGATGCTCGAGGCCGGAGAGGGTCCCCTCTATATAGCTCGCAGAATGGTGCGCTTTGCTTCAGAGGATGTGGGTTTGGCCGATCCACGAGCGCTTATGGTAACGGTTGCAGCCCAACAGGCTTTTCATTTTCTGGGACGACCTGAAGGAGATTTGGCCCTGGCCGAAGCAGCAGTCTATTTGGCAACGGCACCGAAGAGCAACTCCCTCTATAAGGCTTACGGCAAGGCGAAGCAGGAGGCCAAAGACAAGGGGAATTTGCCAGTTCCGCTTCCACTTCGCAATGCGCCAACTGAACTGATGCATCAATTGGGTTACGGTCGTGGTTACCGTTATCGGCATGATTATTCCGAGGCCCACGTTTCAATGAGCTATCTGCCTGAGGATTTACAGCACCTACGGTTTTATGAGCCAACAGATCGGGGGTATGAGGCAACCGTAGGGCAGCGCTTGAATTACTGGCGCCGGCGAGTGCGCCAAGAGCGCGGCAAGCAGCAGGCAGAGGGCAGAGGGCAGGGAAAAGACGACGCGGGGAAGGGGAGAGACGGCGAGACGGAGATTAAAGGGCAGAAGAAGAAAGAATGACGGAGGGTCTTTTGTCAGTTGTCCGTTGTCCGTTGCGACGATGGCATAGAGCTTAAATCAAGGAGTCAAAAGTCAGAACATAGGAGGAACTACGTACTAGGCACAGAGTTCGCATAGCGCAAGGTGCATAGCCTTTGTGAAGCTGACAGCTGATCGCTGATAGCTGAATACAACCGGCTAAACTCGCCAAACTGGCTAAACAGATGAGATAAAGATTATATAAATTATGATCCGCAAGAGTATTGCCATCCTGATTTTGCTGAGTTCCTTGGTTGCGGGGCCGTTATTGACCAGGGGCGCTGAGAGGTCTCTAACCGAGGGTATCGATCGCTACGAAAAGCTGGTAAAGCTGCATCCCCACAAAGCTGCCTACTGGAACGCACTGGGTTACTATTACCTCAAAGCAGGGAATGTGCACGAGGCGAAGATTCACTTTCTAACGGCCATCGAAATTGATAATTCCTACCCGACTGCCCACAACAACCTTGGCGTGGTTTATCTTCAGCAGAACCACCCGGAGCAGGCAGAAAAAGAGTTTTTCCAGGCCGTCAGACTAAACCCGCAGTACAGCAAAGCTCAATACAACTTGGCTGTGGCCCTTTTCCACCAAAAACGTTATGCGGCTGCAGCCAAGGCCTACTACAAGGCCCGCGACTTGGACAGGGAGTATGTGAACAGGAGGGACAATAGCGAAAATACGCAGAAGAAGTTGCAGGCGGCCCTGGAACAGGCAGCTGAAGATGAAGAATCCTCCAAAGAACTGAAGCGGATGCAAGAATGGCTGGCGCCAAACTACTAGGCCGGTTTAGCTGGTGCTGGATTTTGTTGCCATATCTTTCGGTTATGGCCCAGCCAATTGCGGCGGCAGAACGGGCCGACCTTTTGTGGCATTTTGCCGATCACCTCTATCAGGAGCAAGACTTCTACAGGGCCCTGAGTGAGTACCAGCGTTTTCTCTTTTTGTTTCCCACTGACCCTCGTGTTCCGGAGGCTGAACTCCAAATTGGCCGCTGCTATCGGCGGGATGGAAAGTTCCAGAAGGCTTTTCGACACTCAATCAGGCTCCACAATCTCCGAGCCGAGGAACCTGCTGGGCGCGAAGCTTTGTTGGAGATGGTAGCGATCCGAGAGGAACAGGGACGTTACCCGGAGGCCATTTACTGGGCGAAACAATTTGTCGAGCGGTACCCTGACTATCCAGAAATTGATGCCGTATACGTACGTTTGACATGGCTTCAGATCGACAACGGCAAATATGAGGAGGCAATTACCACCCTAGAGCTGCTCCAGCCTGAGAGCACACATTATCCCCGGGCAAGATCACTTCGCCAAGCGTTGCAGGAGAGACCTGAAATAGATAAGAAGTCCCCTGCCATGGCAGGAACGTTGTCTGCGGTTCTACCAGGTTCAGGGCATCTTTACGCGGGTCGGCCAGGCCAGGCTGCTTCATCATTCCTGCTTAACGCCCTCTTTATCGCCGGAGCACTAATGGCTTTTCAAAACGATAGTCCGGTTCTCGGCGGGATTCTCGTTTTTTTTCAGTTGGGGTGGTATCAAGGGGGTATCCGCAGTGCGGTCCAAGCGGCACGCGAGGAGAATCTGAGGCAGGAAAGGAAATACCGTAGGGAGCTCAAGCAAAAGTATCGGCTTTCTCTTGGGTTAGAGCCCGGAAAAGATTGGATGGCACTATCTGTGCGCGTGAGCTTCTAACCCAATCAGAAGCGGTATGGGGTTGTATGATATCAAATGTTGTATAATGTGGAAAAAGGCAAGGGTCATATTTCATGCAGATAAGGGCTGAAGCAAGAGAAAGTATCAAACCCTTTCGGTTGGTGAAGTATTTCACTTTGACCAGCCTTGTGGTGATTCTCATTCCCACCCTGATACTGTCCATATTCATCTCACAGCGGGCCAAGAACGAACTCTTCAGACAAAGTGAACAATATGCCCTTTTGGTTGCCATCAATTTGAACCATCAGGTCTTCAGCCAGTTCGTCCTACCCACGGTGCTGCAGTATGGTCGGATTATGCTCGGCAGTCCTCAACAATATGAACGAATGGACAAGGTGGTCCGAAACACAATTCACGGATTCAAGGTGGACAGAGTTGATGTCTATGATCTTAAAGGGGTGATCAGCTATAGCACGGATCGTTCCCTGGTTGGGCTTTCCGGGCTTGGCGGCAGAGATTTCAACTTGGCACGTGTAGGGAAATCTTCCTCGCGGCTCGTTTCACGGGGGAGCTTTCTCGGTTTTGAGCTTGCTGGGGTGGCAAAGCAGAGGCAGCTCAAAACCTATATCCCTCTCCGGATGGAACGACACCTCCTAAGAGAGCATGACCGTATCCTTGGGGTGTTCGAGATTACCCAGGATATTTCCGAGGACTATGCGGCCATTACCCGTTTTCAGAATAATATTATTTTGAGCCAGCTGGTGGTAATGAGCCTTCTCTTTTTCGTATTACGTTTAATTGTGAAGAGGGCAGAGGGTATCATCGCCAAAAGAAGTGAGGAACGCAGGCGCTTGGAGCAACAGCTTCATCAGGCTGAGCGATTGGCTGCCTTGGGAGAGATGGTTGCAGGCATCAGCCATGAGATCAGGAATCCACTGGGGAT
>WOR8_10008443_pt1 | contig 10301 bp, 6 predicted proteins | sample DeeMarSeWOR38_10_FD_19890 | JGI IMG/M metagenome (IMG submission 19890)
GCCAGCAAATGCGCCCTGCACAAATCGTCTATATGAATATAGTCACGGATACAGGTTCCATCGGGTGTATCGTAATCTGTTCCGTAAATCTTGATTTCACCGCGTTTTCCCATGGCTGCCTGGATGGTCAGCGGAATCAGATGGGATTCGGGCCTGTGGTCTTCGCCCAGGGTGGAATTGTTACCGGCACCACAGGCATTAAAATATCTTAGCGAGGCATAAGCCAGTTTTCCTGATTGGCTTTGATCGTGACACATCCATTCGACGGCCAGTTTTGTTTGGCCATAGGGATTTATTGGTTTTGTGGGTGAATCTTCTTTAATTGGTATTTCTTCGGGTATGCCGTAAACTGCTGCCGTGCTGCTGAATACAAATTTTTCCACGCCGACGGTTTCCATTGCCGAAAGCAGATTTTCCGTACAGCAGAAATTATTACGATAGTATCTTAGCGGGCACTGGATCGATTCGCCCACTTCGATAAATGCCGCAAAGTGCATTACTGCTTCTATGCCGTATTTTTCGAGCGTTTCGACGAGTAGCCGGTTGTCGGTCAAATCGCCCTGTACCAGGAGCGGTACAGGGTCGCCTTCAACAAATTCGATTTTTCCGATTGCCGATTTGTGACCTTTGCTGAGATTGTCGAATACGACCGTCTCGTGTCCTTCGGCGATAAGCATTGCCGTCATGTTGCTGCCGATGTATCCTGCACCGCCGCAAACCAGCACTCTCATGTTTTGCTCTCCGTCGTTTGTAACTGTGAGCTTGTTCGCCGTACGATTTGAGCTTGAATCCGTTTTAAAATCTCCGCTTCGAGCTGCCGGTCCGGCGCCAGGTCGATCCATACCATCCGTTCGGCCTGCTCGGGATTCAGTTTTAGTCTCTGCAGCGACCGGCTGCTTTGCGAGAACATACCATAGATCCTGGAACTGCTGCTGAGATGCTGCTCGGGCAGCGACAGCCTTTGGGCGTGCACTTCGCAGTCGATGCTTAACTTCATTTCCTGCCGGCTTAAATATAATGTCACGGTCCTGCGGATAGTATGCAGGTTTGCCTTAATGGCATTTTCAGTACTGACATTATCGCTTCTCCAGAATTCGAAGAATTGTGCCCCCGGCAGTGGCCTGGTTCGTATAATACCGCTTTGAACATCGGCTTGCAAGTACCGCTCTTGGTGCGTGGCTTTTTCAATTGTAAAATACATTCCTGCCAGGACGTCCTCGGCGATTTCCATTAGATCGAACATACTGATGTCACTGTTTTGCTCGATATGAAGGGCGCCGTCTTGTATCTTTTTTACCACAATCTGAGTCGGAGACCGTTGTGTACAACCAATCGCCATGAGCGCACACGCCATAAGTGTATACTTGCACAGGCTATATGTACATCTGCATTCTTGTTTTTTTCCATTTTTCTGCATTTGCTGTCCTTAAGCTTAGCCGACAATAGTGCTAATGTCAATAAGATACATTTGCCTTCCGTTTCCGGCGTGGGGTGAGTCGATGACGACTTTTTGGCCGTCAGGGCTGAATCGGGGGTGTGTGTCGCAGCGCCATTCGCCGTTATACTCCGGTGGCAGATAAAAATAGCCGAGCGGCACCGTTTTACCTGTCGCTACATTGTAAAGATAGACGTTCTGCTTTCGCTCTTTGTCTGGATAGGTATCGTTGAGAATCCATTGATTGCCGGGCAGATAAGTGCAGTGGCCGTTTCTTGTCATTATACTTTTTCCGACGACCATAGTGGGATACCCCACGTGGTGTCCCATTTCGACCGTATCTGTTCCGTCCTGATAGAGATAGAATGCGTCGCCATGGGAGGGATGCCATGCCCAGGCCAGGATGTGTTCCGGATCGCGCCAGATAAAATGCGATGTTTTACCGTAAGGATCGACGATGTGAATATCCGTTCCATCGGATTTGGCTGTGAGCATTCGTGTGCCGAAACTACGCAGGCCCGTTGCCCGCCAGCGATGGAGGAAGATGAATCGAGAGCCGTCCGTATTGTATAGCAGGTGGTTGAAGTAATGCTTGGCATCCTTTGGATTTCCGGGGATTTGCCCGAATTTGGCTATTTCGGCGAGGGATATTATCAATTCCCGGCCGCCCGTATCGAGATTGATTCGGAAGATTCCGGAATCCTTCGGAGCAGCGCTGTCTTTGTTAGGATCGGGCAGGCCGGCGTAACCGTAACCGGGTCTCATGTCCTGAATCCGCCTAAAATCCGGCGCCACGGCGGTCAGGCCATCGGGGCTGACGGTATAAATCGGATACGGCAGAGTTCGTTTCCTACTGCTTTGAATGTTGAGGATATGGCATACGAATCGATCGCCCTGCCTGTCGTTATATATAATCTCGTCATTCGAGCCGGGTCGCCACTGGAGCATACAGCCCTGCTGCCAGCACCAGGCGCTGGTTTGACTAAGTTCCGTCCACTTCTCACCGTTTTTCAAATCGACCATCCCGATTTTTATTACGTCATCGGCTTTCGGGCTGCGATGCTCGAAATCGACCTCCATCCCGAGCACGTACCGACCGGCTGGATCGAACTGCAGTTTGTCGTAGTAGCCGAACCAGTGGAATTTCGGTTCCCTTGTGATGGCCCTAACCGGAGGCAAATCCGGCAATTTCTGTTCAGTTGTGCTCCCAAAGACTGAGCCGATTGGGCCCGGTAGCGTGAGTGAGCCAATGGCTGTATTTCGTATAAATTGACGACGATTAAGTTCGATATTATTCATACAAGACAATTTTATTGCCTGATGTCTTGAATACAAGCACTAAATGCCCCACTAAGATAGTGCTGTCTAAAGCAGGTGCCGTTTTTATGCCGATGATGATATTACGGCAACCCTGCGCCCAGACGCGGTACAGGGCAAAATAAAACTTAAACCTTAAAGCTTTTTAAATGGCCTCGATTCAGATACAATCTGTTGGTGAAAAATTGCTGGATTTACCTTTGGGGCAAAATGTCAAAAACTTCCTTAGCTATCTGACTGTAGAGGCTGGTCTGTCCGAGAACACCGTTCTGGCCTACGGCCGGGACATGAAGGGCTTTCTGGAATACTGTAAATCCAACAATATCAAGCATTTGTCCAGAATCAAGCCAGCAATAATTCAGAACTATCTTAGAATCCTTACTCAGGAGCAAAAGGGCGAAAGTTCCATTAAGCGGGCGCTTGTGGCTATCAGGATGTTCCTGCGATATGCCAAACTTATTGGTCTTGTCGAAGATGATTTTACAGCAATCCTCGAAAGCCCGAAAATCTGGCAGAGATTGCCCAGCATTTGCAGCAGGCAGCAGGTAGAAAATCTGCTGAATGCTCCCAATCCTGACGAACCGTTCTATCTACGCGACAAGGCAATGCTTGAATTACTCTATGCAACCGGAATGAGGGCCAGCGAAATTGCAGGTCTGAGGATTCCGGACTTGAATATTGATATCGGTTACCTGCGATGCCTCGGCAAGGGTAATCGAGAGCGTGTTGTCCCGGTCGGCAAAATTGCTATCGAAGCAACAGTCGAGTATCTGGCGAAGCTTCGGCCGGTACTAACCAGACCTTTTAGTGATAATTTTCTGCTGCTTTCCCGAACAGGTCGGCCTATGAGTCGTATTGAAGTGTGGAGATTGGTAAAGAAATACGCCGTTCGGGCAGGGATGCCCAGAAGTTTGACCGCGCATACGCTGAGACATTGTTTCGCAACTCATCTTCTGACAGGGGGAGCGGACCTGCGAAGTGTCCAGGAGATGCTCGGGCACGTGGATATCGCAACGACGCAGATTTATACACACGTTGACCAGGAAAGGCTTCGGGAGATTCATAGGAATTTCCACCCAAGACCATAGGTAAATTCTCTATTTTCTTGTAACTGACGATAAAATTGGTTGACTTAAAATGGTTTCAGGAGTAATATGCTGGAACTGACGGGCAGTAGCATCGCAAGACAGGAACCGGCAATTTTATGAAGGCCATCTGAATGGGCTCAAAGCGGTTATATCTGGTTATTTTTACATTGGTGATAGGATGCCAACTGGTGGGTATCGCTCAGGAAAAACCGTCTGTACCCGCTCAAGGCACACCGACAAATACGGAACTCGATCCCCAGTTAAAAGTCAACAAAGATGCTTTGCTCAAAGGGTCTATTGATGCTGCAACAGTAATGTTATTCCACGATGATCCGAAAGCCCGGGAGATATTGCTTGACGCTTTAAGGCAAGACGAAAACAGTCTGGCGCGCATGGCAGTCTGTAATGCATTGATTCAGGCAAGAATCTCAAAGACGCCCGTTAAAAATGATCAGGATTTTATCGAACCATTGCTTGGTGCCTTCGATACCATGAATAATGCCGAAGTCCAGCCTGCTGCGGAGGCAACCCTGATTTTCGAGTACAATAAAATAAAAGAACCACTCGATAAGATACTTGCGGATCCCAACAAGCCGGTCAAATCGAAAACGAATGTCATACTTGCATTGAAACTTAGGCTGGATATGAACGCGACTATTAGACTGATTGAGTTGGTCGATTACCCGGAGGAACAAGTATCCGCCAAAGCGGAAAATGCCTTGCATTCTCTGGGCATTCAGGTGGGTAAAAATCCTGAAACTCGCAAACAAAACATAGCTGAGATTCAACGGAAAGGCCCGGTGGCGTTTCTGCGAAGTCAATTGATTCGTCAGGAAGCAGAAATACGTAACATGAGAACCGATCTGGACTTTTGGCAAAAGCAATACAAATCGGAATTAGATAAGAATTATGAGAGTATAAGCGAAGACACGGCCAGAGGAGATTTTTTAGCTACCTATTTGGACGATACGAAGAAAGTTGTTGTGAAATTATGGGCCTTGGATAAGGCTTATCAGTGGCGGGTGGCACCTGGTTCGAAGCTACCCGAAAAACTTGGCCCCATTTTAATTAAACTGATTTCGGACGGCGACCGGGATGTTAGGCTGATAACCGCCGAACTGTTGGCTTTGATGCCGAAGTTAAATTCAGCTTTGCCTCTGCTGGAGCAGCTCAGGGTAGAAAAAGACGATCAGGTAAAGACAAAGCTCTTAGATGCGCTCGGTTGGGCGTGTTCTAATGCTATCTTGTCTAATCCTACAGCCCAAATCTCTCCTGAGATGAAAGAAATACGCAGGCAGACTCTAACATGGGCTGCGGAGTTTCTTGATAAAGATGATCCGGAAAAGGCCCGCAGCGGTGCACAAGTAATACGGAAGTTGCTAAACCGTGATGGATTAGATCCGAACGAGGTGGATGGCTATCTTGATTTGTTATCGAAAAGATATGCTAAGCAGCAGGACAATTCCGATGGAATTCTAAAGGGGGAGTTACTTAATGAAATGGCTGCTTTATGTGCCCAGAACAGTTCCTGCAGGGACAAGGCGGCACAGCTTTTTGAAAAAATGTTTGAAGATGCTCTACGTGATGAATCGAATTTCGTCCGTGAAGCGGCGGTTGATGGCCTGACTTATATCAACAAGGCAAATGCTTTAAAACTACTAAGAAACAATTTCATAAATGATCCGAGTATCACGCTAAGAAAAAAAATTATCACTCTTGCGGATGCCGTCGGTGGCAAAGAAGACTTGAATTGGCTGGCCGAAAAAATCGGCTCCAACTCTGAAAGTGAACCGGCATGGCAGGCAATGCTGAGTATATTCGGGAATTCCGACGCCGGTATTCTGAAAGAATGGATTGGCAAACTTACAGAACAAAGTAGCAAATTTAAGTTGTCCGATAGGCAAAAAATAGACTTCCTTGAGATAGCGAAAAATGCAAAGGGCAATAGCGAATTTATGCCGGAAATACTACAGAAGTTAGCTGGTCTATACTATAAAACGAGTCAATATGAACAAGCCGCAGATTATTTTGGCATTCTATACGATATGGCCCAAATCCCTGAAGGTAAAAAGGCAGTTTTGCCGAGCCTTTTGGATGCATGCTTAAAAGGATCAAAGCTGGAGCGCACAGCCGAATTGGTGAAGAGTTGCCTTACAGAAGGAGACTTAGACCCTAACAGTGTTGTTGTTCAGACGATTAACAATTTTTTCAGCGCTCCCCCGGCGGGAGTTGATCAGCATAAAGTTCTTCAAATTTTAATTGCTATAAAAGTTCCACAAGAAAGGCCGCAATGGAACCAGCAACTTAAAAGCTGGACAGGCCTTCTGGGCAAAGCTATGGAGCCGGACAAAACGAAGTCAATATAGTATTTAGCCTAAGGCACCGCTTATTTGTCTATATTTCCTGCCTCAGATGATATCATTTGCTAAGTGCGCATTAACAGGTCAAGCGGGTCATGCCATCCTTAAATACTTAGAGGCTGAATAATGATAGGTAAATGCTTTCTATATAGAAGAATACAAGCAGGAAACCTGTTAATTCTGCCGACCAAAAAAGTCTATATTTAAATCATAATTCTTGATTTAACTTGTACAAGGGAGTATAAAGATCCAACTAAAGCGGAAACGACGTTTCGGTAAGGTATTAGTTCTTTTTTAGAGGGTAGCTAAGTGAAGAAGCAGTCCATATCTCTTTAGTCTTTCTGATGAGTGGATACCCGAACGTCACCTCTTTGGGATTGGTAGAGCATAATTTTACAATTTATTACGAGGCGGCTCTTCAGCTTTACAATATTAATTTCGCATCAGAGTAGCAATGTTTTCGGGAGAGCGGAAATGGGCACGGAGAAATGTCCGTTCTGTGGTCAGGAGATTGATGCTGCAGCTACCAAGTGCTTCTTTTGTGGTGCAGAATTGAGTGAAGAATCGGTTCATAAACGCCTTGAGCAACTTCAGATGCAGGATTTACGAGTTGCTCGAAGGACCAGTAATCACTTTTTGATAAAAGTTCTTGTTATTTTAATCTTTGTTGGTGTTATATTTTTTTATGGTACTTCCGGAACAAGACGAATATCTGAGATTGGTGTATCAGGCCGAACTTCGACAGTGAAGTTGAGGGCAAAAGTTACTTTCCAGGAAGCTCGATTTATCGTTTATAATAATGATTCGTTTGATTGGAAAAATGTTAAACTGGAAATTATTACCCCATCTGTGGAGGGCCGTTTCGGGTTGAATGTTCCAATTATATTATCTGGAGAAACATATAAGGCAGAAGCAGTAAAATTCCTCAACGAAGATGGGATCCGCTTCGATCCGGATGAAATGGAACCCAGGGAATTTTGGATTCTGTGCGATACTTCAATCGAGGCAAGCGGCTCTTATCTGACTGATTGGAAATAGAATGTGTAGCATGTTTGACTGTGGATTTTTATGTGTAAATTTCACGTATTCTCTTGTACAGCACACTTTACAAACGGCACGGCTTGGAGCTTAGTTGCTCATGAAAGTTTTGCAAATTAAACGGGCGTTTTAGGGTTTGACTGGTTGTTTTAAGGCTGATTATAATTGTGTTGTTTGTGAAGTAAGGAGGTATTTTATGTTTAAGGGTAAATTGCTTTTGGTGTCGTTTGCTATTTTCAGTGTTGTTTCTTTTGCTCCGAAAGATTTATGCTCGGGCGTCATCGACGACGAAGAGTGGAAAGCATCTACTGAATTAGTTGCTAAACTTACACAAAGGCGCCGCGAAACTAATTATGACGAGCAGAAGGTCCCGCAATACACTTTACCTGATCCGTTGATAATGTCCGACGGCACGAAAGTAGTAGATACTCAGACCTGGAAGACTAGGCGCCGGCCGGAGGTACTTGAATTGTTCCGGACTTACGTTTATGGTCGTTCGCCAATCAACCGGCCGAAGGGCATAACTTTTAAGGTTTTCGACCTTGATCGGCAGGCACTTGGCAGTTTGGCCACCCGTAAGCAAGTAGCGGTTAGCTTTACAGGCGAGCAGGATGGGCCGGGGATGGATATACTGCTCTATTTGCCTAATAACCCGAAAAAGCCCATTCCCACTTTTATCATTTTGAATTTCGGCGGCAATCATACGATTCACATCGATCCGGCTATCAAGTTGTCCAGAAGTTGGATGCGCCCGGGATCGGGAATAGTGAACAATCGTGCAAAAAATGAATCCAGGGGCAAAGCCTCCTCGCGGTTTCCGGTCGAAGAAATTCTCAAACGAGGCTACGGTCTGGCCACGATATATTATGGGGATATTGATCCGGACTTTCACGATGGCTTTAAAAATGGCGTACATCCTGCCTTTGACGAACTTCGTGAAGGAAAGCGGGCATCTGATGCCTGGGGATCCATCGGGGCCTGGGCATGGGGCCTGAGCCGGGCCATGGACTATTTTGAGACCGACACGGATATTGACCATAAGCGCGTAATTGCCCTTGGGCACTCGCGCCTGGGTAAGACTGCTCTTTGGGCAGGCGCTCAAGACGAGCGGTTTGCAATTGTCATATCGAATAATTCCGGTTGTGGCGGGGCGGCCCTGAGCCGGCGGAAATTTGGCGAAACTGTCGGACGCATTAATACGAGCTTTCCACACTGGTTTTGCGAGAATTTCAAGAAATACAACGACAAAGAAGGCGATTTGCCTGTCGATCAACACATGCTTATCTCGTTGATTGCGCCGCGTCCGGTTTATGTAACCAGTGCCGATGAGGACTTGTGGGCTGATCCGAAAGGTGAGTTTCTGGCGTGTAAGCATGCTGATGCTGTTTATCGTCTTCTAGGGCTTAAAGGATTGGAGGCCGACCGGATGCCCGGTCTTGATAGACCTATAAAATCAGGTAAAATAGGCTATCATGTTCGTTCCGGCGGGCATAATCTGACAGGGTATGACTGGCGGCAATTTATGGATTTTTCTGATATGCATTTATAATATCAGCTCAGAGCATTAACTAAGGTTATCTATTCTAATAAGAATTGGGTGGTTTGCACGGCTTGTCGGCGGGAATGTTACCGCAGAGTAATTGGAAGTTATATTGATATGTTTTGCTCGAAAAAGCAATAATTCAAATATTTTTGTTTTTTTTTCATTTTTTTCATTTTTATGTTTGCACTTTTGCCGCCCATAAGATATTTTACGTGGTTTATATTAACAAGCTGTTAAAAATAATAAATTTCTGCGCACTTTTTATAGGCAAATTGAGCAGGAATAAGGTATTTTACTTTATTCTTGTCGTGATTTGCTGGAAATTAAGGTGGTTTAAGCTCGATTCACTACAGCAGCGTGAGTCGGTGAATTGGGTATTGCTGCTGTAGCTCAGTGGTAGAGCGCGTCCTTGGTAAGGACGAGGTCATGGGTTCAAGCCCCATCAGCAGCTAAATGAAAGCGGTCAAGCAAGGGAAAAGGTGAACCTGACTGTGAGTTAATTATAGAAGTTATTAACAATTGAAAAGGGAATATTAAATACTAACCCAGCACATTGGAGGTTTATTTTAAGATGGCTAAGGCGGTATTTGAACGAACAAAACCACATATTAATATTGGTACTATAGGTCATATTGACCATGGAAAAACAACATTGACGGCTGCAATAACGATGCGGCTGGCGCATGTGGCTGGAAGCGGCAACGTCAAAAAGTTTGATGACATCGATAATGCCCCTGAAGAAAAAGAACGCGGCGTTACAATTAATACTGCGCACGTTGAATATGAGACGCCTAATCGTCATTACGCACACGTGGATTGTCCGGGCCATGCAGACTATATTAAGAATATGATTACCGGGGCAGCCCAAATGGATGGAGCTATACTCGTAGTGGCAGCAGGCGATGGTCCTATGCCCCAAACTCGCGAGCATATCCTTCTTGCCCGTCAGGTTAATGTGCCTAATATTGTGGTCTTTCTGAACAAGGTTGACCAGGTGGATGATCCCGAACTTATCGATCTGGTCGAACTCGAGACAAGAGACTTGTTGAATAAATATGAATTCCCCGGCGACGACATTCCTATTATCAGGGGATCGGCCCTTGCTGCAATGGAAAGCGAAGGTAAAGATGATGAAGCCTGCAAGTGCATCGATGAACTCATGGTGGCGGTTGATGATTACTTCCCGCTTCCTGAGCGTGATGTTGACAAGCCGTTTCTTATGCCGGTTGAGGATGTTTTCAGCATTAAAGGCCGCGGCACGGTCGGTACAGGCCGCGTGGAGCGAGGTAAAGTTCACACAGGCGAGGAAATCGAAATTGTTGGGCTTTCAAAAGAAACTCGAAAGACCGTTGTTACCGGGGTGGAAATGTTTAATAAGACGCTCGATGAAGGCCAGGCCGGTGATAATATCGGAGTGCTTTTAAGAGGCGTTGAAAAGAAAGATTTGGAACGGGGACAGGTTGTCGCAGCTCCCGGTAGTATTACGCCACATACCAGGTTTCATGCTGAAGTCTATGTGC
>WOR8_10007655_pt1 | contig 10300 bp, 7 predicted proteins | sample DeeMarSeWOR38_10_FD_19890 | JGI IMG/M metagenome (IMG submission 19890)
AATGACCGTCATCGCCTCAGGATGTACGCAGAGGGGCTACCCCAACTGGGTACAGGAGATTATCACCGGGGCGATTATCGTTATCGCCGTGGCACTCGACCGCCTGAGACACCGGCGTACGACATAAAACAAGTTTTAAGATTAAAGTTCAGGAATGATAGTCGGTGTAATGACAGCACATTTATCTTTGCTGGGGGTAACGTCCCTCAAGGGCAAGAGGAGCATCGTTAAAAGCCTTATCGGCCGGCTCAAGAGCAGGTTCAATATCTCTATCTCGGAAGTGGACCACCAGGACAGCAAAAGCATCGCCGTTATCGGCATCGCAATTGTCAGCAACGATACTCAATTCATCGACAAGCAATTCGATTCAATCCTCGGTTTTATGCGTAACGACGGCCGGTTCTACCTCGGGCAGGTCGAACGCGAAACCTTCTGACGTCCTAAAAGTAAGCTAAAGTGACTAAAGTTAAATGTGCCTAAAGTTGAAAGTTTCTTTTATAAACTTTAGCTCACTTTAGGCACTATAGTCACTTTAGGCACTGTTCGTTCCTACAAAATCGCATCGACGATAAACCTTGCGCCGAGGAATATATCGATTGCCAATGCAGCATAGAGCAGAACCTGCCTAGCGGGATGAATCCGCAGTTTCGCGCGTACGATAAGAAAAAGCATCGCCACGACACTGGCTGCGAGCAGGTGCATCTTAGCCGTCTCTGTAAGCAGCCGGGCGTATCCTGCCCCGAGACCGGCCACCATCTGAAAATACTTTGTTGCCAAAAGCAGCGTGATAATAGCAAGGATGCCGGAGATGATTGCCGCCAGCAGAACCGGCTTTCTATCGGCAGGACCGGCACTGATTAGACCCTGCATCCCTATACCGATAAGGACCGAACAGCACAGCGTGCTTATAGCCGGGAAGATAATCGGGCTGACCTGAAGCATCGAATCGCAAAATGACAATATAAACGAGGCGGCAAAGACAGCCACGATGCCGAATCGCCGAACGGTCAGGTCTTTGAGAAATTTTCCCTTATGCAAAACGCCGACTTTGACCAGACCTTTTAAGGGAGCGGCAAACATGCAAATTCCCATAACCAGTGCTGCAATCGGAACATGATAAAAGCCGACCAAAATCATGCCGCGTTTAGCGGTAACCATTGGTGCCAACAGGCCGGCCAGGTCAGAAATCCGGAGTTTGAGGCTGATCGGAACAGGATCCAATCCGAAACGGGTAGAGACCTGGAAAAACAGCACAATTGCTACAAAAGGCAAAAGAGAAAGGCCGATACGCAATGGCTTGAATTTACCTTCCGGGCCAAACACAGCCGGGCAAAAAAGCCAGGGTATAGCAGCAACTAAAAAGCCTCCAGTTTCGTGAAACTTTACTAATCCAAGCACGTATGGGCCAAAACCATAAACAGCCCCGGCAAAAAATGACTCGGCAAATCCGGCCACCCATCGCCGAGACAGCACATAACAACCCAATGAGGCCAAACAGATATTCGCTACGAACAAATCTTGCAGTTGCAGGGAATTGAAACCTTTGAAATAAGGACGATACAGATAAACGGCAAAAACCGTATAAATTCCTGCGGCTAAGGCGAACCTCGTGTACTTTTTATTCATTTCAGAATTACTCTGCCGGTTCCGGTAGTGATCCTGCCTATCCTGTAAACATGCTCGCCGTATCGTGTCAACTTGCGTGTGATTGAATCGGCGAAATCTTCGGCCACTATCAGCACAAATCCTATCCCCATATTGAATACCCGGTACATTTCCTCTTCTTCGACCGGGCCGGTATTTTGCAGGAACGTAAAAATCTTATGCTTCGGCCAGCTCGATTTTTTTATGACTGCGTTGCAGTCTTTCGGCAGCACTCGCGGGATATTGCCCGGAAGACCGCTTCCGGTAATGTGCGCCATGCCGTGTACGATTTGTTTTACTTTGTATTGCGAGAGCAATTTAACAACGGGACGAACATATATCCGCGTCGGCTCCAACAAAACATCGCCCAGCACAGCACCGCCGAGTTCGTCCGGTACATCGGTCATCTTGAGCTTCGCCTGCTTAAAGCAGATGTTGCGAGCGAGCGTGTAGCCGTTGCTGTGCAGCCCGCTGGAGGCAAGGCCGAGAATCACATCGCCGTTCCTGATGTTTTGGCCCGTAATAATTTTTTTTCGCTCAATCACTCCGACAGCGAAGCCTGCCATATCGAAATCATTCAGGGCGTAAGTATCGGGCATCTCGGCAGTTTCTCCGCCGATCAGTGCGCAGTCCGCCCTCTTACAGCCGGCCGCAACGCCTTTGACCAGCTCGGCGACGATTTCCGGCTCGAGTTTGTGAACCGCCAGATAATCCAGAAAAAAAAGCGGCTCGGCCCCCTGCACGAGCATGTCATTAACGTTCATCGCTACCAGATCGATGCCGACGGTGTCGAACTTCTTAATCTGGCTTGCTAACTGAACCTTGCTACCTACACCATCGGTGCACGCTACCAAGACCGGATTCTTATAATTTTTCTTGAAGAGCCTCTCATCGTAGTCCAGCCTGAACATCCCCGCAAAAGCATTATGTGATTGAATAACCCGAGGCCCGAAAGTGCTTGCAACAGCCGATTGAATCTGCCGAACCATCTTGTCGTTGGCATCAATATTCACTCCGGATTCTGCGTAGCTGATATATTTGCTCATGGCTACAAAACCATTCAATCTGCTTCTACTTCGTCAAACATATTCATCTGATACCGTTCCATCGTGAACTTGTTGACCGCCACATCGATCGGTATTCGATATTTGCCGCTCCAGCACGCGGTGCAGTAGTGGTCAGGCGGCAATATAGCACAGGACAGCATGCCCTCCAGCGACACATAACCGACGCTGTCAACTTCGAGGAACTCCCTTATCTGCTCCAGATCTCGATTGTTCGCCAGCAGCTCTTCTTTAGTCGGGAAGTCTACGCCATAGAAGCATGGAAACCGGATCGGTGGACAGCTCACCCGCATATGGATTTCCTTGGCCCCGGCCAGCCGTAACGTCCTTATCTTGCCGCGTGTTGTTGTGCCGCGAACTATCGAATCGTCCACCACCACGATGCGCTTGCCGGCGACAACCTCGTTGACCACTGCCAGCTTGAGTTTGACCTCAAGTTCTCTGAGCTTCTGATCCGGCGAGATAAAAGTCCTCCCAACGTAGTGGCTTCTGACCAGTCCCATATCGAACGGGATGCCGCTCTGCTCGGCGTATCCAATCGCCGCCGAGGTTCCAGAGTCCGGCACGGGAATAACCACATCGGCTTCAGCCGGGTGCTCGGACGCAAGCTGCCTGCCAACCTTCTGTCTGTATAAATGAACATTCTCGCCGAAAAACGTGCTGTTCTGCTTGGCGAAGTAGATATGCTCGAAGATACAGTGGGCCGGTGTAACAGTGCCCGGCGTGACGAAGAATCTGCTGGAGATACCTTTTTCATCCAGCCGGACTATCTCGCCCGGCTCAACTTCACGAACGAACTTTGCCCCAACGGCATCCAGGGCACACGTCTCACTCGCAGCAACATAGCAACCTTCGTCATTCTGCCCGATGCATAAAGGCCTTATCCCGAACGGATCCCTCGCCGCCTCGATACGGTCGGCAAAAAGAAACAGCAAACTATACGCCCCCTGCAGGTGATTAAGCACGTGACCCAGAGGATCAGAACGCCTGACGTGCGTCGGTTTCGAGAGGAGATGACAAATAACCTCGGTGTCGGCCGTGGATTTGAAAATGCTGCCGTAGGCCTCGTATTCGTCCCTTAATCTTGCAGCATTAATCAGATTGCCGTTATGAGCGACCGCTACCTGACCCTGTGAATACTCCACAAAAAGCGGCTGAGAATTTACCGGCCTGCTGGCACCGGTTGTGCTGTAGCGGACATGGCCGATTGCAATATTTCCGGGCAATTTATCAAAAACATCCCGCCCCCGGCGAAACACACGCCTGACCGTACCCATACCTGTATAGCACTGAATTGTCTTGCCGTCGCTCGATGCTATACCGGCCGATTCCTGGCCACGGTGCTGAAGGCTGTGCAGCCCGAAATAAGTCTTTTGTACTGCATCGGCGTCGCCGAATATACCGAACAGACCACAATGCTCTTTTTTCTCGGAAATCATAAAACGATTGTCGTTTATCGCAGGCCGTTTGTCAATCCGAATCTGATATCTGACATTTAAACCACGTTACCCTTGCTCGGGATATATAAATTCAGGGACACGCTGAACCTTGCCTTTTTCATCTACGCAGGCCAGAACGCTGTTTCCCTCGACCAGAATCGCTCCATCGCTGCAGCGAGTCAATTTATAGACATGCTCGACCTTAGCCGCCGATACCACAGAGCATGTAGTCTCCAGAACAAGCTGCTCATCATACTGTGCCGGCCGGCGAAACTTTATATTTAACTGGGCGACGACAAAAAAAATACCTGCCGCCTCGAGGTCTTTATAAGCCACACCGTTCGCACGCAACAGCTCCGTTCGGCCCATCTCGAACCACACCGGGTAAACGCTGTGATGAACAACGCCGCCTTTATCAGTTTCAGCATACCGAGGTATGATATTTATCTTATGACTTTGAATATTTAAGTGTTCCGGGAAACTCATCTAATACCCACAAGATTAAATTGTCATTGCATCCAATATTTTTCTATCTCTTCCAGGGTCTTGCCTTTTGTCTCCGGCACAAATCGCCAGACGAAAACAAGCAGACAAATGCAAAAAACGCCGTAAATCCAAAACGGAAATCCGCGATGAAACTTCTCAATCAGCCATGGATTCTCGTCCATCATCGTGAACGTCTGTGTCACGATATAGTTCGCCAGCCACAGAAATACCGTAGCGACTCCCATTGCACGCCCGCGAATCCGTGTCGGGAATATTTCCGAAAGAATCACCCACGTAACCGGCCCTACTGACAAAGCAAAGCACGCTATATATCCAAGGATAAAAATCAACAGCCACATACCCGTCGTCTGCTGCAGGTAGCCGGCAAAACCCATTGCCGCCAGACAAAGCCCCATTCCCGCCGAGCCAATCAGCATCAGAGGTTTTCGCCCAAGACGATCAACCGTCCAGATGGCAATAACCGTAAAAGTCAGATTCACCGCTCCGACGACTACCGTTTGCAGAAGCGCCGCATTCGTACCCGAACCCATCTTCTTAAAGATTTCTGTGCCGAAATACAGAAAGACATTAATACCAGTCACCTGTTGCAGGACGGCCAGCACAATCCCGATTACCAGCACAATTCTCATCCCCGGCTTGAGTAACTGGGACAACGAGCCGCTCTCATGGGCAATTGCATCTTTAATGGACTCCAATTCCTGCTGAGCGTGTGTCGGGCCGCCCACTCGTGAAAGCACAGCTAATGCTTTATTGTGTCTTCCGTACTTCGTCAGCCAGCGCGGACTTTCGGGCACAAAGAAAAGCAGCATCAGCAGCATAAAAGCTGGTAAGGCCTCGGAACCGAACATCCATCGCCAGCCATATGCAATATTCCAGGTTTCGGTGCCCCCAAGAGCAATAAAATAATTAACGAGATATACAACAAGAAAACCAGTAACGATTGCGAATTGATTCACTGAGACCATCCGCCCCCGGATGCGGGCGGGCGATATTTCCGCGATATACATCGGCGAGGTAATCGAAGCAGCCCCGACTCCGACACCGCCGATGATTCTGAAAATCACAAACATGGTAACGTTCTTTGGCAGCGCTGTTCCTACAGCCGAAACGAAGAACAGAATCGCTGCTACGATAAGAGTCCTTTTTCTGCCCAGCCAGTCGCTCAGCAACCCGGCGATTGATACACCGATAGTACAGCCGATCAATGCGCTGGCCGCCACCCAGCCTTTCTGAAAGCTCGGATCAAGATTGAAATGGGTCTCTAAAAAACCGATTGCACCTGCGATTACGCCCGTATCGTAACCAAACAGAAGTCCGCCCAGAGCCGCCACAATACAAACACGGGCCACGTACAAACCACTTGTTTTTTCGTCATCCGGCATTGTCACTCCATTTGTCTGGGACCCCATTTTGCGAAAAGATTGCAAAATGGGAACCCTCTCTAAGGTTGATCAGACTCTTGTGAACAGTTCTCCAGGGCGTATTTCAACGCCCAGTCGATAAACATTGCATGATTATTGTTCTTATAGCTGCCGTCGGGATTTGTGAATCTGGCTCGCGTTTCACGGATTTGTTCAACGATTTGAGCAGACTCAGTACCAATGCGCTGAATTTCTCTGGCTGCATAGAGAACTGTCTCTTCACGTTCTTCTTTTAGCCCATCGGCCAGTACAGGCAATGCGTTCTCGCATAATCCCATCCGGCACAAAACACCCGCAGCCGCAAATCGAACGTTCGGACAGGTATCTTCCAGCATACTTTCAAGAGCCTCAGCGGCCGGGCTGGCCTGTGAACCCAGGGCATCCAACCCTATCACGGCCCAATAACGCACGATACTGTCCGAATCGCCGAGAAACCTGATGAGCCTGGGAATATTCTCCGGTCCTTTACCCACCAGGTCGGCGGCGGCAAGGATACGCCGTTGAGGATATTTCCGTGAATTTCGAGTTATCATGTACGGCGTCGAACCTTCAGCACGGAAGTGCATTTCCGCCTCCGGTAATAAGCCCGTATCACGCGTCTGAAGCATCCACGCGCGAAGCGCCCTGCGCAATTTCTCAAGAACGGCCCTTGTTTCCGGACGCCCGACAAGATTGTTTATTTCATGCGGATCGGCTATCGTATCATATAGTTCCTCGGTCGGTTTGGTTGCCATCCAGAGCAATCTCTGTACCGACGTAAGCTCATCCTCAGCGACAGCCCGCCTCAGCTCCTGCATAATCTCCGCCTGGTCGCAATACTGACTTGGCTGGATATAAGGCAGGTGAGGAAAATAATTACGGATATACTTATAACGCTCACCGCGCACACAGCGGGAAAATTCGTACGCCTCATCCACCCGGCTGGAAGCCCCGAAAAGATATTTCCGCGGCGATTGTGACTGCGAGCCAAGAAATGCCCTGCCCTGCATATAATCAGGAACAGGCAGGCCCGCCAGGCTCAATACAGTCGGAGCAAAATCCACGAAGCTGACCAGGTTTTCAATTGTACCTCCCGGCCAACCCGGGGATAGATGCCGATATCGCTCGGGGAATCTGACGATGAGTGGAATGTGGAGGCCCGAATCATACAGCGTCCTTTTGAATCGGGGGATTCCCAGGCCATGGTCGGCGTAAAAGAAGACTATCGTATTGTCTGCCAGGCCGTCGGCTTCGAGCTGGTCGAGCAGTTCGCCGACCTGCTTGTCCATAAAAGTTATCAAGTCGTAATAGCGGGCCCAGATTTTCCGCACAAATGGAGTATCGGGATAATAAGGCGGCAGCAAAATATCATCCGGATCGTGACGTTCTGTCGGTTCGAGTTTAGAGCCGTATTTTTCCTCAAATTCCTCGTCAGAACCGTTAATTTGCCCTTGATGTGTGGAGGTAAAGTTAAACACGCTGAAGAAAGGTTGCCCCGGCCGGCGATTACGCCAATGGGCTTGTGGGCTGGATTCATCCCAAACATTGACGTCGATGAAGTTGTAGTCTTTCTTATAATTGTTCGAGCAGTAGTAGCCAGCCGCCCTAAGGTATTCGGGGAAGCACTTGATCTTTTCAGGCAGTTTGACTGAAGAACGCAGGTGCTGAGTTCCGAGTGACGTCGCATACACACCCGTGATCAGACATGAGCGTGACGGCGCGCAAACCGGAGCGGTCGCAAACGCTTTTGTGTATCTTATGCCTTTGCCGGCCAGCTTGTCGAGATGTGGCGTGATGGCAAGTTCGTCACCATAGCAGCCCAAGCGGGGACTCGTATCTTCACAGGTAATCCAAAGTATATTAGGCTTTTGATCAGTTGTTTCGGTCTTAGCGACTCGCGAACCGCTCCGGCATCCCGTCAGGGCAATGCCGGAGGCGTACAGGCCGGCTGTTTTCAGAAAGTCACGTCGTGAATGAGAGTAATTATTCATTAGCTATTTTCTCCTTTTTGGATTGGTTTGCAAATTGTCTTCACTGTTGGCTGACCAAAACTTTGAAATCCCGCAGACTGCGAACTCGATTGCCATCGGAGCCAGTTAATTCTGCAATAAGCTGATATTGACCTTCATCGTTTGGAATCTTCATATCGAAAGCCAGAACACTCCTGTCAAGACCATCGATTTGGCAATTTGTTACTTTTTCAGCAATAGTCTTTCCATCCCGCTCTCCCGTAAGGGACGCCTCACGGCGGATAGCGAGACGGATGGATCCTTTAAATAATTCGTGCAGGTCATTAATCAGCACAATCTCAAACTTCTGATGCGAACCGGCATCGAGTTGTTCGGCCCAGAAATCAACCATCAATCCAACTGACGAAAAGGCATCGCGAACGTACTTCTCGAAGTTAGGCTCGAACGTAAGCGTTTCCAGGTCGATGAAATGATCGCTGGTGGCGCCACCTTCGGGACGTGGTTTGTCGCCTGCTCTCGAATAGCCGAGTCCACAGAAGTGCAGCACGCCGGCACATTCGCGATGTGTTCTCCAGAATTCGGTAAGAGCGGCTAAATAACGTGCATAAAGCAACTGCCTTTCGGCTACGGTCGAGTCGGGACCAAGTAATTTTTCATAAACGCTCCCTGTCAGACATGTAGTAGTTCCATCCCGATTCAGCCATAACCAGCCATATTCGTTGATAATAATCGGAAGTCGATCATCTTGCTGTTCTTTTCTAACCGAGGGTCTACCGGAAATTTTCACCATATCCGAAAGAGCAAATTTTTTGTCGTCCGCCCAGTACTCGTTCCATAATTTCGAGAACAGGTAAGGATGTGTCTCAATACAATCGGCATCGGACTGGGGCTTTGCCCAGCCGTTATCCCAGGGCCGGTTCGATAAGTCCAGTTGCCGGACCGCCTGCAGAGCTTTGCCTGTCTCTTCGGTGACGCTTTCGTTCTGGGCATCCCAGATGACCACGCACGGGTGGTTCCACCTTTCCTGCATCCATTCGGTGTATTCGGGGATAATCTTCTCGGCGACCGGTTTTTCCGGTGCTTCGCTCAGCAGCCAAATGGGAAACTCATCCTGAATCAAAAAGCCTTCCTCATCCGCGATGTCGTACCATATCTCCGGCGGAAAACCAATGCAGTAGCGAATCGAATTCCAGTGCATGCTCTTGAATTTACGATGTAATTCCCGTACCCATTCGGCTCGCCAGGGTTTGTCACCTCGTTCGGCGTCCTCGAAAAACCGATAAGCACAAACGTTAGTTCCCCTCATAAAATAAGTTTTTCCGTTCAGGACAGCCCTGCCGGTCTCTTTGTCGAATCGGAACGATCTCATGCCGAATCGCGTTTTTATTTCGTCGCCCTCTGTAGCCAATTGCAATTCGTACAGAAAAGGATCTTCCGGGCTCCAGAGATGACATTCTTTTATTGGAATCTCAAAACTTACATTTACCTTTTGTTTACCAGCCGCATCGGCAATACCTACAGCACCGCTTTCGACGCTTCTGCCTGTGCGTGCCTCACGTAATTGAAAGTGTAAATCGAAATACTCACGAGCATTGAAGTTCTCAATTTCCGCAACAACTTTCACTTTGCTTTGCTTGATGTCCGGCACGGTTTGAACTCGTTCGATATACGGAGCACCTGTCAGAATCAACTCGACCGAGTCGTATATGCCGGGGATGTAGAGATATTTCTCGAAATCCCAGCCGGTCGGCATGCCTTCAGGCAGCGATTCGCGGTTGGCACCAACGCGGACTACTAACTCATTCTGGAGGCCGGGATCACTCAGATACGGCCTGACATCAAGCAATGCTGGCGTAAAACACGGCAGATGCTCGCCGACGAGATTGCCGTTAAGGAATACCTTCGTGCCGTACTTTGCCTTGTGAATCTTCAATATCGCTACGTCAGGAATGTCTTTATCTAAAGTAAAGGTTCGTCGATACCAGAAGGCCTGCCGCCTCGGACTTTTTTTGCCTACCTCTTCGAACGCAGGTTCGGCCATATCGACAAGTCCCGGCACCGGAACCTCGTGCTCGAAAACAGCAGGAATCGAATCCATACCGCCCTCGGCGATTTCCCATGTGCCGTTCAAGTCGATTACAAGCCTTCTGATAGATTCCGGGATTTCCTGCTGTATATCCCCGCTGCAGCCGGCAATAACATTAATTGACACTACGGCAATAAAAAGCAATGCTCTTTTTAGCATTTCTATGATTCCTTTCTTAAGCTTTATCAGT
>WOR8_10008177_pt1 | contig 10300 bp, 10 predicted proteins | sample DeeMarSeWOR38_10_FD_19890 | JGI IMG/M metagenome (IMG submission 19890)
AAAGGTGGCGGTACAGGGTTCAAAAAATATCAAGGAAGAACTGGAGCGTGCGCGCCTCGAGCTGGAAACAGCCCACCGTGCCGGCGATCTGGCGCGCATGTCCGAACTGCAGTACGGACGCATCCCCGAACTGGAAAAACAGCTGCAACAGGCGGCGCAGTTGGAACAGGGCGAACAGTCTGATAACCGGTTGTTGCGCAACAAGGTGCAGGAAGATGAAATCGCCGAAATCGTGTCACGCTGGACCGGCATTCCAGTAAGCAAGATGATGGAAGGCGAGCAGGAAAAACTGCTGCGTATGGAAGAAGAAATCGGCAAGCGTGTTGTCGGGCAGGAGGATGCTGTTACTGCAGTCGCCAATGCGATTCGCCGTTCACGTGCCGGCCTGTCTGATCCCAACCGTCCTAATGGCTCGTTCATGTTTTTCGGCCCAACCGGTGTCGGTAAAACCGAACTCACCAAGGCGGCCAGGTTACGTCGGTTATGACGAGGGCGGCTATTTGACCGAAGCGGTCAGGCGGAAACCATACTCGGTGATCTTGCTCGATGAAATTGAAAAGGCCCACCCCGATGTCTTCAATGTGCTGTTGCAGGTACTGGATGATGGCCGCCTGACTGACAGCCAGGGAAGAACGGTCGATTTCAGAAACACTGTCATCATCATGACATCCAACCTGGGCTCACACCAGATACAGGAACTGTCAGCGGCTGGTGATTATGAAGGCATGAAAAAAGCGGTGATGGACATCGTTGGCCAGCACTTCCGTCCGGAATTTATTAACCGTGTCGATGAGACGGTGGTATTCCATCCTCTCGGTCGTGAGCAGATACGCTCCATCGCCAATATACAGATCGAGCATTTACGCCAGCGTCTGCAGGAAAAAGATATAGCGCTGGATGTCAGTGACGCGGCCCTGGATAAACTGGGTGAAGCGGGTTTCGATCCGGTTTATGGCGCCCGTCCCTTAAAACGCGCTATCCAGCACTATCTGGAAAACCCGCTTGCGCAGCAGTTGCTTACCGGGGAGTACGTCGCTGGTGATGTCATACGCATCGACATCAAGGATGGTGAAATAAGCTTCGGCAAGTTGCAGACGGTTAAAGCTGCTGTATAAATACAAATCCGAAATCTGAAAAACCGGGTCAGAGAACAGTTGTTCTCTGACCCTAATGGCACTTGCTTAAGCCCTGATTCAGGTCATTGCGAGTGATAGCGGGGCAATCTATTAGCCTATGTTGCCTGTCAGCCAGAGATTGCGTCGTTCCTTTATATGACGAATTTACTGTAACAATGTGCATTCTCAGCTTAACCAAGTAACGTTTTTCTCTGACCCGGTTTTTTGCGGTTTTTTTCTTGATGATTTTTGCTTGTCTGGCGATTACCATCTTATCATCATTATCATTATTTTTTTCTTTATAAAACAGTTGTTTAGGTCTAAACCGCATTATTCAGCAGGAGCACGGGAGCAGGCGCAGGCGGTAGCCCGCCAGTCTCACCAGATAGGCGAGCCCTTGCTTGACCTGTGAACCCGGGTTCTGCAGCTGATCGCTGCTGCGGCGTGTCAACGCTATGATTAATAGCCCGCATTTCTCACCAGATGGACAAGCCCTCACTTGATCGCTGAATCCACAAAGAATTTTCTTCAATCGGAAATACACACTGTTATTCCACTGCTTCACAAAATCCTTTGTGACAAATCCGTCTGGAACGGATTTGGGCCGCAAGGCGACCCCGAAGGGGTGACATGCAGGGATGTATTTCATCAATCCAAATCTCGGCGCGATCATCTCCCCCTGGTGAGAAATGCGGGCTAAGCCAGCTCATCAATCCCGGGCAAATAAGCCGTAATTTCATCGAGGAACTATGGGAAGCAATCGCTGTTACCGATTTTTTGAGTAACAGGCGCCTGTGTTTACTGGTGTCCGTTACGGGGTCCACTTCGCCAGTTACTCTATATGTACAATGTAATACAATACGAAGCTTGTTATTTAGTGAACACAAATGAACATTGCATTCGGCCCTGTTCCATCGCGGCGTCTTGGCCGCAGTCTTGGAATTAACAACATTCCACCCAAATCGTGCTCATATTCCTGCCTCTACTGTCAGGTAGGTGCCACTCAAGGGCAGAAGTCTACTCCACAGACGTTCTATGCTCCTGAAGATATTTTTCAGGATGTACGTCAGCATCTGAAAAATGTGAAGAGCGCCAACGAGACCGTTGATTATCTGACATTCGTGCCTGATGGTGAACCGACTCTTGACATTAACCTCGGTAAGACAATTGAACTACTGCGGTCACTGGATATTCCGATAGCCGTGATTTCAAATGCATCTCTGCTCAGGCATGATGATGTACGTGCAGCAATTGGCAAGGCAGACTGGGTTTCGCTCAAGGTGGATAGCACCATTGAGTCTATTTGGAGACAAATCAATCGCCCTCATGAAGCACTGTGCCTGAATGATGTTATGAGCGGTATTCGCCAGTTTGCCCGCGAGTTCCGCGGCGAATTAGTGACCGAGACAATGTTGATCAATGGTATCAACGAGAATGACGAGAGCATTTCAAGTGTTGCTAACTTTATTCATGAGATCGATGTATCCAGTAGCTACCTTTCCATACCGACACGGCCGACGGCTGAATCTGGCATTTTTGCGCCTAACGAAATTACACTGAATCGTTGCTATCAGATCATGGCCGCCACGATACCTCATGTGGAATATCTTATTGGTTATGAAGGAGATGCATTTACCTTTACCGGTGATATACGACATGACTTGCTCAGCATTACTGCTGTACACCCAATGCGCGAGTCTGCAGTCAAAGAATTGCTGGGGCGTTCGAAGGCAGACTGGTCGCTCGTGGATGCACTCATTGCAGAGCGTAAACTCAAGGAAGTGGAGTATCTTGGCGAACGTTACTTTGTACGGTGTTCTTCTGGCAAAGGCGGATAGAAACGAAGGTAGGATAAGATGCAGACAGAAAATCGACTAAAAGCCAGTTTGAAGAAAACTCTTCGAACATTCATCAATATTTTACCCATTATTGTGGGTATGCTTCTGGCCACCAGTCTGGTTGTAACGCTGTTTCCTGAAGAAGTCTCCACCGGCTTGTTTGGCCATGGTGATATACCGGACGCCATCCTGGGTGCTGCTATTGGCAGTATTGCCGCTGGTCATCCACTGGCCAGTTATCTTTTGGGTGGGGAGCTGCTAAGCGGTGGGATTGGGCTGATTGCTGTTACTGCCATATTGGTTACATGGGTAACGGTCGGTATTGTACAACTGCCTGTGGAGGCTTTGATGCTTGGTATGCGCTTTGCTGTTTATCGCAATATTATTAGTTTTTGCATAGCTATCATCATTGCCTTGTTGACCGTGTACACTTTGCGGTTGCTGGGGCTGGCCTGATCTCCAGACAACAACAGCGCAGTGGACTTGGAGGCTGGCTCTTCCTTGGCATCGTTCTGTCTGGATACGGACTGTCGTTCCTGCTAAGTCCGGAATATACGGCAGAAGCTTTCGCTTTTTTTCGCCAGGTCATACTGCAGGTGTTTCCCATCTTAGGCCTGGTATTTTTACTGCTATTTATCGCCAATTTGCTATTCACGCCACTAACGGTAAAACGTTATTTGGGAAAAGAGGCGGGCTTTAAAGGATGGATAGCATCAGTTGTCGCCGGGGTATTCTCCATGGGGCCTATCTATGCCTGGTATGCGGCCCTTGCTGAATTGCAACAAAAAGGTATGAGAACCGCGTTTGTTGCAACTTTTCTTTACAGTCGCGCAGTTAAAATCCCGCTATTGCCACTGATGATTTTTTACTTTGGGCCAATCTATACGATAGTCTTATGTTTGTACCTGATTGTCTTTTCAGTGATTAATGGCATTTTGACTGAAAGACTGATGCCTGATCAGTCTTGATTGATTGAGGTGAACCAGCCGGCATGTTGCATAAGAGCGCTCACAATTCTACTTAAGTACATGAACGGGATTGAAATTTTTCGTATATTAGAAAAGTACACTATGTACTCGACAACGCTATGCAGTTTTTGGGGGAATTTCAGCGGCCACTTTGCCCGATTGACCTGTCACCATAGCTATGGCTATGCCCATTGTTTGATTTCTCATGGGGCCAATCGAACGTGTGATGCACTGAAATCCCGTCAGAATTCTGCATTCTCATGAAATATGCGGACTAGACGGAGTTAAGTAAGGAATGTTGTTGACCTGGATCATCGTGTTCAGCGTATTGGGAAGCGTGGGTGCAATTGCTGGCGCGGCATTGCTGCTGCTATTTCGGGAAACCACAAGGAGACTGCTGTTACCCTGTCTGCTCAGTTACGCCATCGGGACGCTGCTTGGCGCTGCTTTTCTGGGGATGATCCCAAATGCTTTACAGCAAAATACTGCATTAGCGATATCCGGAACGGTACTTGCCGGCATCGTAATGTTCTTTGTGCTTGAGAAGATAGTCATCTGGCGCCATTGCCACGAATCCGAATGTGAAGTGCATGGAACTGCCGGCCCATTGATTTTGATAGGAGATGCCTTCCATAATTTTGTCGACGGCTTTGTGATTGCAGCTGCCTTTCTCACGTCTGTACCAATGGGGATAGTCGCATCATTGGCCGTGGTTGCCCATGAGATTCCACAAGAGGTCGGGGATTTTGCCATCCTTCTTGAAAATGGCTATTCCAGGATACGCGCCCTGGCTCTTAACTTGCTATCATCTTTGGCCACATTGCCTGGTGCTGTAATAGCGTACTTCTTCCTCGGGGCAGCCCGTGAAGCTGTACCATTTATCCTTGCACTATCAGCAGCCAGCTTTATATATATTGCTGTTGCCGACCTTGTGCCTAGCCTGCATCGACAAATTGGCTTGAAGCCTGCCTTAACGCAGCTGTTCCTTGTTTTATCCGGCATAGGAACCATCGCAGTTTTCAGGCTTGCACGTTAATACAAAGACGGATGAGAGCGTGAAAGTAGCCATAGCAATAACATCATCAGAGAAAAACGCACATGTGGACAAGCATGGTGCTCGGGCACCATATTACCTGCTTCTTAATGGAGATAGCGGTTTGTCCGAGATTATTCCCAATCCCGTGTCACAGGCTGAGCGACATGCTGGCCCACAAGCTGCAGCATTTCTTGTTAGCAAAGGTGTTGATAAAGTCGTGGCGGGAGATTTTGGCCCGAAATTCCGTGCTGAGCTGGAAGCGTACAATATCGCTTGTACAGAAATGGCAGGCGTCATAACGGAAGTTGTCGCCAAGCTGAGTAGCCAGATCTAAAAACTATCGTATGCCACTTATAGGGTGATTTTATATTCAATTCGTGATTAACAGGCATGGGCGAGTCAATAGAAACTTTATGTGTGTGCTGTGTTGGCTTGTTATGCACCACTGAACTAGACAGGTTTAAATTTCGCACGGTCTGGGCCAGAAGTCAGCATTCACAATAATTGAACGGCAACTGGATCGGTATAAACTGCAACTGTTTTCATGCGGATCAGGGTCAGGTTCAGCCACCCGCAAGCCTCAGCAGCCTGTCCAGGGTTGTCGTCGGCAGCACCCGCTTCAGATAAGCGAACAGGTATGTTGGGAAGGTGACATAGTAGCGTGCCCTCGGTTTGCGTGATTCGAGGGCGTGTATGACTTTTTTCAATACGGCTTCCGGCGGCAGCGTGAAGGGTACCGCAGGGCCCTCCTTGTTTAATCGTTCGAGTACTCTCTGGTAGCGTTCACTGTGTACGCTGTTTTCAACATCAATATAGTGTTGCAGTGCCAGCAGGGCGTTGGCGCGAAAGCGGCTCAGTATCGGGCCCGGTTCGACCAGCGAGACGTGTATATCGGTATCCTTGAGTTCGAGCCTGAGGGTATCGCTGAGTCCTTCTATCGCAAACTTGGTGGCATTGTAGGCGCCACGGTAAGGCATCGCGACGAAGCCAAGCACGGAGCTGTTCTTGATAATGCGGCCATAACCCTGCTGACGCATCACCGGCAGCAGCAGATTGGTCAGTTCCAGCCAGCCGAAGAAATTGGTCTCAAACTGGGCGCGTATCGCGTCTCGGCTCAGGTCTTCGACGGCGCCGGGCAGGCCGAAGGCGCCATTGTTGAACACGGCATACAACCTGCCATCGGTGCGGCGCAACACTTCTTCGACCGCCTGTTTGATCGAAGCCGAGTCATCCAGGTCGAGTTGCAGGCTTTCCAGGCCTTCCGCATTCAGTGCTGCGACACTTTCCGGCCGTCGGGCCGTCGCGAATACGCGGTAGCCACGCTGGTGCAGACCCCTGGCGACGCAATAGCCGATGCCGCTGGAGCAGCCGGTGATGAGTATGGTTTTATCGGGCGTGTTTGACATGCGCGAAGCTTAGCACGGACATGACACAGGGCTGGCAGGGCGTATATAATTGGCTGCTTATATTTTGAGTGTGACGTGAAATGCCAATATACGAATACCAGTGCAGTGAGTGTGGTTACCAGACCGAAGTGTTGCAGAAGATTTCAGATGCTCCAATGAAAATCTGTCCCGAGTGCGGCAAGCCGACCATGAAAAAACTGGTTTCGGCGGCTGCGTTTCGCCTGAAGGGCGGCGGCTGGTATGAAACTGATTTCAAATCCGGCCAGAAGAAAAATGTGCACGATTCCGGTGATGCCTCGAAATCGGACAGCAAACCTGCTGACAAGGCGGCTTCCAAAGCAGGTGAGAAACCTGCCGCTGGTGGGGAAACGACATCGAAGAAATCGGCCGAATCGAAAAACTAATTGCCAGTCAATAACATAGCGATTAACATCGCTCCCTTTTTCAGAGAACATCATGCGTAGCCATTATTGCGGACAAGTTAGCGACGAACTGATCGATCAGGAAGTAACACTGTGTGGCTGGGTCAATCGCCGACGCGATCATGGTGGCGTGATCTTTGTTGACTTGCGCGACCGCGAGGGTCTGGTGCAGGTCGTGTTCGATCCTGATCGCAAGGAGATGTTCGAACTGGCCGAACGCATCCGTAATGAATATGTGCTGCAGGTCAAGGGACGGGTACGGGCGCGTGATGAAGCGACCATCAATGAAAAGCTGGCCACCGGACGGGTTGAAGTACTGGGTCTCGAGCTGGTCGTGCTGAATACCGCAGACACGCCGCCATTCCAGCTCGATGAAGATGATGTGAACGATGACCTGCGGCTGCGTTATCGCTATATCGACCTGCGTCGCGATGAAATGCAGCAGCGTATGCGCCTGCGTCACCAGGTCACCAGGTACCTGCGCCATTATCTGGACAGCCATGGCTTCTGGGAAATCGAAACCCCGATGTTGACCAAGGCGACGCCGGAGGGCGCGCGCGATTACCTGGTGCCCAGCCGCACCCACAAAGGGCAGTTCTTTGCGCTGCCGCAATCGCCGCAGTTGTTCAAGCAATTGCTGATGATGTCCGGCATGGACCGCTATTACCAGATCGTCCGATGTTTCCGCGACGAAGACCTGCGTGCTGACCGCCAGCCCGAATTTACCCAGCTCGACATCGAAACCTCGTTCATGGGTGAAGATGCGGTGATGCAGATCAACGAACAGATGATCCGGGGTCTGTTCAAGGAAGTGCTGGATGCTGACCTGCCCGATCCGTTTCCGCATATGACCTATGCCGAAGCCATGTCACGTTATGGTTCAGACAAGCCTGACCTGCGCATACCGCTCGAACTGGTTGACCTGGCCGAGGAGATGAAGGGCGTTGAATTCAAGGTCTTCTCCGGCCCGGCGAATGACCCCAGGGGCAGGGTTGTGGTGCTGCGCCTGCCGGGCGGTGCCGAGCTGTCGCGCAAGGAAATCGATGATTACACGGATTATGTCGGCCGTTACGGCGCCAGAGGACTGGCCTGGATCAAGGTCAATGATGTTGCCGCGGGCCGTGACGGTTTGCAGTCACCCATCGTTAAATTCCTGCCGGATGAGGTGCTGACTGCGATCATCGACAAGACCGGTACACAATCGGGCGATATCCTGTTTTTCGGCGCCGGCGATGCCGTTACCGTGAACGAGTCCATTGGCGCGCTTCGTGTCAAGCTCGGACATGACCGCGGCCTTGTTGCCGACGGCTGGCAGCCGCTGTTTGTGGTTGCCTTCCCGATGTTCGAGGACGATGGCAATGGCGGCCTGACGCCGCTGCACCATCCGTTCACTGCGCCGGCGACCACCTCGCCGGAAATGCTCAAGGAGGAGCCCGAAACCATTCTGTCGCGTGCCTATGACATGGTGCTGAACGGCACCGAGCTCGGTGGCGGCTCCGTGCGTATACACGACAGCGAAATGCAGAAGGCCGTACTGCAAATACTCGGCATCTCTGACGAGGAAGCAGAAGACAAATTCGGCTTCCTGCTGAATGCACTGAAGTACGGCTGTCCACCGCATGCTGGCATCGCCTTTGGTCTTGATCGTCTGGTGATGCTGATGAGTGGTGCCAGCTCGATTCGTGATGTCATGGCTTTCCCGAAAACCCAGACGGCCGCCTGTCCGCTGACTTCGGCACCATCCGAGGTATCGGCGACGCAGCTGAGAGAGCTGAACCTGCGTCTGCGCAAGACCGAAACTGACAAGCCAACGACTTGAATTCATTGAGTTATATCCCAAATTAGCCGTTGCACTTTCTGTCTGATTGAGTAACCTCAATAGATTCGGAATGTCTAATTTGATATGAACGCAGCTGCAATCCAACCCTATACCCTGCTCGACGATCAGGAGTGCGAGCAGCGCATCAGGCGCGCAAAAGCCCTGCTGGGTGACCGACTGGTCATTCTGGGGCATCATTACCAGCGTGACGAAGTTTTCCAGCACGCTGATTTCACCGGTGACTCGCTCAAGCTGTCTCGTCAGGCGGCTGCTTCCAGGGCTGAATACATCGTGTTCTGCGGTGTCCACTTCATGGCCGAGGTTGCTGATATCCTGACACGGCCCGACCAGATAGCCATTCTTCCGGATATGGCTGCCGGCTGTTCCATGGCCGATATGGCTGATTTGCAGCATGTCGAAAAGGCCTGGCAGGAACTGTCACAAGTACTGCAACCGGATGAGCAGGTGACGCCGGTGACCTATATTAATTCCGCAGCCGATCTGAAAGCATTCTGCGGCGAACACGGAGGTATCGTCTGTACTTCGACCAATGCGCGCCACGTGCTGGACTGGTCGTTCCGGCAGCGCGATAAGGTGCTGTTTTTCCCCGATCAACATCTGGGCAGAAACACCGGTTATACCATGGGTATCCCGCTGGAACAGATGGTCGTTTGGGATTACGACCAGCCGATGGGCGGGCTCACAGCGGAGCAGATCAAACAGGCGAAAATCATTCTGTGGAAAGGCTTCTGCTCCGTCCACCAGATGTTCCAGGCCGAGCAGATCGATAACTTCAAACAGAAATACCCGGAAACACTGGTGATCGCACATCCGGAAAGCCCGTTCGAGGTGTGTCAGAAGGCTGATTATGTGGGTTCCACCGAGTACATCATCAAGACCATCGCAGCCGGCAAACCCGGGACTCGCTGGCTGGTCGCTACCGAGCTGAATCTGGTGAATCGACTGCACGATCAGCACAAGCATGAAGGTACCCATGTACATTTTATGTCGCCCAATGTATGCATGTGCTCGACCATGTTCAGAATCGATCCGCAACACCTGGCCTGGGTGCTGGAGAATCTGGTCGATGGCGTTGTCGTCAATCAGGTTTCAGTGCCGGAAAAAACGGCCGAGCTGGCGCGAACCGCGCTGAATCGCATGCTCGAAGTTTCACCCTGACTCATCCAGAAAGTATTTTTTGTCATACCAGTACCTGTAAAATACGCCTATGCGTGAAGCGGTGGTATTAGTGCACGGTATCTGGAGTAATGGCATGGACATGTGGCGTCTGTGCCAGAATCTGTCTCGCTCGGGTTATGAGTGCAGTATTTTCAAGTACCAGATCTGGGGCAAGCCGCCGGCGAGGATTGCCGATCGACTGCATCAGCACATTGAAACAATCGATGCGCCAGTGGTGCATTTTGTCGGCCACAGTTTTGGCGGTATCGTATTGCTGCACATGTTTCATCAGTTCCCGTTTTCAAGGAACGGTCGAATCGTGCTAATGGGTGCGCCGGTGAACGGCAGCGCTGTCGGCAGACGGCTGTCGCGATTGCCGATAACGCGCTGGGCACTGGGTAAGACAACCGAACAGGGCATACTGGGCGACGTACCTGAATGGAAGGGCTGGCAGGATATCGGCGTTATCGCAGGTACGCTGCCGCTGGGTGCAGGTATGCTCGCCGGCGGGCCAGCC
>WOR8_10009860_pt1 | contig 10300 bp, 10 predicted proteins | sample DeeMarSeWOR38_10_FD_19890 | JGI IMG/M metagenome (IMG submission 19890)
TTTAATGAATGTGTTGCGTCGACCGGTTGAAACCGCAGCCGTTAGCTGCCGTTCAAATCAGGGCTTCTCACCTGCTCCGAACGTCTCGTATTGGTGAAAGCTAACATTCGGCCCGCGATCCTGGAAATCGCGCCCAAGAGGGTCCGGTATACGCTCCAAAGCGGTCATTGGGCTAGAATCGGTCTGAGTGACCGCTGCTGAACCCAAACCGGAAATTGGGATATTTCAATTTCGGGCTCTGTTTGCAGATGATCGGCCGCTCAAAGCAACGACCTTTCTCTGTAATTCCCCCGATTGACGACAGCCGGTGCGATACCATCATGTTCGGGCAATCCCGCGTCAATATGGTATAGTTTCCGATTTGCTAAATAACAGAATGGGCGATTTCACGATGCGATTCATACTCTTAAGCGGGGTTGCGCTGCTAAGCTTGGGCAGCGCCACGGGCGTCACTGCCGAGCCAGCCGAAGGCTGGCTCGAGATCGATGCATCGGTGCCGTTCGCCGACCGCGCCGGAAATCTACGGACGCCGGGCTGCTCGGGCGGGCCGGTTGTCACGGAAACAGACACAGGCACGATACTTGTCCCGGGAGACACGTCGTACTCCTTTTTCATTCGCCACGGTGATCCGAAAAAGCTCGCATTGATGTTCGACGGCGGCGGCGCGTGCTGGGACGAGACCACCTGCGTCGGTTCGCCGCTGGCTGGCCAGTCGCTCTACACCCAAACCGTTGACGAGACGGTAGAGGAACTCGATGCGATTGGTGGTATAGGCGACCGCTCGAATCCCGAGAACCCGATTGCCGAATACACGCAGGTGTTCATCCCGTATTGCACGGCAGACCTGCACGCCGGTGACAGCAGCACGGTTTACGAGTATCTGACCGATAGCGGCGCGCCGGTTTCCTGGACGATTCACCATCGCGGTGCCGACAACGTCGTCGCCGTGCTGGAGTGGCTGCAGAGTTACTACGAGAACGAAATCGGTTATGCGCCCTCCGACGTCCTGGTCGCAGGAGCCAGCGCGGGCGGTTACGGTGCGCTCTTCAACTACCCGGCGATCGCGTCACGCCTCCCGGCAGGGACGCGCACGCAGGTCGTTGTTGACGCTGCCAACGGCGTCATGACGCAGAGTGTTTACGACGCCGCACTTGCCCCGTCCGGAAACTGGGCGGTATGGGACAACCTTGCACCAGAACTTGCCGGGGCATTTTCCAGCGGCCCTGACGACCTGATGGCCGAGGCGTTCAAGAGCCTCGGCTGGAGCTATCCGGGTACGCGCTTCGGCCAGTACACGACGGCCTACGACGGTGTGCAAATCGCGTTCTATAACATCACACGACATCCCGGATCGCCGGCACGCTGGCTCGACCCGATCGAACTGGCTGCCGCCGCTTTCGAATGGACCCTCAGGGCGCGTACAGCGATGATCGTCACGGCCTGGCAAGTACCGAACTATCGTTTTTATCTCGGCGCCGGTATCGATCACACGATCGTCGCTGGCGACAAGTTCTACACTGAGAACACGGCGAAATTCGTCCGCTTTTCGGACTGGGTGCGCGATATGATCGGTGCGCGCTGGCCGTGGTTCAGCAAGTGGCAGAACCTGAGCTGTGCGCCCGCCTGCGTGCAGTAGGAGCGCCGCTCGCGGCGCGATTCTACGGTGTTCAAAATGCCGGGATTCGCGCTGTAAGCAGTGTCGCGGCACGGTACCGACGCTCGAAGAGGTGAACGCTCTCATTGCATCGGCTCAGGGAAGCGGCTAAAGCTACGTCACGCGATCTCAAATTCAAACTGTTGAAGCATTGAGCCGCCGCTCCTGGCCGAAAGCGGACGTTCGATTTCAGTGATTTCTTGCTAGTCGAATGACCGCTTCGGAGAAGAGCTGACATTCGGATTTTTGTTTTTTTTCGGAGAGAAGGGATTCTGTATGCATCTTCGCCTGTTTGATATTGGGACCCCTATTCGGGTATTCCTACGAGACGTTGAGGCACCTCTTGCACAACAACGATGTTCCCAGGAACTTGGGAGACCAAGTCGTTTGAGACCATCAAAATGCTGCTGGGATTACGGGCCAAGAAAGAACTAAATTAGGGCCATACCAAATTGATACGGCCCTAACTAGTTGACAAATATGGCACTCCCTAGGGGATTCGAACCCCTGTTACCGCCGTGAGAGGGCACGGGGCAGGGGCTGCTATTATACGGCCGCATATTGAATCCTCAAGCGAAAATCATTTGAAAAATACCGGGAAACCTGAGTCGAAAGGTCCCAAGATCATCCCCCGCTCAGCCCACGGCGTCTCACGGGACGAAGTCTCCAAGAGTGCGCTCAAGGTACTGTACCGTTTGCATAAATCGGGCCACCAGGCGTTCCTGGTTGGTGGCTGTGTTCGCGACGCCATGTTGGGGCTGCACCCCAAGGACTTTGACGTAGCCACGGACGCAACGCCGGACGAGGTACGTGCGCTGTTCTCGAACTGCCGTCTGATCGGGCGCCGCTTCCGGCTGGCGCACGTGCGGTTCGGCCGCGAGATCATCGAGGTTGCGACCTTTCGTGCCGCCGCGAATCACGTGGATGACGATCACGCGCACGACGACGAAGGCCGCATCATCCGTGACAACGTATACGGCAGCATCGAGGAAGATGTCTGGCGTCGCGACTTCACCTGTAATGCGCTGTATTACAACATTGCGGATTACAGCATCTGGGATTTCGTGGGTGGCGTCGAAGATATCCAGCAAAAGCACATCGTCCTGATCGGCGACGCACAGCAGCGGCTCCGCGAGGACCCCGTGCGCATGCTTCGCGCCGTGCGTTTCGCGGCGAAGCTCGAGTTCACGGTCGACGAGTCTGTTAGCAAGGCTATCCGCAGCCAGGCGGATCTTCTAACGAATGTCCCGGCCGCAAGGCTGTTCGACGAGTTCCTCAAGCTGTTCCAGGCTGGTCATGCCGAGCGGACGTATGACATGCTGCGTGATTACGGCTTGTTTGCAGAGTTGTTTCCCGCCACCCACCAGGAAATCGAACAGGACGCCGCATTCGCCGACTTCGTACGCGCCGCGCTGCGGAACACCGATAAACGGGTTGCACAGGGCTTGTCGGTGACGCCGATGTTTCTCCTCGGCGTATTTTTCTGGGCGCCGGCCCGGCGCCTCGCCGCCGACCTGCGCGCAGAGGAAAAAATGTCGGAATCGCAGGCGCTAAGCCTTGCGTCGTACGAGCTTGCCGGGCAGCAGCAGAGGCGGGTATCGATACCGCGGCGCTTTACCGTACCCATGCGCGAGATGATTGCTTTGCAGCCGCGCTTCACGACGACGCGTGGCAAGCGGGCTCTGAACCTGCTGGAACACCGTCGTTTCCGCGCCGCCTACGATTTCATGATGTTGCTGGCGGAAGCTGGCCAGTTCGATCCGGAAATTGCGCGTTTCTGGACCGATGTGCAGAACCAGTCTCCGGACAAGCGGGCGGAGACGTTCCAGATTCATCGCAAGGCGCGGGCGAAAGGCCGCAGCCGCCGCCGCAGGCGCCGGCCGAAGGCGGGACAATCGTCGTGAGCCCTGCCGTCGTGGAGGTTCTTGTCGGTCTCGGCAGCAACCTCGACGGCCCTGCGCGCCAGATCGAGACCGCGTTCGGCATGCTCGAGGGCATAGACCAAACGAGGCTGGTGGCGAAGTCGTCGCTGTACCGCTCCGCGCCGCTCGGGGGCATCGAGCAACCCGATTTTGTCAACGCCGCAGCGCTGCTGGAAACGGTTTTGCCCCCGCGCGAGTTCCTGGAAGAGCTGCAGTCGATCGAATCGACACGCGGCCGTGAGCGCGGTGAAATCCACTGGGGTCCCCGCGTTCTGGACCTGGATCTGCTCGCGTACGACGGCCTCTCGATCGACGAGCCGGATCTCATCGTGCCCCACCCGGGCATCGCGTCGCGAAATTTTGTATTGTTGCCGTTACGTGAAATCGCGTCCGACTTCGAAATTCCGGGTCTCGGGCGCGTGCGCGACCTGCCGGTAGACGACAGCGAGCCGCGCATTTCGAGAATCGCCTGACAGGAACGCCATTGTGTCGACACGCAGTCCCAGCCAAGCGGCCGGCAACCCTCGCCATATCGCTGTCGAGGGACCGATCGGTGCGGGCAAGACGGCGCTCGCAAAGCGACTTGCGCAGAGCCTGTCTGCCGAACTGATACTGGAAGAAGCCCTGGAAAACCCGTTCCTCGAGCGCTTCTACCGCGAGGGCAAATCGGCGGCATTACCGACGCAGATGTTTTTCCTGTTTTCCAGGGCCCGTCAAATCGAACAATTGCGGCAGACTGACATGTTCGCCACGGTCCGTGTCTGCGACTACCTGTTCGCTAAGGACCGGCTGTTTGCCGAACTCAATCTCGATGCAGACGAGTTGGCACTCTACGAGCAGATCGAGGACAAGCTGGCTGTCGAAGCACCGGTGCCGGATCTCGTAATATATCTGCAGGCGTCCGTCGATGTGCTTTTCGAACGCATTGCCCGCCGCGGCATCGGTTTCGAGAAGATGATCGATCGCGCTTACCTCGAGCAGCTGACGGATATTTACGCACGCTTCTTTCACGCGTATAACGAAGGTCCCCTTCTGATTGTGAACGCGTCGCAAATCGATCCAGTGAGCAATGACGCGGATTACGAGCAGCTGTTTCGCCAGATCGAGCGCACGACGGGTGGGCGGCATTTCTTCAACCCGACGGCGGCCGCGCTGGCCTGACTGCGAAAAACCGTAGCGAACTCCGGAGAGATACCGATGTATACGCAGCTTGAGCAACGGGGCATGGCCGAACCGCCGGTCAACGTCTCGACGCTACGCACGATGAAGGCGGAAGGCGAACCGATCGCCTGCCTGACAGCGTACGACGCGAGCTTTGCCGTGCTGGTCGATGCGGCAGGTGTTGATCTCGTGCTCGTGGGCGATTCGCTGGGCATGGTCATCCAGGGGCACGACACGACCGTGCCGGTCACCGTCCAGGACGTCGTGTATCACTCCCGCGCCGTATCACGCGGTTTACGACGTGCGTTTCTCGTCGCCGACATGCCGTTCATGAGTTACGCGAACCCCGACCAGGCGCTCGAAAACTCCGTTCGCATGATGCAGGAAGGGGGCGCAATGATGATCAAGCTCGAAGGCGGCGAGGGCCAGGTCGACATCGTCGAACACCTCGCCCGTCACGACATCCCGGTGTGCGCGCACCTCGGGCTGAAGCCTCAGTCGGTGCACAAGATCGGCGGATTTCGCGTGCAGGGCAGGGAGGCAGAGAAGGCGAAGGACATGAAAAGGGCCGCGAAGCGGCTGCAGGATGCCGGCGCCGATATCGTCCTGCTGGAATGCGTGCCCAGCGAACTGGGCAAGTCCATTCGCGAGTCGCTCGAGGTACCGGTGATCGGTATCGGGGCGGGGCCCGATGTCGACGGCCAGATCCTCGTGCTGTACGACATTCTCGACATCACCCAGGGAAAAACGCCGCGCTTCGTGAAGAATTTTCAGGCCGGGCAGGCATCGCCGCTCGAAGCCATCGAGGCATACGTCAGGGCCGTCAAGGATCGCAGCTATCCGGCGCCCGAGCACTGCTTCTCCTGATACCGGAGCGCTATCGATGCAAGTAGTGACTTCCCGGGAAGAGATGCGCGAGCTGCACGAAGGCTGGCGTCATCATAACGAACACGTCGCGCTCGTGCCGACCATGGGGAATCTCCACGCGGGGCATCTCAGTCTCGTCGACCTTGCGCGCCAGCATGCCGAACGCGTCGTCGTAACCGTGTTTGTGAATCCCACGCAGTTTGGTACAGGCGAGGACTTCGAGGAGTATCCACGCACTCTGAAACGCGACACTCAGCGGCTCAAGAAACTCGATGCCGACGTGCTGTTCACGCCCGATGTGGACACCGTGTATCCCTTCGGTATCGACAAGGCCACGGTGGTATCGGTGCCGGGGCTCACACGCAATTTCTGCGGTGCGTCGCGCCCCGGCCATTTTGACGGTGTAACGACGGTCGTCGCGCGCCTGTTTGCCCTGGTTCAGCCGGACGTTGCCGTGTTCGGCCAGAAAGACTACCAGCAGCAACTCGTGATTCGCCACATGACCGCGGATCTCAGTCTGCCGATCAAAATCATTACCGCGCCGACCGTGCGCGAGCCGGACGGTCTTGCCATGAGTTCACGCAATCAATATCTCAGCGAGGCGGAAAGGGCGGTTGCGCCGCAGCTTCACGCAGCGCTCGAGATGATCGGCGCGGAGCTGCAGAACGGCAAGCGCAATTTCGAAGTCGCAATTCGCCGTGCCGAGAATCTCGAGCATCCCGACCGCGACTGCGATGAAATCGTTGTGCTGGTGGCGGCGCAGCTCGGCAAGGCGCGCCTTATCGACAACATCGTCGTAACGATCTAGCTCGAAACCCTGTCGCGGCCAGCGTGCTTGGCGCGATACAGCGCTGCGTCAGCTGCCCGGATCAGGTTGTCGAGATTTCCTTGGGGCGGCAGCTGGGCGACGCCCATCGATATACGTACGGGAATCTGTATCAGGGAATCGCTGCCGTCTCCGGTATCGCCGCTCACGGAGCGCCGCACACGATCGGCGATCACCAGTGCGGCCTCCAAATCCACCTGCGGCAACAATATTGCGAATTCGTCGCCGCCGTAGCGAACCAGTACGTCACGCGGCCGAAACTGCTCGCGCAGAATTCGCGAGACGGCCGTGAGTGCGCGGTCGCCTGCGATATGCCCGAACCTGTCATTGAAATCCTTGAAGTTGTCGACATCGATCATGATCAATGACACGGGTTCGTCGTTCTTCGTGCATCGCCTGATCTCGCGTGGAAAGGAGTCTTCCATCGAGTGCCGGTTGCCGAGTCCGGTCAGGGCATCGGTCGTCGCGTGACGCTCGAACTTGCGCAGCTCGCCCCTTGTTGTGGCTGCGAACGCGCTCCGAGAGCACCACGAGCAGGTTTTTTGCAAACTCGTGCGATGCGTCGACCATCTCCCAGAGGACGGACTGGTGGATGACGAGCAGGTGGGTGTCCTCCGCACCGATGACGAAGGCGGAGGGGTCCCTGTCCTCGATGATCGACATCTCGCCGACGCAGGCGCCGGTCTCCATCGTCGCGAGAACCGGTCCGCCGGGTGAACCTATGTGCACGTTGAGGCTGCCCGACAGCACGATGAAAACATGTTCGTTCTTCTCGCCCGGCGACAACAGCAATTCGCCGGCGCCAAGGTCGCGCCGGTCGCAACGCTGTAACAGGTCCTGCACGTCTTCCGGTTGTACGCCCTGGAACAGCTCCAGGGCCTGCAGCAGTGCGCGCTTGTAATCCGAGTTTAGTGCTACGACTTGCTCCATACGACGAATTCTGGCGCATTGTGCCCCGAAAAAACGCCGACTGGACCACATTATGGTTAGCCAGGCCCTGTGCGGCGCGGCTAATGGTCGTTTTCGAGCTCCTGTCGCGCTGCGATGAACGCGACCCGGTCTTCGTCGCTGGGCTCCGGGTAACGCAGGCCGATGTTTTCGAGCGCATTGATGATTATCTCTGCGACGCGCGCCCGCATGTAAGGCTTGCTGTCGGCGGGAATCGCATACCAGGGAGCCCACGGCCGCGAGGTTCCGTTGAGCGCTTCCTCGTAGGCGTGCATGTAGTCGTTCCAGTGCTGCCGTTCGACGACGTCCCGGGGCTCGAATTTCCAGTTCTTGGAAGGGTTGTCGAGGCGCGCGAGGAAGCGGCGTTCTTGCTCATCCCGTGACACGTTGAGCCAGAACTTGATGATCACGGTGCCATTGCGTGCAAGGTGTTCTTCGTGCTCGCGAATAGAGCGCAGCCGGTCGTTCCAGATCGTCTCGAGGTTCAGTTCGCCGGGTATCTTCTGCGAAGCCAGTATTTGCGGATGCACGCGGACGACCAGCACCTCCTCGTAATGACTGCGGTTGAAGATCCCGATTCGCCCGCGCTCCGGCAGGCAGCGACTGGTGCGCCACAGGAAATCATGATCGAGTTCCTGGCTGGACGGCTTCTTGAAACTGAACACCTGGCAACCGGACGGGTCCACGCCCTGCATCACGGCGCGGATCGTGCTGTCCTTGCCAGCAGCATCCATCGCCTGAAACACGAGCAGTACGGCGTGCCGGTCGCCCGCCGCGAGAACACGTTGCAGCTGCTTCAGGGCTTCGGTCGCCCGCTTGCGGTGTTTTCCCTTGTGCGGGTGCCGGTCGGTGAGTGCCGTGGTGCTCGCCTTCGAGACCCGGAATGAGCCGTCAAACGGCACGAGGTACTCGGACGCGGGTGCCTCGAACATATTCTCCCCCTGCTTTCCAGTTTTCTTATTCATGCTGAGCCAGCGCCCATGTGACGTGCTCGGCTACGAGCTTTGAGTCCGAATCACTCCGTTTGTTCAGTGCGGCGATCACCTCGGCCGTCGATTCTGCGTTGCCCAGGGCTACCGCTATGTTGCGCAGCCAGCGCTCGTAGCCAATACGCCGGATAGCGCTGCCCTCGGTTCGCTGCAGCCACGTCGCTTCGTCCCACTCGAATAGTGCCACGAGATCCGCGTCGTCGAGGTCGTGACGCGGCGCGAAATCGGACTCAGTGCTTTGCTGTGCGAATTTGTTCCACGGGCAGAATAGCTGACAGTCGTCGCAGCCGTAGACGCGGTTGCCGATCGCCTTGCGGAATTCCGTGGGTATCGATTCCTTCAGTTCGATCGTGAGGTAGGAAATGCAGCGCCGGGCATCGAGCTTGTACGGTCCAACGATAGCACCGGTGGGGCAGACGTCGATGCAGGCGCGGCAGGTGCCGCAATGCGATCTCTCGGCGGCGTCCGTGGGAAGCGGCAGGTCGGTGTATAGCTCGCCGAGAAAGAACCACGAGCCGGCATCGCGGTTGATCAGGTTCGTGTGCTTGCCGATCCACCCCAGCCCGGCTTTTTCCGCGATCGCTTTTTCGAGGACAGGCGCGCTGTCGACGAATACCCGGTAGCCGAACTGGCCGACACTGCTCTCTATCCGACGCGCCAGGGTGCGCAGACGGCCACGGAGAACCTTGTGGTAATCCCGGCCGAGCGCATAACGTGACACGTAGGCATGCCGCTCGTGGTCGAGCAGTGCAATAGCTGCCTCCTGCGATTGCGGCAGGTAATCCATGCGCACCGAAATGATGCGCAGCGTGCCGGGGACGAGTTCCTCCGGGCGGCTGCGCATGGTGCCGTGACGCGACATGTAGTCCATGCGGCCGTGGAAGTTTGCGCTGAGCCACTCCTGCAGCCGCGATTCGGCCTGTGCGAGGTCGATATCGCTTACACCGACTTGCTGGAAACCAAGCTCGAGCGCCCAGTCATGAATGTCGGATTTGAGCCTTTCGGGATCATCGATTCTTTGCCGGCGTTCATTCATCACTGCCAGTATAATCGTGCCGATGCGATCCTTACCCGTTGAAATCTATTCCGTCGCGACCGTACGCGAAATCGATCGCACGGCGATCGAAGACGAGGGCATTCCGGGCTATGCCCTGATGACTCGAGCTGGTGCTGCCGCGGTTCGCGCGGCGGGCGAATGCTTCCCCGACGCAAGCCGCTGGCAGGTGGTTTGCGGCGCCGGCAACAATGCCGGCGATGGTTACGTCGTCGCCAGGCTGGCTGCCCGGGAAGGAATGGTCGTTTCGGTCGTTGCGCTCGTCGACCCGGAGTCGTTGACCGGCGATGCGGCGACTGCCTACATGGATTTTGCCGCCGAAGGCGGTGTCGTCATGCCCTGGGAGGGTGAGCTGGACGAAGAGGCCAGCCTGCTCGTGGACGCGCTGCTGGGCAGCGGCCTCGAGCGAGACGTCAGCGGTGAGTTCGCGAAGGCCGTTTCTGCGATCAATTCGCATGGCGCACAGGTGATGGCGATCGATATCCCCACCGGCGTCCACGGCGACACCGGCGAGGTGATGGGTACGGCTGTCGCCGCCGACCTGACGGTAACGTTCGTCGGTCTCAAGGCAGGACTGTTTGCCGGAGAGGGCGCGGAGCTGAGCGGCACTATCGTTTTCGACGGGCTCGATGTTCCGGAACGCTGCCGGCCGCACGACAAGGCTATGAGCCGACGAATATCGAGCCGGGTGTTGCGGCGCTGCCTGAAACGCCGGCCGCGCAGCGCGCACAAGGGAGACTTCGGTCACGTGCTGATCATCGGCGGCGGCGAAGGCATGCCGGGCGCGGTACGTCTCGCGGGCGAGGCCGCCCTGCGCAGCGGTGCAGGCCTCGTGAGTATCGCCACGCACCCGTCCCACGCAACGGTCATCGTCGGTTC
>WOR8_10009687_pt1 | contig 10299 bp, 10 predicted proteins | sample DeeMarSeWOR38_10_FD_19890 | JGI IMG/M metagenome (IMG submission 19890)
AGCGGCCTATCAAACGACAAGTTGCCCTGAAGGTCATCAAACCAGGCATGGATTCGAAACTAGTCGTCGCACGTTTTGAGGCCGAACGTCAGGCTTTGGCTTTGCTGGACCACCCCAATATTGCACACGTTTATGATGCCGGGACAACAAAGGCCGGCCGACCATATTTTGTTATGGAATACGTCAGGGGTCTGCCTATAACCGAGTATAGTGACTGCCATAAACTCGCTATCGAAGACCGGCTCAATTTATTCTGGCAAGTTTGCCTTGCTGTCAATCATGCTCATCAGAAAGGTATTATTCACCGCGACATTAAACCATCGAACATTTTGGTCTCGACTCAGGATGATCGGGCGGTTCCCAAAATTATCGACTTCGGAGTTGCCAAGGCGCTCAGCATGCCGCTGACCGAACGGACGCTTGCTACTGAGGATAGCCAACTGTTAGGCACTCCCGAGTATATGAGTCCTGAGCAGGCCGATATGGCTATCGAGGACATCGACACCCGCTCGGATATCTATTCACTAGGTGTCTTGCTGTATGTCTTATTAACTGGTGTTTTGCCATTCGATTCTGATACACTTCGCGAAGGCGGAATTGAGCACATACGCAAGGTGATTCGCGAAACCGATCCCAAAACACCAAGCACTCGTCTGACGAAGCTTGGTGAAAATGCCAAGATGGTCGCCGAGAACCGCCGTACTGAAGTCGCCGCATTGGCCAAATGCCTGCACAGAGAGCTCGAATGGATTCCACTGAAGGCTATGCGCAAGGAGCGTGCCGAGCGCTATCGGTCGGCTTCCGAATTAGCAGATGATATCGGGAACTACCTTAAAGGAATTCCACTGATTGCCGGACCCGAATCAACAGTGTACCAAATCAGAAAATTTGTGCGACGGAAACAAGCGCTGGTAACAGGAATCGTAGTGGTATTGATTGTATTAGTTGCAGGTGTGGTGGGTATCGTAGTGTTCGCAGTTAAGGCCGAGCGAAGCCGTACCGAAGCGCAGCTCATCGCTGACTTCCTAGAGAATGATGTTCTGGGTTCGGTGCGCGAGGCCAGGGTCGGTGAAGCGACTGTCAGCCACATTCTCGACGCCGCCTCGAAGAGCCTTGAGGGTAAGTTCAAGGATAGGCCACTCATTGAGGCAAGAATCTCAGAGAAGCTGGGCTGGACGTACCGTTGGCTTGGTGAGTCAACAAAGGCTTTACCACACATGCAGAATGCGATCCGGATCTATAAGCAACACTATGGCCAGGAGCATGCGACTACACTGTGGGCAATGGATAGACTTGGTTGGATTTACATGGATCAGGGCCGGTATCACGATATGGAACGCCTGTGGACCAAGAGTCTCCAAATCAGGCAACGTGTTAGCAGTGTGGAAGACCAGATAATCGCCTTGAACGCTCTTGGTTCGACGTATCGTTACCTTGGCAAATACAAAGAAGCTGAATTGTTGTACAACAAGGTATTAGAAATAGTCCAGCATGGGCTGGGGGAAGAGAATTTTTGGCTACTTCCTTATATCAGGTGCAACCTTGCCTGTGCGTACTGGCACCAGGGCCTGTACGAAGAGGCGGAGCGGCTTTTTGTAGAGACGCTGGAGACTGCCGAGTGGTCTGAGGAGTATAACAAATGGTGGGGGCTCTATTACACGATGCGCCTGGCTAATATGTATCGAGAGCAGGGCCGGTACAGCGAAGCAGAACCGCTGTTTGTCAAGATATTGGAGACACAACGCCTGGCACTGGGCAATAAGCACCTGCACACGTTGCTCTCTATGTACGGTCTTGCACGCTTGTATACGGCTCAAGACCGCTACAAGGAGGCAGAGAATCTGTTCACAGAGATGCGGGAGATTGCACCTCACCAACTAGGTGAACAACATCCTGACACCCTCAGTTTTATAAACGGCTATGCCGTGCTGCTTACAAAGCAGAAGCGTTATGACGAAGCGGAACCTCTGTTCAGGAAAGCATTAGAGGGCCGACGGCAGAAGTTGTATGACGATCATCCGTACACTTTGGAAACGAAAAACGATTTGGCTGTGTTATACAAAGAGCAAGGCCGTTATGATGAAGCAGAGCAATTGTTAGTCGAAGCCCTCGAAGGCCGTCGCCTAAAACTGGGCGACACTCACCCACATACCATAGATTCTATGAATAACCTAATCGACCTCTACGAAGCCTGGAACAAACCAGAAAAAGCCAAAGAGTGGCGAGCAAAACTACTCAAAGAGAACTAAAACAATCCTGTAGAACACAATCCGCTTTTACTACACACGACGCTATACGAATAAAGACTGTCGTCTCATGGACATTTTTGGAAAATAAGCCCGCTTTTTCGCAGTCCGTCTCGTAGAATGTATTAGTTGGTATTTCATAGTTTGTCGTTCGTTGTGAAAATTGAGTTGACTAGTGAATTAAGCGAATTAGAGAATTGGAAATGGAGGAATTAATCTTAGATTTATGATTTTTTTTTATTAATTGGTGTTAATCTGCGTTCTGCGGTTATTAGATCCTTCGACTATGCTCAGGACATACTTATTGGGAATAAGCATGTTTGAAAAAACAAAGCCAACTTGTGAGGGCACAAAATGGCGTAAACTCTTATTTGGAAAGAGATTATGACAATATGCCTACCTGCGGGCTTCGAAAAAACAAAGCCAATTACAGCAGGATCGCAGCTTGTCTATAAGCAAAACTGGATGCATTACAAGATTATCTTATTCCGATGTGAAATAACGCCTATGGGGCTATATGCTCAGGCATCTATTCCATAGGATTTAAGGAGATATTTTGCCTTATGATATCTCGGCCTAAGCAATCGGAATAATTTAGAAGACATGTATTCCCTGGAATGCACACACAATAATTGATCCAGATTTGCACTTGCCTTGAGAAACTCTGCATAGACACTTAAACCATAAGGCAGTGCAACAATTTTTAAGGGATACGGCATTGAATTCCAAACGACATTTAATAATCCCGTCCACCCAATCTTATCGTAGATACTCGTTCTTTTCACTCCTTTGACCATAATCACGGACTCCTTCCCAATGAAACTACTTGAAATTTCCTATTTCAATTACTTCTTTACATCCAGAGTCTTACGGCTTCATTAATACAGCCGTTAAACTACAGCCATCCATGCTTTTCAAAATCAAATGTAAATAAACGGATATTTACCAAAAAGCAAATACTGATTCAAGCCATAAAGTTAAGTATAGAGAAATATGGCCGGATATTTTCGGACTATAGTTCTTTTAAAATTCAAAATGGAGATCAATATTAATCCAGTGACAACTTCCGACGTGTTAATATGGGCAAGAAAAACTCCAGAATATCAATTATTCTGCATCTGGACGTTCTGTTTAAGGACATCCAACTTGCCACGGATTTCTTCGGACATTTTACTGTTTGGAAAATCCGCGATAATATTCTGCCCTATTTCTAGCGCATCCACCCATCTTTTTTCTGTAACAGAGATGGCAAATTGCACACCTAAGTTGTGAAGTTTAGTCCGAAAGACATCTCTTGCCGCTTCCTGGAGAGCTAACCCTTCATTCGGAGTAAGATACTGGTCAAGCTCTTTCAGTATCTCCAGGCTGCGATCTGTCTCCTGTTTTTGTATGGCATCATCCCATGCGGCAAGCAAAATCCTCTTTCGCTCCTGCTTTTTATCGATCAGAGTTTGCCTCATCGATTTTGCCTGCTCATTATCCGGATGCGCCTTTATCAGCCCTTCGATCTGAGCGCTGGCCCTGGCCCACTGACATTCGCCAAGCAGTTTATTGACATGTGTTATGACCTGATTTAGTCGTTCCTGGTCAGTCGAATCATGATAGCGTCTGGTCTGAATTCGAAGCTGCTCGGCAAGTTCCTTATATTCAGGACGTTTAGCAATTTCATTAATTATGTCTTCTGCTGCATTAAAATCCTGCTGGCTGGAGTTTATCAAACACTGCCTCACGCAAGGTTTGTATATCCGCATCACGGAATACAATTGCTTTGGCTGCATCGCTTACTCGTGAGCTATGGTTTATCTGTACGAGGTCTGAACTGATGTTCTCCAAAGCTTTTGTAACTTCCTCAAGTTTAGCACTGTTATCTCGAAGCGCATCAAGTATTTTGAATATCCTCGATAGCATTGTCAGAAGCGCGCTGATAAGCACTAATGCACCGAGTACAAATAAGAGTTGATTCAGCGAACCGGTCTGGGATTTCTGGAAGATGTTGGTAAAAAGGGTAAGATAAGACATACACATGACTACTGCACAAATAACCACCAAGTGCCATTTATATTGCCGAAAGAAACTGTCATTTTCAGAGTCCATGACTTACCTCTTTAAAAAATGACTTTTACAGCTTATCTCTTATAAACTATAATACATCAAAACTTTTTCATTGTCAATAATTGAATCAACAATATGAAAAAAATAAAGCTTAAACGGAACATTTGCTACTTACATCACTTTTTTAGTTCTTTCGAGGATTTAAGGTATGAAGCCTTCTAAAAAAATACCAGTTTTAGCAATAATAATCGTGATTTCAGCTAATTTAATTGCTATAGCTAATATGGCAGAAAAGGAAAACATGAACGAAAAAATCATAGTAGAAGGCAATAACAAATTTGCTCTGGAACTTTTCGCTAAACTACAAAACTCGAAAGGAAACCTGTTTTTCTCTCCATACAGCATATCAACAGCCTTGGCAATGACTCATGCCGGTGCTCGGAATGAAACAGAATCGCAAATGGCCGATGTGCTTCATTTTCCTGTTTCTGTGAATCGAGGATCAGACTCAAAATCGAAGCCCTCACTGAACAGACAGCAATTTGCTTTGGAATTCGGAAAGATACACTTACTGTCGCTAATGCGCTCTGGGGGCAGAAGGATTATGGATTTCTTGAGGAATTTCTGGATCTCATTGAAAACAGCTATGACGGCCGGCTCAACGAAGTAGATTTCATTCGAGCAGCGGAAAAAGCACGCAAAACTATTAACACCTGGGTGGAAACAAAGACCAACGGCAAGATCAAAAATCTTATCAGTGAAGGTGTTCTGGATTCAATGACCAGACTGGTTCTAACAAACGCCATTTACTTCAAGGGCAACTGGGCCAAGCAGTTCGAAGAAAACAGAACCCAGGACGCACCTTTTACTCTTGCCGACGGCCAAAAGATTGACGTAGCAATAATGAATCAAAAGTCTGAATTTGGTTACATGGAAACCGATTCCTTTCAGGCCCTTGAACTACCCTATGTAAATGAAGAATTATCGATGGTCATTCTGCTTCCGAGAAAACATGATACCCTGGATGAATTCGAGAAGACGCTTACGCTGGAAAATCTTACCCAATGGCTGACTAAAATTCACAAACGCGAAGTAGTTGTTTTCGTACCAAAGTTCAAGATGACGAGCCAGTTCGGTCTGGCTCCCGTACTTAAATCAATGGGGATGAAAGATGCTTTTTCATCGGCTGCAGATTTTTCCGGCATCAATGGAAAAAAAGACCTATTCATCTCTGCGGTCATTCACAAGGCTTATGTTGAGGTAAACGAAGAAGGCACAGAAGCGGCAGCGGCAACAGGTGTGGTAATGAGGCTGACATCTGTCGGACCGGCTCCAATACCGGTTTTCCGCGCGGACCATCCATTTTTATTCCTGATCCGAGATAACCTGACAGGCAGCATTTTATTCATAGGCCGAGTCGCAAATCCGAAAGCTTAATTTGCCCGCAGTAGATTCAATTCGACAATCAGACAAATTACTGATTGACTATTTTAATCCGAGTTTCTGGCCCTTTTCGAGCAGAGCGATGGATTCTTCGATTCTTCTCTTTTTTGTTTCCGGTCTTTTTGCAACTGCTATCCAGCCGATATAAAACTTTCGATAGGAAGGTGCAAGCTTTTCAAAACACTCTTTCGCTTTTTTGTTACGAGCTAAAGCCTTAGCAAATTCCGGCGGGATATCGAGAGATATTCGAGGCCGTGGATCTTTGTCCCACAGGCCTGATTTCTTCGCCATCTTAATTTTCGCCAATCCAACTTTGGTCATTCGCCCTTGCTTTATCATTTTGTCGGCCCGCTTCTTATTAAGCTGCGACCATCTGCTTTTGTCCGATCGAGGCGTAAACTTCCGGGCATACTTCTCAGCGTCGATTTTCTTAATGATACTGTCGATCCACCCGAAACACAGCGATTCCTCAACGGCAGCTTCATACGCAATAGTCGGTTTGGATATCTCTTTTTTATAGAAAACCAGCCATATCCCGGCCTCAGTAGCATGATTCTTAGAAAGCCATTCTCGCCACTGGTTCCTGTTTTTGACGTATAAGTGTTTCATTGCACAATTTCCGATTTACTACCGTTTTTATTTCTTCTTATTTCTTTTAAACCGTTTCTTTTCTTTGGCTGTCATCTTCTCGGTAGCATATTGAAAGATTACCCTGGCGGCATCATCTTTCCACTTCAATAAAAATGCTTCCGTTTCTTTCCTCTTGAGCTTCCATGCTTCCCGCAGGAACCAGCCCAAACCCTGATGCACCATACGTTCTGAATCCAGCATCAATGGCTCGATGAAAGCGAATAAATAGGCATAATCATCAGTTGATTTCAGCAATTCTATCATAGCAACCGGCACGGCACGACGTTGATATTTATTCTTCGCCGTTCGCCAGTTGGAAAGATCTTCCAGCGAAATGATATTTCTCTCGAAGAATTTCGAAATCAGCATACCGCAAATCACATCGGTATGTCCCCAGTTGATAATCCCGATTTCAAACCATTTTTCAACATCCTTAAACGTTGCAGACGTGAATTGATCTGAAAATTCACTCAATAACCGAATGGCAAAGCTCGTTTCCTCATATTTTCCACTTTTAATCAGATGCTTGCTCGCACTCAGCACCAATTTCATATTGACGCTTTTATCGCTCAGAATCGAATTGACTTTTTCCTCCAACTGTTCTCTTGATAAGCCGTAAGCATCATAACCTTCTTTGAAATATCGAGAGTATTTCTTAACTATAGCTTCGTCGGCATTAGCCTGGCAATAGCTGTGGATTTCCTTAGAGAGTTCTGTCGCTTCCATTATGTTCCTCATTCGCTACAGGAATAAACGAATAATCAGAAATAATATATCAATACCCTGGAAAATTATATTATTCTTCTCAGCCGAGCTTTGCTCGTTCTCAAGCTGAGATTCGAGCTGAACTTTAGCAATCGCAAGATTTTCATCCATAAGCGGACTGGGCAGTTTTTCGGCTTTTGGAAACGCATCAAGCTCATCCTTGTCAAACCACATTAATTGGCAAATCTTGCATAGGTCAAGACGGATCTGCTGATCGTCTCTGCTGACAATAAATTCCTTGAGCATATTTACACAAGAAGGGCACTTTCTATTTGATGTAGTGCTTGCTGTAATTGCTTCGAGCCACAGTTTTTTGACAATATCATCCTTCAAATGCTTTCGCAGCACCGCCATATTTGCTGCTATGCCCGAGCACAATTGACATTTCCACAGCAATCCTTCCGCAATCCCGGTCGGGCTCAGCATTGTCTTACATTTAGGACAGATCAAATTGTTGACCTCGTAAATGGATAAATAACAAAGAAATCAACATCATTAATATTGTTCGACTCTGACAACATATTAGCTGTTATTATTACATAGTTCGATTGTGTGATCAATCAGATCAATCCTTCCATGCCGGCCATGTCCCGGCACGACTATCTTTACGTCAGAATATCTTTCTTTGACCTTCTTGAGTGTTGTAGGATAGTTAACCAGGTCAGCTTCTCTGGTGTTACCAAGATTCTTGGCGTTTAGAGCCTTAATTAGGCAGCCACCGAACAATATTTTCTTCGACGGGATCCAGGCCACAATATTGTCAACTGTATGACCACCTCCCAAATAAGAAAATTCCACGCGGGCGTCCCTGCAACTTAATGACATTCGCTCAGTGAACCAATTCATAGGGATCGGCTTGTTCGCCCGTTTTAATATTTCAGTAGTCTTTTCCAGGGCAAAGGAATCCGCTCCTCGTCGATGCGCTTCAGCCAAACCTCCGGCACAGTCGATATGTGAATGTGTTGGTACAACCTTTTCAATGATTGTGCCGTGCTCTTTTGCCACCCAATCGAAAAGGACACCGGTTTGTTTATCCGTCCAGGGCAAATCAATCATCATTGCATGCTTACCATCAATAACAATCAGCCCATTCGCCGGAACATTTCTGATCCCCGAGATGTCATAATACGTCGTATGAAGCCAGATTCCCTCTACAAGCCTTCTAACTGTGATGTCTTCACTAATCCTGATTCCAACATCATTCGATTGTTCTTGCGCGGTTAGGAGTCTCGTACTTAACAAACAAAGAAATAGAAATGCAAAATTCCGAATAATTGAAACGCAATTTACTTCTTGCATTTATGCTCCTTTACTTAAACTATGAATTTTGAGATATTTCATTTTTCGTATCCTCAAGATGACTGAACAGATACTTTTTATCCGGACCACCAAGGTGTTCCCAGGGGAGGATTTCGTCAGATTTGAATTGCCTTTGGGCGGTGGTTTCAACATCGATGCCGGATTTATCGAATGCACCCTGCCAAAGCTCGTAGTCGAAACATTCATCCCACAAATCGAATTTTGCACCGGCCTGCCAGGCGGATTCTATGACATCACATAAACGTCTGTCGCCCCGGCCAATTGCCGATTCCAACACGCTGCGATTTATATGATGGAACTTGAAATGCAGGAATTTTGCGCGAAGTTTTGTTTTCTCCTCAATGATTAATTTTTTTGCTTGTTCGAAATAAGATTTTGGCTTTTGCCCGAGCCAGCCGAACGGTGTATGCGGTTTGGGAACGAACCAGCTTACGGCAATATTTATCTGGCCTGTTTTTCCGTCAACTTTTTTCCGCAGCTTTGCCAATTGAAATGACAGCTCCACAATCCTTTTGACATCATCCTCTGTTTCACCCGGCAGGCCGACCATAAAGTATAGCTTCAATCTTTGCCATCCGGCCCGGTATGCGGCCTCCGCTGCAGCGAATAAATCCTCATTCTTCAGAGGCTTATTAATAATCTGCCTTAATCTTTCGCTCGCAGCCTCAACGGCAATTGTCAGGCCGCCCTTTCTGACTGATGTCAGCAGTTCGGGCAGCATCTTCAACTGCTTATCAACACGCAGGCTCGGCAGCGAAAGGCCCACGTGCTTATCGTAAAAATATTCATGGAGACCGGCGACTAATTCTTCAAGATTCGGATAATCGGCGCTAGATAAACTCAACAGGCTGACTGTATCAAATCCTGTCGAGTGATAGCATGCTTTTGCAGTATCGATTATCCTTTCGACGCTGCGATACCGAATAGGCCTTCTACAGTAGCTCGCCTGGCAAAACCTGCACCGGCCCGGACAGCCTCGCATAATTTCTATGCTGACTCGTTCGTGCACGGCTTGAACAAACGGAACTATGGGCGCAAGCGGCACAGGAGCATTGTCAAAATCTTCTACTATGGCATTTTTCAGTTTTTGGCCCGTATGAAAGGCGGGAACATAAGCCCAGTCGAATTTACCGGCAATAGAGGAAAGAATCTCATTTTTTTTCGTACCGGATTTCTTTTCGGCCCGAATCAATTCTGCAAGCTGGATTATAGACTCTTCGCCATCGCCCAATACGAACAGATCAATAAAATCAGCTACAGGTTCACAACAGTTGGACATTCCACCGCCGGCAATAATCAATGGATCATCTTCGCCTCTGTCACGGCTGCGAATCTTAATGCCCCCAAGGTCAAGCATGTTGAGCACATTCGTATAGCACAATTCATTGGTTAGGCTAAAACCAACGATATCAAAACTCTTAAGCGATGCTTTGGATTCCAGGCTGAATAATGGAATTTGTTTCTCTCGTAGCACTTTCTCAGCATCGAGCCAGGGTACGAAGACTCGCTCGGCGGCAACTCCGTCAATTTTGTTCAGGCAATCATAAATAATCGCCAGACCAGTATGAGACATCCCCACTTCGTAAATATCGGGAAAGCACAATGCGATGATCAAATCACATTCCGCCATGTCCTTCTTTACCTGGTTTATTTCGCCGCCGATGTACCTGCCGGGCTTGCGAACGAACGGTAGAAATTTCCGCTCAACCCGTTCGCACATTATTTCAATATTCTTTTTACGCATAACGACATTATAGACTGATTAGCGACATATTTCTATTGATTCTCGCCCGATTATCCATTATCAATTCCTGTTTATAGAAAGGTTATTTATGAAAAGATT
>WOR8_10008958_pt1 | contig 10296 bp, 9 predicted proteins | sample DeeMarSeWOR38_10_FD_19890 | JGI IMG/M metagenome (IMG submission 19890)
CTCCTTTAGGAGGCAAAGGCTGGCCACATACGCCGCTTCGGGAATATCCCAGCCCCCAAGCCATGTCTGTGCGGAGTTAAGTGCATAGGCGTTTCCTTAATTCACTTTCAGCTTTTTGCTGCCTTTACCCGCTCCTTCTTCTCAATCACACAATAAATCCCGCCTTCTTCAAGGCCAGGAATAATACGTTGCCCTGAGTCCCCGAATGACAGCCCAAAAAAATATGCCTTATGAGATGGAAGAAAGATAACACTAATGCTCGAAGTTTCAACGGTCAATAACAGACAGCTCAAGATAGAGGCTTCCCAATGAACGAGATCGTCTGCTGTGGCCAAAGTGCCGGTCCCACCTTGCAGGGAAGCAACTTATGAAAAATACTGCAGTGACTTGCCTTTTGAGTCCGGTATGGTTATCTGACAAGGGAATGGGGCCAACGCGAATCAGAAAACGTAGCTTTTGTCTGGTATTCAGCGAGAGTGCTAGGCAGTGTAAGTAAAGTGGAGTAATGGAGTAGTGCAGGTTATCAAATTCTAAGCACCGAATCTCAGCGTTTCAGGTGTTAGGTACCAGGTGTCAGGAAGCAAAAGCGAAAACGCTGAACACTGAAACCTTAGCCGCTGTGATTTGTTATTTGGAATTTTTGGTCTCTCTCATACTCTAACACTCCTGGGTGCTTTAGTGATGGACCGTCGCATGTTTCTCAGAAAATTCTTGGATTTAGGGAAAAAGGCAGCTTTTCTTCACCTCCTCGCTGGCTGCACGAATCTTAAGACCAGTGGTAGCCAAACTCCGGAGGAAGGTCCACCCTCACCGTTCAAGGACTACAGTCTTCGAGAACTTGCCCAAGAAAAACTCCATCACGGTGATGATCGCTTTGTTAACCCCTTCAGCAACAAAAAACATGGGAACATGCTACGTGTTCTTCACTGGAAACTTTTCAGCCAGAACAAGTTCACATCCTACTATGACCAGGAGCAGCTGGTTCCAGTATCAATCGACTGGGAACCCATAAGAGATTACAGGAGCCTATCGGTCACTTTTGTAAAACATGCCAGCGTCATGATTAAGGATCAAGACCGATATATATTAGTGGATCCGGTCTTTTTTGAAATCTTTCGATTCATCAAAGACTTTACCCCCCTAGAGTTTGATGTGCGGGAGATCCCCCGACCAGACCATGTCCTCATATCCCACGGACACTACGATCACCTGGATGCCCGCTCGCTGGCTGCTCTGGGCCGGGAGACGCATGTCATCAGTCCTCTGGGATATGACGAATTATTTGCCGACCTCAAGATGACACAGCGCACCCAGCTGGACTGGTTTGACAGCTTCGATGATGGCAAGCGGGAGATTACGCTGGTACCGTGCGATCACTGGACCATGCGTAACCCGCTGGAAGGGCCGAACCAGTCACTCTGGGGTTCCTTCATACTCAGAACCAAAACCGGGCCAACAATTTTTATTTCGGGGGACACGGCCTATTTTGATCGCTTCCAGGAAATTGGCAGAGAATTCCCCATCGATCTGGCCATCATTAACCTCGGCGCCTATGAGCCCCGCTGGTTCATGGCCGGCAGCCACATGAATCCGGGTGAAACGGTTCGGGCCTTCAAGGAACTGGGGGCGGCTCGGTTACTGGTAATACACTGGGGAACATTTCGCCTGGGTGATGAACCCGTACATTTCCCGCCGATTGAAATAAAGAAAGAGATGGAAAAAGAAGGTCTATCGGAGCGGTTGGTCCATCTCAACCACGGTGAAACACTCTTCCTCTAGCGCACCTGCCTTGAAAACTTTCAACATACAGTGGCAGACTAATCCCGGTGGAGTGTGCATTAAGGAATCCACAGTTTCGCTGTGGTCAAGGTGGAGTACATTTCTCAATCTCATTTCCAGTCATATCTGTCCCCACTGCCCACCTCTTTTTCTCCTTGACTGTCCAGAAGGTTGTAAAAAACTACAAATACTGTTGGAAATTCCTACCAAATGGTAATTTTTCGTATTGACAATGACTCTGATGTGATTACATTGCGCGCATTAAGCTTTGCTTGATTAGCCACGTAGTGTTTAAGGCTAAGAACATTCCAAAACAGCGAGGTAAAAGAAATGTCAGAAGAAAAAATCCTAAACGGTGTAGATGTGGATGCGGTTGAAGGTTTGATTAATGCCGTAAAAGAAAAACCTGAGCTTGCCGAGTCCAAATTCCGCGCTAACAACGAATGGATCGACGGTGGATACAATCGTACTACCATCACTGGTTTTCACAGTGCTGGCCAGGAGATTTCGCATGCCGAACCTTTTGTACTGGATGCAGACGAACCACCCATACTCGCAGGAAAAGATCGAGGAGCGAATCCCGTAGAGCACCTTCTGAATGCTCTGGCAACTTGAATGACTACCACCATGGTCTACCATGCCGCAGTTCGCGGTATAAAGTTGGAGGAAGTGGAATCGGAGTTGGAGGGCTTCTTGGCACTCTCTGATAAAGTGAGGCCAGGCTATCAGGAAATCCGGGCAAACTTCAAGGTCAAGACTGATATTGAAAATGTGGATAGGCTGAAGGCACTAACCAAGCTATCGCCCGTGTACGATGTCGTCAGCAATGGGACGCGCGTCAAGGTTCACATAGAGAGGAAATAACGCGGGTGGCGTAGTTGGTCTCGTCGGATTCAGGACGAAGTTCGGTTACAATTGGAGGAGGGTCACGAGCTGGCCGCAAAAACACTTGTAGGCAAAGCTTTAGCGCTCCTTCGAAAACACGGCCGAACCCTTTCTTCCCTCTTAAATCTCAGAGAGTATGGAAGATTAGGCAAGGAATACAAGTTGAACGAAAGGGTTCAACCTGCTAATTTTTTTCCCAATGAACGAATGCTCGCAATATCGAATGATATTGAAAATGCTCCAGCGAGCGCTAACCCCGTAGCTTTCTACGGGGTTAGCGAGCGAATTACAATAAAATGAATTATTTCCTTACATTTCGAAATCATTAATTGGACACCGCATTAGGAAAGGGAGGAATTATGGTCAAGAAGAAACTCACACCTGTAGTCTTGCTTTGTTGCCTTCTCATAGGACTGAATGCTTGTACTCGTTATGTAGTAGCAGGAGCCGTAGCCGCAGGAGCGGCAGCTGGCACCTATTTCTTTGTTAAGGGCAATCTCAAGAGAAGCTATGAAGCCCCTGTCGAGAAAGTATGGGAGGCAACTTTGCAGGCGGTGGAAGAATTGAAACTGGCAACCGAATCCAAGAAACATGATGCGTTCGGTGGAGAAATCGAGGGCAAAATGGCCGATGGAGACAGCTTTAAGATTGAACTGAAAAGATTAGGTGAGCAATCAACTGAAGTTGGTGTCCGAATCGGGGCTTTCGGTGATAGAACCAAATCTGAAGCAATTCACGATAAGATTCACTCGAAATTATAGAGACAATAAGCAGGGTGTAGGTCTGTTCGCTTTTCAAAGAGCACGGCGGAGTTTCGGCTCCGCTTTTTTTGTCAGACTAGTGCCTCGTGCGCGTAGCGAGCACTACGCGCCCAGCCTGTAGCGAAGATAGGTGTAGCGTCTCTGGGTCTTATCATTGTTCACCGCAATGGACAGTGCTTTTTTGCTACCAACCAGCACAACCAGTTCTCTGCCCCTGGTCACAGCGGTGTAGATAAGATTACGTTGGAGGAGCATGTAGTGTTGCGTCAAGACGGGAAGTATTACCGCCGGGTACTCTGAACCCTGCGATTTATGCACTGATATGGCATACGCCAAAACAACTTCATCCAGTTCGGCGTAGTCGTAGGAAACCTCACCGGTATCAAAGACGATCATCACTTCTTGGTTTATGGAATCGATGCTCCTGATCCTGCCAATATCGCCATTAAAAATCTCTTTGGCATAATTGTTTCTGATTTGCATCACCTTGTCGTTGACCCGGAACTGCGCGCCACCCCGGGTTATCCCCTCTTTTCCGGGGTTGAGCTTCTTTTGCAACTCCGCGTTCAGATTCTCAGCTCCCACCACACCTTTGTGCATGGGAGTCAGCACTTGAATGTCAGCAAGCGGATCAAACCCAAAACGTCTGGGTATGCGCTCTTTGGCGAGCTCCAGTATTATCCTCAAAACCTCATCCGGATCTTCCTGCTCTATGAAGTAGAAGTCCTGGTCAGGCCGGTCTGTAGTCTCAATTGAGGGAAGCTGACCGCTGTTGATTCTGTGAGCGTTTACAATGATGGAACTCTCCTGGGCCTGGCGAAAAATTTCATTCAGCTCCACCACTTTAGCTGCACCCGAATCGATGATATCTTTCAGAACATTGCCAGCTCCAACCGATGGTAACTGGTTGACATCGCCCACCAGAATGAACGTGGCCTCCGAAGGAACAGCCTTCAACAAGTGGTGCATGAGTGTGGTGGCCATCATCGAGGCTTCGTCAACGATAAGGAGATCGCATGTCAGTGGCCGTTCTTGGTTCCTCTGAAATCCCCCTCTCTGCATGCTGTACTCCAACAGCCGATGGATAGTCTTGGCTTCATGTCCCGTGGCCTCACTCATCCGTTTGGCTGCCCTTCCGGTCGGCGCAGCCAGCATTATATTTACCCCTAGTTTGGCAAATATCTTCAGGACCGCGTGTATGATCGTGGTTTTGCCGGTTCCAGGTCCACCGGTTATTACCAGTACCTTGTCCTCAACTGCTGCCTTTATCGCCTCCACCTGTCTCTCTGCCAGGGTGATAGCACGTTGGTCCTGGACCCAGTCGATGGCTTGAGCGGTATCGATCTTTCTGATCGATTTGGCAGCGTTGATCAAACCTTTTAGCCGGGAGGCAATGCTGGCTTCGGAGAAGTGAAACTTCGCTAGGTAGACAGCTTTGTAGTTTTCGCGGAACTCCTCAATATCCTGGTTCAAATCCTCGATGACAACCTTTTTGTCCAGGGCAATTTTGGCGAACGACTTGACCACCACTTCCCGCTCCACCTGGAGGATTCCCTGGCACTTTTCCACCAGTGGTCCATAGGGGAAGTAGACATGGCCTTCCTCGGCCAGTTGACTGAGGACGTAGAGGATTCCTGCTTCAGCTCTCAACTCAGAGTCTTTGGCTAATCCTAATTTTTCGGCGATGCCATCTGCCGTGACGAAACCAATGCCGAATACCTCTGTGGCCAGTGCGTAAGGGTTCTGCTTGACCACCTCAATGGACTTCCTGCCGTAGCGCTTGAAGATCTTGGTAGCATAACCTGAGCTCACGCCATGAGATTGCAGAAAGATCATTACCTCCCGGATTTCCTTTTGCTCGGCCCAGGCCCTTCTGATCATTCTGATTCGTTTTCTGCCGATGCCCTCAACCTCCGCAAGCCTATCCACCTGCTGCTCAATTACTTCAAGAGTCTCCTTGCCGAATTTTTCCACAATCCGCTCGGCCATCACCGGGCCGATGCCTTTGATAAGCCCGGAACCCAGGTATCTTCCAATGCCATGTACGGAAACGGGGGTTCTCGTAGCGTAGTGGGCTATTTTGAACTGCTCGCCGTATCTGGGGTGATGCACCCACTCGCCCTGCATGGTGATGATCTCGCCCACCGTCGGGGCCGCTATATTTCCCACAACGGTCACCAGCCCTCTATGGCCATCCACCTTTGCCTTGGCGATGGTGAAGCCGGTCTCCACGCTGGTGTAGGTGATTTTCTCTATCTGGCCCTCGAGTTCGGCTAACATTTCCTAGAAGCCCTTTCCCACTGATTGCGATTCCTTATACCACAATCCAAAAGAGGAACTCACTTGCTCGAGTTGTTTGTACAGTGGAGGGAGGATTGAAAAGGAAGCACATCCGGGCTGGATCGATTAGGCCGAGAGATGAGGCTATCTTTGATCTATCGATATGCAAAAGTGAAAAATCCGGACCCAAAGGATCCAGCTTTGGACGGCCCCCTGAGGGGGCTTCAATGCTCTTTTTTCTTTGCAGCAGTCTGCTGGAGTGATGGAGCATTGCAAAATATCAAATTCCAAGCACCAAACCGGGACCCCGCCCGGAGGGTGGGGACTCCGAAGGAGAAATCTCAGGGTTTCAGGTGTCAGGTGTCAGATAGGAAAGACAAAAAAACTGAAACCTCAGTCTTCGTGATTTGGAATTTCTATTCTCCCAGTGCTCCAAAACAGCTCCCACCTGCACCAGCAAAGCCATTGAACGCTGCCCCCCGCAGCGCGGGATCTGGGACTGGCCTTAGGACCAGGTTTGCGATCTTGAATAAGCATTGCCATGTTCTCGCTCTAGAGGGTCCGGTGCGGTAAGCTCTCAATTTTTCCTGCTGGTGTGATTTTGACATAAACCAGTTTTCGCTGCAATTCCTTGATGGTAGATGCCCCGGCATACGTCATTCCGGACCTCAAACCTCCGACGATATCTGCGATGATTGCATCTTCGTTATGGCTGAAAGGAACTTCGGTTGAGACGCCTTCGGCTGTCCTCCATTCAGCCATGCCACCATGGTAATCGTCCTGTACTTCACTGCTGGCCATGCCGCGAAATATCTTCATCTTGGTTTCTTCTCCGCCTTTTCCTACTTTTGTCAAAACTTCCCCTGGAGTAGGGGTGGTGCCAGCGAGCATGCTCCCCACCATGACGAAATCCGCCCCGAATGCCAGCGCTTTTACAATATCACCAGGTGTCCGAATGCCTCCGTCGGCGACAATGGATCGGCTCACTCTTGAACACTCTTTTATTGCGGTAAGATTAGGCACACCGAAACCAGTCTTAATACACGTTGTGCAAACCGCACCACCCCCGATTCCCACCTTAATTATGTCTGCTCCACATGAAGCCAGGTAATCAGCGCCGGCATACGTTGCCACATTACCGGCCATAAGGCATGCTTCTTTGCCCAACATATCCCTGATATTTTTGAGAGTCTTACCGACATATTTTGCATGCGCATGTGCCACATCGACACAAAACATAGTGGCACCAGCACCTTTCAAGGCCTCTGCCCTTTCCAAGTCCTCAGCTGTACAACCAATAGACACAAATGCACCATATTCACACTTTTTATAGATCTCCACATTCTTCTCTATTGACATGAAACGATGTAATACACCGATGCCACCCTTTGCCCCTATGAAATTGACCATTTTTGCTTCAGTGATCGTATCCATGTTGGCGGTCATAAGGGGGAGGTCCAAAGACAGCTTTCCCGTTCTGTCTTGTACCGAAATATTAACGACTTTTCTAGACTCCCAATGATTGTAGGAAGGAACTAAGAGAACATCATCATAAGTGATTGCCTCATTCATGACCCCACCTCACTGAGCCTTTCTTTCAACCTGGTAACAAAGCGGCCTCTGCAGGCTTTCTCTCCCCGGATCCGCTCTTTGACGCCCTTCCATGTGGGTGAACAGTTCATTTCTTTCCCCTTGTCTTCTTCGCTGAGTGTGGCTAATTTTTTATTGGGATAAGCTATCAGGAGGTGAGGACAGCTGTCAAGAAATCGACCGTACTGTCTGGTTGTTTCTCATTGCACTTTAGTTCTGTGCTTGAATAAGGTCGGCGATCCGCTTCGGGCTCAACTGGCGGAGTGAATTGACCACAAGATGTGCCTGAGCAAACCTCTCAACTGGGGCGGTACCCAACAAAGCGATGGCGGTCATACCACCTCTAACGGCCGCTGCTATCCCAACCGGCGCATCTTCGATTACAGCACAATGGGATGGCTCTATGCCCATTCGCTGGGCTGCAAGGAGAAAAACCCCAGGATCTGGTTTGCCTCGTGTCACGTCACTCCCTGTGACAATAGCGCTGAAGGCCTGCCTCCGGCCCAGCTTCTCCAAAGTCATCTTCACGTTTGCTGGCGGAGCAGAGGAGCCCACGGCGAGCACCAGTCCGGCCGCTAACAAACTGTCGATGAGTTGGACTGCGCCGTCCATGGCAGGTACGTTCCGTTGCAGAGACTCGCGGTACAGAGCTTGTTTTCGGCTGTGAATCGAGACGATCTGCTGCTCGGTGAACTCTGGACCCCAAACCTGGTGAGCAATCTCCCGGCCTCTGCGTCCGAACAGTGAACGGAAATCGGACTCAGTTAGTAGGATGCCATCCGCTTCCGCTAAGGCCAACCAGCACTTGAAGTGCATCTGGTATGAATCCAACAGTACCCCGTCAAGATCGAAAATCACGCCCAGCCGTGCTTCTGTGATATACGACATTCTATAGACTCTTGTCAGAAAGCTCACAGTATCTCAAGCTCATATCGTTCCCGGCTCCGCCCTCAGGCATAGGTACGACGCGGCTCGAATGGCCGGAGGCAATGATCAAACAACTCGTGCGGGTTCCATACTCGATCAAGCGCACCCCATAGCAACTCGGATTACTGATCTTTAGAACATTCCACGCAGCGGCCGTATTCGTCAACACAATCACTGCAGTGGAGTCTGTTACAAACCCGGCATTCCGTCATAACATCACCTGCATGGGATTCATGGCTTGTATCGCAGGCAGCGCATACAAATTCAGGATCGGACATTTTCATACCTCCTCCGGTAAGGGTGACCGTTTTTTGGATCTCGTGTTACCTGTGAATAGGCACTAAACTAATTCATCAAATATAAGGGTGAAACCCTCATTGTCAACAGAGTTCTCTCTGACTCGTGTCGCACCTGTGATCTGGTAGCTTTTAGAAAAGAAAACGAAAAGAGACGAGAAAATACCTGGCCCTGCCCTAAAAACAATGTTAAAATCCTAGCAATTAAGTCGAAATTATGCTACCTCACCTTATCCTCATGCTCCGTCCACTTCGACACGCACATCCAGGTGAGAAGTAGAGTCGTTGTTCGTGCCCGTGCAAAAAAACCAATCCCTTTGACTTATGTCAAAGCGATCTTCTATCCAACTGATATGAATTACTCTTTACGGGAGGAGTGTGAAAGCCCCACTGTTTTTCCCTCTGCAGGAAGGAGTTCCACGTACACTGCTGGATTTGGCCTCTAATTCCGACCTGGTGCCCGATTTCACCTTACCTGCTCAAAGCCTGCAAAATAATTAGCCTACTGGCACCACTTGACTTGCTGAACGGCCGGCCCGATGGTTGTCTTGGAAATTCGACGTGGCGTATTGAGGCTCCGGCAGCAGACCATTGTGTCATTTTGAGCTTCATTTCCTTTCCGACAGGTGTTCTCGCTTTGAACAGCTCAAAAAGTGAAGTACTTCCATGTATTGTAGGGCACACATAAATACACCTTTATACCAGATACTTTGAAAGCAGGAGGAAAACATCATGAGGAAGATTGTAATTTTAGGATCAGGGGCCGGCGGCACTATGGTTGCTGCCAATTTGCGCAAAGAGTTGGACAATGGTGAGTGGCAGATCACTGTTATTGACAAAAACGAGCAGCACCACTTCCAGTCAGGGTATCTTTTCATACCCTTTGGCATCTACTCAAAAGATGACGTCCTGAAGCCGAAGAGAGACTTCATCCCCAAAGGAGTTGATTTCGTTGTCGACAACGTAATCAAGGTCGACCATGAGCAGCGCAGGCTGGAAACTGAAAAGGGGGCCAGCTACGATTACGACTGGTTGGTGATCTCAACCGGCTGCAGGATCGTCCCCGGGGAAGTGGAAGGCATGATGGACGCATGGCGTGAAGACGTTTTTGATTTTTACACCCTGGAAGGGGCAATGGCCTTGAGCAAGAAGCTCAAGTACTTCGATTCGGGCAAGGTCGTTCTCAATATCGCCGAATTTCCCTACAAATGCCCCATCGCTCCCATAGAGTTTGTCTTCATGGCCGACTGGTTTTTCCAGATGAACGGCGTCAGGGACAAAGTGGAGATCGAATTCGTAACCCCTATCGATAACATTTTCACCAAGCCAGTGGCGGCAAAGGCTCTACGGGCATTTGCCGATAAGAAAAATATTAAAGTAACTCCTTATTTCGACCTGGCCAAGGTTAATGGCAACGAAAAGACCATCGAATCCCACAAGGGTGAAAAAGTGGGGTACGATCTCCTGGTGTCCATTCCGCCCAACTTCGGCGATAAGGCTATTACGGACTCGGGTATGGGAGATCCCATGGGCTATATGCAGGTGGACCCGCATACCCTGAAAGCTCAGAATGTGGACCGGGTCTTTGTGCTCGGGGATGCCACCAACGTGCCCACCTCCAAAGCGGGGTCGGTGGCACATTATATGTCCTACACCGTAGTGGAAAATCTGGTTCGCGAGATAGACGGCCATGAACCATTGCCGAGTTTTGACGGCCATGCCACCTGTTTTCTGGCTTCGGGATTTGAAAAGGCCATCCTCCTTGACTTCAACTATGA
>WOR8_10009537_pt1 | contig 10295 bp, 9 predicted proteins | sample DeeMarSeWOR38_10_FD_19890 | JGI IMG/M metagenome (IMG submission 19890)
ATCCGGGCAACCTGGCGGCGAGCCGCGTTGCCTTTGATATCCGCACCAAAAGCATTAATACGCGTATCCCCCAGCGGGATAACCATCTTCGTTCCGAAGAATTTTTTGCAGCGAATGAATATCCGTCCATGACATTTCAATCGACCGCGGTTGAACATAAAGAAGGGAATCAATACACCCTGGAAGGGAATCTGACCATCAAGGGGAAAACCAAAAAAGTGGCTTTGCCATTGACTTATTTCGGCACACGGGAAAACCCTTTGAAAAAGGGGCAGATGGTTGCCGGTTTTGAAACCCGGTTTTCCATAGACCGCCTCGACTATGGCGTCGGCACGGGAAAATATTTTGATATGGGTGTCGTCGGAAACCGGGTGGATATTTTGATTGCACTTGAGGCCTTAAAGAATCATTAGAACCCATCTCAAAAATAGGATTTTGGTTCCAGATCGCGGCGGGGCTGAGTTTTAAACCGCAGGCAACCGGCTGGTTGTCGAGGATTTGAAACGAAGCATCAACAAAGATAGGGGGCCAAAAGACATTTTTGAGATAGGTTTTAGAATGGCATGCCCAAAGAGACTGTCCGGGTTCAGGTTACGAGACACTGAATGCAAATAGAAGGCCCAAAGATCCCGTCCTGGTTGCTGGATGCCGTTAGCGTTCCGCAGGCGCTGGTCGCCGCCTCTAAGTGCGCCGTTAAACAATTTGATTTGTGCTGTTGGTTATCCTTCTTCGTAAAGTTTTTTGATAAGCTTGGCCTTCATTTCGAAGCGCGGGAGCGTGTGTTCGGGGACCAGTTGGATATCCGCCCGGAACACCAATTTTTCTCTCAGTGTTGTTTCCATCTCCTTTTTAAGCGCTGCGAGGTCTTTTTCACCCGCTGCATATTCCGCCTGGATTTTTAGCGGAGGGTCAACCTTGGGACCCGGCTTGTCGAGCAGGATCAGCATGTCACCGGTGGTACGGGGCCTGAAAGACGTAATAACATCTTTGATAGCGGAGGGAAACACGTTGACGCCCAGTAAAATCAGCATATCGTCGGTACGGCCGATGCATCTGATGCGAAAACTCGTGCGGCCGCATTCGCAAGGATCAGTGAAGACGGTAATTCGGTCCCGGGTTCTGAAGCGCACCACCGGGCAACACTCCCGATCGATCAAGGTGTAGACCAGTTCTCCTTCAGCGCCGTCTTTCATCTCGATGACATTACCGGTGTCGGGATCAATGAGCTCGCAGACGATGTATTCCTGTGCGCAGAAATGCATGCCCTGTTGCGCGGGGCATTCACCAAAGATAATGGGTGCGGCATCGGAGTTGCCCATACCCTCGCTGACGAGGCTTTGATACTCATCCTGCAGTCTTCTTTTGACCTCCGGGACACCGCCGCCCGGTTCGGCACCGACCACCAGCTTTTTGAAACCGAGCTGCGACGGCTCCATGTTTTGTTTTCTGCGCAAATAATCCGCAAAGTACTGGGCGTAAGATGGGGTGCAGTGCAAGACATTGCCGCCCAGCATTTTGGTGGTGATTGCCACGCGGTCTGATGCTCCGGTGCCGATTGGAACAAAGGCGGCGCCGATTTGCTCGATGGCATCTTTGACCGGAAGTCCGCCTACAAAAAACGTGAGTCCAACGGCATGGATCACTACATCCGAAGGCCGCACGCTCTTGGAAAAAAGTGAGCGCGCGGTGATGTTCGTCCAGACGTCGCGGTCGTGCCGGGTTATCCCGACGAAGGTGGGCACGCCGGTGGTGCCTGATGAAGAATGAATCCGAATAATATCTTCCATGGGAGCCGCACAGTGTGACCCCAGAGGCGGGTGCGTTGCCTGGCTGATTCTCAATTGCTCCTTTTCGGTGAAGGGCAGGCGGGGCAGATCCGCTAAGCTTTTGATGTCTCCATGTTCGATTCCGTGCGACTTGAATTTTTTTTGATAAAAGGCTGATTTTTGCCACACGTAATCGAGTTGCCTTAGGAATTTGTTCTCCTGAATGACCTGCAATTTCTCTGGCGCCATGGTTTCTATTTCTGCATTCAGAAATTCCTTTTTCATTTTTTGACCTCTTCCATTCATTTCAACAAATTTTTTGCAGGCGCCCGGGTGTTTTCGAACTCTTCCCGGCTAACATTACTTCTTTTCCAAACCAAAAGGCACCTTAGGATTGTGCTTCAGCTTTTTTTTACAAGTAATTCGAAGGCATCGATAATGGCAAGCGCAAATTCCGGGTCATTGATGTGAAAGGGCAGGATATGCAACGGGATACCCGCTTTGAGTTTCTTTTTAATCGTCTGAGTAAAAATTTTCGGAGCCCGGGGCTCATGGAAAGGCCCTCCTGGACGATCAAAAGCCGAGAAGCCGCCTTTGGGGATCAAGATGACCAGCGGGCCGCTGGCTGCATTGCACCGATCTGCCAGTATGGCAGCCATTTCCTTTAATTCATGCAGTTCCGTGCGTACCGTTGTGATAGCGGCATTGTGTCGATGATACTTTCGGTTGGGAAATTGCCGTTTGGCTGTGTCCAATGAACCGGATACCAGAAAGTCCATGTTGCCGGGAACCAGAATGGTTGGAATCCTCTTGGCCAGGGCAACCGACCCCCGGCTGGGACCAGCATCATAATCGCCGCCGAAAAGGTGATCGGCGATTTCATGCAAAGACAGATCGATAACGGCGGTAACCGCTTCCTCCTCGATCATTTCTTCCATGGCTGCGCCACCGGAGCCGACCGTATGATAAATGACGATTTCATTGCCTTTTTCTTCCAGGGCCTTGCGAACACTTTGGGCACAGGCTTCGGTGGTTCCCAGCGTCGTTAAGAATACCAATGGTTTGTTAGACATCTCATCCAGTTTAACCTGGGAGTGCAGCATTCCGGCCAAAGCACCGGCACCGTTGGTCAAGATGCTGCGGGTGATGCGATTCAATCCTGAAAGATCGCACACTGAATGCAGCATTAAAATATCCTTGGTACCTACAAATGCGCGGGTATCCCGGGAGGCCATGGTCGAAATCATGAGCTTGGGAAACCCGATCGGCAACGCACGCATGACGCCGGTTCCCAGCGTGGTTCCCATAGAGCCGCCCAGACCAATAATGCCATGAATTTTACCTTGCCGGTGAAGTTTTTGTGCGCACTTAATGGCCCCTTCCGTCATGACTTGCAGGGCTTTGCCCTCATGGCCGACCGCCGGCCATAGCGATTTCCTCACGGGCAATGTCTGCTGCTACAGGGCTTTTTCCTTTGATTCCCGCATCAAGAATTTTCACTATGATGTTTTGCTGCTTTAGACATGCGGCCAAAAATAGCGCTTCCTGGCCTTTTGTATCCAGGGTGGCAACCAATAGCGCGGTGGGTGGATTCTTCAAGACGGCCTCCGAACCATATGATCCATCATCTTTGCGGCAATTTCGCCAAAGGAGCCGTCGTTGATGTGAAGGTCCACTTCTTCAATCTGGATTGCGGGATCAAGTCTTTCTTTAAGCTGCCGGGTAAGAAACCTATTCATGGTTGGATCGAATAACGGTCCGCCTTCGCGGTCCGCTTCCGACCAGCCACGGGTCTTTGTTCAATTTTGTCGAAAGCTGAACGGCCAGGGTACGGGATTCCTCTGCGTTCAGGCGGATGGCAGAGCGGAAATCGTAGAAAAAGATCTTGCGATCTTTGTACTGGGACGGAATATTATCCCGGGTGAACTCTAAAACCGCACAATCAAGCCCCCCGGGTACAGCCAGGCGGGGTATTGCGTGTCCAGGAACCGGTTCGAATCGTTGCGGGCCGATATCGCCGCAATATCCATCCAGCAAATGATCGGCCAGTTCATGGGTGGCCAGGTCCAGAATGCCGTGGAAATAACCTTCTGCCGCCAGTTCCTCCATGGCCATCCCGCCGGTGCCGTTGGCGTGAAATGCAACCACTTCGTAACCCCGTTTCTCCAGGGCATGCCGGGTTGCCTCTGCGGCCGGGGTAATGAATCCAAAAAAGGGCAGGGCGATTCGGTGTTGCCGGCCGCGGCGTTATCCAGGATCCGTCCGGATACGCTGTTGACGCCCAGCAGGTCGGCAACACTGTGTATCATGGTAACATCTTTGGTGCCGACGGTTTTGGCCATGTTACGCGACGCCACGGTGGACACCATAACCTTGGGGACGCCCAGCGGCAGTTCATGCATAATACGTGTGGCGATATGGGTACCGGTGCCGCCGCCGGCAGAGATCATGCCTGCAATTTTATTGTCTTCATAAAGCGCCCTGATTCGGGCTCTGGCGTCCTCGATCATGGCGGCAATCGCCCTGTCTCTGCTCTCTTTAACGGCCGCGTTGTTTTCAATCACCACCCTGTATAAGTCCAGATCAACCGGTCCAGCAGACGGACCTTTGGTGCCGACATTAACGGTAAAAGCACCGAGGCCGTTCTGTTCAATACGATTTTTCAGAAAGAAATGCTCTTCGGCTTTGGTGTCGAAAGTGCCGATCACGGCGATGGTTGGTTTTTTATCCATTTGTTCCCCAAACGTTACTTTTTGAAGTTCTGCTCCCATTTTTGAGTGATTTCCCGCGCAATGTCCAGCAGTTTCAATTCATTGGGCGGGATCTCCGAGACAAACCGGTCGGTTTTCGCATCTTCTTTGGCCTTCAGGGCCATCAGAATCTTTTCAGACGTCACCGGCAAATCCATAATCACCGCGCCGCAGGCATCGCTGATTGCATTGATGATGGCCGGCAGGATGGGAATGATGCAGCCTTCCCCGACTTCCTTGGCCCCAAACGGCCCCGCCGGTTCATTGGTTTCGATAATGATCGCATCAAGCTCGGGAACATCCAGGGCCGTGGCTATCTTATAATCGCCCAGCGTCCGGTTGACAAGCTGCCCCTTGTCATCAAAGAGCATTTGTTCGAACAGGGTTTCGCTCAAGCCATGGCACATGGAGCCCTCCATCTGCCCTTCAACAGCCGTGCGATTCAGTGCAAAACCGCAGTCATGGGCGAGGGTCACCTTATCCACCGTTAATTTTCCGGTTTCGAGGTCAACCGTTACTTCGGCGATACAGGTCTGGGTGGAATACGCCGGGGATGAGCCCACAGCGGAGCCTTTCCAGTCTTTGAACTCCTGAATTTCTCCGGGTGAATACGTTCCCTTGCCGACTACCGAACCGCTCTGATTATACAGGTATCGGTTGACCTCTCGGAACGTCAGTGGTCCGTCTGTGGGCACGTCGGCAAAGGCGCGATGTTCGCGGCGGTACTTGTCTCGGATCAATTTGAGTTTTTCGGGGTTTTTCTCGGTACCCAGGACCATGCCGTCGCCAAGCGTGAAGGCGTCGACCGGCATCTGAAACAGGTCTGCAATGGCTTCGAGAATTTGGGACCTGACGGCTTCCGCAGCCTTTTTGGTGGCATGACCCGTCATCAGGGTTTGCCGGCTGGAATACGCCCCGAGATCCACCGGGCACCGGCCGGTGTCGCCGGAGATCACCTGGATGTCATCCACTGTCAACCCCAAAACTTCAGCGGCGATCATAGCGATGACGGTATTCGATCCTTGCCCCAGCTCGTTGGAGCCGGAATAGGCAGTCACCTGGCTGCCGTCGTCGGAAACATGCAGTATCACCGTGGAATGCGGAACTTCCGAACGGTATACGCTGGCACCGGCACCGGAGACGAAAAATCCGGTGCCCACCCCGATTCCTTTACCCGGGGGAAGCTTGCCTTTCTTTTCAGTCCATTTCGATTTATCCCGGGCGGCTTCCAGGCATTCGCCCACGCTGAGGTTGCCGGTATAATATCCGCAGCAGGTCACTTCATCTGACCCCATTTTGTTTTTAAGTCTCAATTCGATGGGGTCCATGTTGAGATCCTGGGCGATCATATCCAGCTGGGCTTCGAAACAGGCCCGGTTGGTGATGCCGCCATGGCCTCTCAACGAGCCCGAAGCCGGTTTATTGGTGTATACGCGGATTCCATCATACTTCATGTTCGGCAGTCGATAGGGACCGGTCAGAAGCGATCCATTGTAGTAGGTCGTAATGACGCCGAAGCTGCTGTAGGCTCCACCGTCCAGGACCGACAGGTGATCAAGGGCCAGGAGATGTCCTTCCCGGTCTACAGCCGTTTTCATTTCATGCACATATTTATGCCGGGCCCGGTTGTGCCAGAATACCTGCTCCCGATCCAATACCAAACGGACCGGCCTTCGGGTTATTTTGGCCAGAAAACAGGTAATGGGTTCATAGGGATGGGCAGAGGCTTTGGGGCCGAACCCTCCACCGACATTGGGCGCGATCACGCGGATGTGGTCCACAGGCATCTTGAGAGCGATGGCCAGTGTCCGTTGCACGTAGTGCGATACCTGGGTTGAGGTCCACAGCGTCAGCCTGCCGGACAGATCCGGTTTGGCGACGCATGCCTGGGGCTCCATCATCGCGCCGTCGGTCTTGCTGTTGACAAAGCGGTCCGTTCGAATGTGGTGGGCCCTGGCAAAGGCTTTTTCCACATCACCAAAGTGGTTGTGGACCTGGATGGTGATATTATCGGGATAGCGGTCATGGATCACCGGCGCCCCTTCCGCCAGGGCATCGATGGGGTCGAAGATGGCGGGCAGTTCTTCATAGTCGACCTTGATCAGCTCAAGCGCTTCTTTGGCGGTCTGTTCATCGGTGGCCGCCACAGCTGCGACCTGATCGCCCACATGGCGCACTTTGTCTACGGCAAGGGTGGTTTCGTCATAGCGCGCTGGCGAATGCCCCCACAGGATATCGCCCGTGTCTTTGGCGGTAATGACCGCCTTAACGCCGGGCAGTTGCTTTGCTTTGGAAGTGTCGATATTGAGGATGCGGGCATGCGCGACGGGACTGCACAGCACCGCACCTTCCAGCATATTCGGGAACGCAATGTCGGCCGTATACTTTGCTGCACCGGTGGCTTTCTCGGGAACATCTTTGCGGACTTGTCGTTTTCCGATGACCGAATAGGAAGGGGTGGTTTGAGTTGTCATTCGCTTTTGCCCTCCTTGCCGTTGTAGTGATGTGCTGCGGTTTCAATGGCATTGACAATCTTGTAATAACCGGTGCACCGGCATAGATTGCCCGCAATTCCAAGGCGAATCTGATTCCTGGTGGGTGATGGCGTTTTGTCCAGCAATGCTTTGGCACTCATCATCATGCCGGGTGAACAGAATCCGCACTGAATCGCGCCGTCTTCCATGAAGGCTTCCTGAATGGGGCTCAACCGACCCTCTACGGCCAGCCCTTCAACGGTTTCAATTTCGGAGCCATCCGCCTGAGCTGCCAAAACGAGGCAGGAATTGACCGCCCGGCCGTTCATTAAAACCGTGCAGGCGCCGCAGTCGCCCAGCTCACAGGCCTGTTTGGTGCCGGTCAAATTAAGCTGTGGCCCCCGAAGGACCTGGGCCAGCGTTTCGTTCGGCTTGACCAGCAGTTCATGTTCCTTACCGTTGATGTTGAGATGAATGACCATTTTCATAGGAGAGCCCTTCCTTATTTTAACGTTGAGATCTGCAGGATACTTTTGCGGGTTAATGCGCTGACCAGCATCCGCCGATATTCGGCGCTGGCACGGGAGTCGGTTATCGGGCTGCAGGACTGTTGTGCCAGTTCTCCAGCCTGACGGGCCAGCTCCTCTGACAGGCGTTGGCCCTGCAGCAGACGTTCAACCTCAGGTGCACGGACAAAGGTGGGCGCCACGGCACCCAGCACAATTCGGGCTTCCTGGCATACGCCGCTGTTGTCAAGCGTGAGGATCATCGTTACGCTGACAATGGAGATTTCCATTGATTTGCGTGTTCCGAATTTCAAATAAACCCCGTGGGTGTTTGGCCCGGGAATATCCAAAAGAATATCTGTCATGAGTTCATTGTCGAACAGAACACATTCACCCGGGCCGGTGCAAAAGTTTTCCATGGGAACCAGACGTTCATCCTTTAAGCCCTGCAACCTTACCCGGGCACCGTAACCGATCAGGGGTCCGATCGTATCTGCCGCCGGCCGCGAAGAAACCAGATTGCCGCCAATGGTGGCGCGGTTTCGAATCTGGGGAGAGCCCATGCCGCCGGCCGCCGTGGCAAGTGCGGGGAAGTAGTTTGTGACCTTGCCGGAAGCAGCGATATCATGCATGGTGTTCAACACACCGATGCGAAATTGAGTCTTCGAGCGCTGATCAAACCCCCTGAGCTGATCCAGATTGTGTATCGACACGATTAAATCTGGGTGCACGACCCGGCGCTTCATGTTGACCATGATATCGGTGCCGCCGGCCATAATTTCCGCTTTGCCCTCATGACTGGCAATCACCGATATTGCCTCCTCGGGTGTTGTCGCTGCGGTGTATTCAAATCTCGGCAAAATCATGGGTTCCCCCTTATTATTAACTTGAAAAAGTTGGGTGCGCTTTTTCATCGGCCTGCGCCTTGCTCTCGAACGCAATCTGGCATTTTGAAACCCCTTCTAGCGATGAACGCTTATAGAAACACGTGTCCGATCCAGGCAATGCCGGCCTTATCACCCTCCCATATTTGGATTGATGAATTCGACGATGTCGCCGTCCGCAACGGTGCGGGTGGCATACTGGGATGGCGGTATCAAAAAATTATTATGTTCAACGATCAAATGACGATCAGTTTCGTTCAACAGTGCGATCAAATCCAGGATAGTCGCCCCCTCGGAGATGCGTTCTTCACATCCATTGAGAATCACTTTAATTTTCTGGGACATGGCTGTTCCTTCCGTTGCTGCAGGCATTGCAGTCGTCATTCCTGGTAAGATGGGTCGTCTTGAAAGACATATTCCAGCCGTCGATCCGCAGTAACCGGTTCAGCAGGGAGGGATCCAAATCAAGGATGAGTTTAACGGCTTCGATACATTGCAGTGAGGCCACCAACCCGGGCACGGGACCAAGCACGCCGATGGGTGGTGCAGACGGGTTCGGGTCGTCAGGGAAAATGCATTCAAAACAGGCCGTCGCTTTTGGGCGGAATGTGGATACCATCCCGCTGAATCCATTGATCCCGCCATAGATAAAAGGGATCTGAAGGGCTATTGCAGCGCCATTGAGGACTTTTCGAGTGACCTGATTGTCTGTGGCGTCCAGAATAAGATCACATCCCCGAACCAGGTCGATGACATTGTTCCGCGTGATGGTCCCCTGAATCGGTTCGAGTTGGCTGTCCGGGTTTAATTGGGTGAGTTTCTCCTCGGCCGATCTGGTTTTCCATTTACCAATGTCTGACGTGCGATGCATGATCTGACGGTTAAGATTGGAAAGTTCCACCCGGTCGCGGTCCACCAGTCGGATTCGGCCCACTCCCATCGCAGTCATGTAGAATGCGGATATTGAGCCCAATCCGCCGATGCCAGCAATGAAGATGCTGGCATTACGGATCTTGCTCTGTCCGGACTCCGAAATTTCGGGCATGATCAGTTGGCGTTCGTAGCGTTGTCTTTCTAATGCGTTCAGCACTTGACGGTCTGCCATTGGTCCTGTTCGTCAATCAAGCGGCACTCGTCAGACCAGTCACACACATTGCCGATTTTATCTGCGGTTTCAAAAATGGCGCATTTGATCATGCATTCATTGGTTTCATGGTCGACTTCCAGGGCGGCCACATAGGTCGTTGTAAAATTCAACTTTTCAATTAATTGGTCCAAAACCATATTCACAATCGGGCAATTATAGGGTTCTATGCCGCCCTGGAGAAGTTTGACCTCTTTGGGCACATGGATACATTGCTGAATTCTCAAATAAAGCAGAATTTCCCGCCCGCCGATGGAATACGATGCCCCTTTGATCAAACCGGCAGTGGTGATCTCCCGAATACAGGACTCAATGATTTCGGCCGGTGACTCCCCGCTTATATTTTTGGATTGAATAAAATCGACACCAATGAATTCCGTCTTCCATGCGGCGCAATCCGACAATTCGTGGTAAAAAAGCTCCTCTGTTCTGGATCTTCAAGTGGATACTTGGGGCGCGGGTGTTTTCGCTGTTCTTTGGGCCATCCGATGGCGACATAACAAATAACCTTGTATTCGTTCATACCGGTCGGGATACCCAGGATCTCTTTGAATTTAATGGCATCCCGGGTGGCTGCGACCGGTCCGTGCACCCAGCAGGCACCCAGACCCAGCGAATGCGCTTCCAAAAGGATATTTTCGGTAGCGGCACACAGATCGTAGGGAACATCCACCGACCCGATTTTCAAATCACCGATGACGGCGATGATGACCGGGGCCTGTTTGCAGAATTCCGAAACCTCCCCGGAATACATAAACCGCAGAACTTCAG
>WOR8_10007661_pt1 | contig 10294 bp, 9 predicted proteins | sample DeeMarSeWOR38_10_FD_19890 | JGI IMG/M metagenome (IMG submission 19890)
GGAAACCTGGAGGGGGGTTTCGGCGAGCGCCACAAGGTCTCAGGGCTTGAAACCCTGCAGTTTACCGGGACCAGTGTGGTTGAGGACGTGCAACGCTGCGTCACCATGGACGTGAAAATGGCCGGTGACTTCCTGTATGTTCTGGGGCTTACTCGGGCTGAGCTGGCAGGATCCGAATACTACGACCTGTTCGGCTATACTGGGCTCAACGTGCCACAGGTGAGGCTAGGGGAGGTGCTGCCTCTGTACCAGGCCCTCGAGGATGCCATTCGGGCCGAGTTGGTTGCCTCAGCCCATGGCATCTACCGCGGCGGTTTGGGGACCCATCTCGCGTTGGTGGCCATGGCCGGCGGTCTGGGCCTGGACATAGATTTGGCTGAAGTGGTCGCAGAGGGAGTGAAACGGGAAGATATTCTCCTCTACTCTGAGTCTGCTGGACGGTTTATTGTCAGCGTTGCACCGGAGGATAGAGCTGCCTTTGCAGAAAGGTTCAAGGATCTGCCGTGCGGTTGCATCGGTCGGGTGACAAAAAAGAAAACACTCACATTCCGGGGCCTGAGCGGGAAGATTCTTTTCAGCGCCGGACTCCGCCAGCTCAAATCCGCTTGGAAGAGGCCGTTTGGGAATCTTTGATCTCGCATAGCGCATAGCGGAAGACTCAAGGTCAACAAAACGAACTGCGCCATGCGCTCCGAGTTATGCCTCTAAATACATAGGGACGAAATTTAACATGCACGAAAATAGAAACATTCCGCGTGCCGCATTCCACCTTCCCGGGCCTCCCCGGGTTCTTGTGCTTACCGGCTATGGCCTGAACTGCGACTGGGAAACCACCCATGCCTTTGAGTTGGCCGGTGCCGAGGCCCATAGAATCCACGTCAATCAACTGCTCATAGGTGATAAGATCGGTGAAGTTGCCCGGTTGGATGATTACCAGATCCTGGCCTTTATCGGCGGCTTTTCCTGGGGCGACGATCACGGGGCCGGAGTTCTTCTGGCCACCAAACTGTTGTACAACATCGGAGAACAGCTGCTGGATTTCGTTGAATCCGGTAATTTGGTTATAGGTATTTGTAATGGCTTTCAGGCCTTGGTGAATCTAGGGCTCCTCCCCGGTTTCGATGGCGATTATCGTACCCGCCAGGTGGCTCTTATCTGGAACGACTGCGGCAGCTTTCGGGACCAATGGGTAAACCTGGTGGTGCAAGAGAATTCACCCTGTGTGTTCACCCGAGGGCTGGAGCACTTGGAGCTGCCGGTTCGCCATGGCGAGGGCAAGTTTTACGCGGAGGAACCCGTAATCAACCGTCTCTTGGAAAAAAAGCAGGTGGTGCTTCGCTATGCCGACAGCGAGGGCAAAGCTGCCGCCGGTCGCTTTCCTGAAAATCCCAATGGTTCGCTGAGGGATATCGCCGGAATATGTGATTCTACCGGGAAAGTTTTTGGTTTGATGCCTCATCCCGAAGCCCTCAATCACTGGACCAACCATCCGGATTGGACCCGCTTCAAGGAGCGCTGTCGCCGACGGGGGCAACCCTATCCGCAGGAAGGCTACGGCATCCAGATCTTCCGCAATGCTGTTGAATACTTCAGATAGCGGCTTTGGCGCGGCTGAGACTATACCTGCAAGACAGGCCTAACCACTCTAAGTTTTGTCGGGAAACTCATGTGCCAGTTCTGTCATCAGCATGGCGAAGGGAAGACGTGGTATCTCAAGGCCGAGCACTATTCTCAGGATCTTCTGGCTGACCTGAAAAGACGGCGCTTCATCAGGGATTTCATATTGGATGTCGGCAACGGCCATGTGGATCATTTGGAAAAAAAGCTGCAGTTTGGGATGCGAGCTCCATCCTGGTTGCGGCACATTCACTACTGGTTTACTGAGAGACGCTATCGCAGGGATCATTTCGGCCAAGTGGTCCCCCTCGAAGACCTCAAACAGGTTTTGGATCTAGCCACCTCCATTGTTAGACTTCCTTGTATCTGCCGCAAAAACAGCACCGGCAAAAGCGATGCCCGTTACTGTTTGGGTCTCAGCCTTGATCCGGAAAAGTTCCTGGAAATAAGAGACGCCTTCCTTGCGACGTTTCGGCCTGGGCCAAACGTAGAAATTTTTGAATATCTGAGCAAGGCTGAGGCCCTAAAGCTCCTTGAATCTTACGAGAGAGAAGGCCTGATGCACTCCCTCTGGACTTTCAAGTCGCCGTTCATAGGTGGCCTTTGCAACTGCGACCGCGCTGATTGCCTGGCAATGGTGGTGAACCGCTATGGGCTTCGTCTCTTTTTTAGGGCAGAATATGTGGCCCAGACGGTCGATGAGGACTGCAGCGGCTGTGGTTCCTGCCTGTCAACCTGTCAGTTCGGCGCCATAGGTTTTTCGGCGACCCGCCAGCGAGCTTTCATTGACCCACTTCGCTGCTACGGCTGCGGCGTGTGCCGGAGCCACTGTGAACAGCAGGCCATCCAACTGACTTCTCGCACTCAGCATCCCTTGGCTCGCCGCTTCTGGTAAACCCACCGATTGATGCCTGATTTGAGCGGATCTCCTCCCCCTCCCGCCGGGCTGATCCTGACACACACTTGACAAGGGGTGGGGGCATTGGTGGGCAATGAAACCTCTTCTTTCGTTCCATGGCTCGCGGCCCGGTCACTTCTGACGCTTCTACGGCCGGGGGAAGGCGGGGACCCTCCCTGTTCTCGCCTGCGCTTCGCTCCGGCGAGCCAGGGGCTCCCCCAGCCGCAAAAGCGGAAGTGGGCTCGGGCCTCCCGCCAGTCACTGCAGAAGAGGCCTCATTGCCCTTCTTGAGCGAGCAGACGAGCACCCCCTGTGTCCAGCAACAAGCATTCCCGCCCTTTACCCCTCAACCCACTGTGTCTAGTGTGTATAAAGATCAGCCCCTTGGGGGGCTGGTCGGCTGTGGATGTGAGTCGGGTGGGTTACAGGGCCTGCTGCAGAATGAGGTCAGTCCCGGAGATCATGAGGAGAAGGCCCTGCCTGTTCGTGCTTTTTGCCACCCGCACCCAGTTTTCGTCACTAAGACCACGCGCCAGAGTGGTAAGCAGGAGGCCGCCTTCAAGTTTTCTACTGCCTTTCAGCAGCAAGAATTGACGATGATTGGTGAAGGCAAAGAGGACCCGCCCATTGGTTAAAATATAATTGTAGTCCCCCGGGTATTCATCAAGCAACTGAGTGGTACTCTGGTGCAGGGCCTCGAAAAGTGTGGGCGCCACAGGGGAACCGCTTTGAACGTGCAATCTGAACTGGTCCCGGAGATATTCGAAGGCTCTGGCCGAGTCGCTTTGGGCTTCCTCTATCGGAGATCCGCTGGTGCGGTAATTCTCAATATTCGGAGCCTTGCCATTGTGAGCGAAAAGCCAATTGTGACCTCCGAATTCGAGGATGAAGGGGTGAGCGTGGCATTCATCCACAGGGCCGCTTGTTCGGAGACGAACATGGCAAAGGATAATCCTGCTGTTCACCACCCGTGCCAACCTCTGGAAACTGTCGTGAATCCGGCCGGCCACATAGGCTCCCTTTGCCGATTTTTCCACGAACGCCCGATCCTTCTTGAAATAACCTATGCCCCAGCCGTCCATGTTCTTGCCGGCTCGTTCGGCAAAGAGGGGCAAGGACTTAGGGGCAACGTAATCCTTCCCTGCCGAGAGTAGAAACAGGTCACACATCTTGCATTTACGTCAGACTACCTGGAGAGGAAATACCCGCTAACAAAGTTCTTGTGGTTCAGAAGTGGTAGTGGATCGATATCCGATGTTCGTTGCTGAAGGAGTAAATGATCGGCCAAGCGGATGAAAAACTCATCTTTTCTGATCGACAATCACTCAAAACAACTGACGACTGAGCGCGGACTGTTAAAGATCGCCCATACACAAAACATCCGGACCGGCTATTACCATGAGTTTACCAAGGGATTTTTTTTCAGGTCTTATAGGGAGCCACTCCTCTGGGCTCAACCGCTTTCCAACAGAGGTGACGAGTAAGATGTCTCCAAGTGTCTCAGACTTTTTCAGCAGCAAAAATCGCCGAAAATTGGAAAACCCAAAAAGCACCGATTCATTGGCCAGGAAAAAGGTGTAAAGGCCGGGGTAGTCGGACAGGAGCTTCCGAATGCTGTCGCGGAGAACCCCATAGAGACTCGCATATGGGTAGTTTCTCATGCGATTGACCAGTTCATCTCTGAGAAATTCAAACACCCTTGCGGCTTTGACCTCAGCTTCCAAACGGGGTTCATTGGTTGTCTGGTAATGGTCAATGTCCACCTCTCTGCCGATATTAACAAACAGCCAGATGTGATCAAGGAAAGGGAGCAAGAACGGGTTGTTGTGGGCACTGTGCCGGCCGCCGCTCAATCGGCAGCTTATATGGGATACGATAATTCGACTGTCAATCACCCGGGCCAAACGCTGAAAGCTTTCATGCACATGATCGCCAATGAAAACCTGCTCTGAAGATTTTTCCACATAAGCTTGACCGTCACGAAAAAACCCGATGCCCCAACCATTCATGTTTTTCCTGGCCTTTTCGGCAAAGACGGGCAGATAATCCTGGGCAGTATAGTTGTAACCTGCCGAAAGGGCAAAAATGTCACACATTTGAGTCCCTGCCAATTACTAGACTGCGTTGCTGTCCGGTCAGCTGCGTTTTACTACGGAGAGCATTCAGTACAACACACTAGCCGGAGAAATCCTTGATTCGGTCCGAATAACCTAACGCGTGGTAGATGACATAGATTGTTTGCAGCCACTTGTTCCCATTGGAATGAAAATGGATGGTGGGGACATGTCCTTGACTCATTTCCACGAGAAACTGGCTGAAAATGATCCACTGCATGGCGTCGTCGATATGGTGGAGCACTGCGGAGTGGTAGCGAAATTCAATGGTGGAGCGATACCAGTAAGAATGGAGATTCAGACCGTGATAACGGGTCTTGTCGTAACGCGGGTATTTGGCTTCCGCAGGATTGTAGCGGTTTTCCGCCGAGTACCATAATCTCTTCAGTCGGCAGTTACTCGGTCCGCACACGGGATCGCAGTTTCTCAAAAAGGCCTTGACATCAATTTCCATGGGGCGACAAGTGGTTCTGTTCTGGCGCTCTCCCGGGATCAAGAGGTAAAAAATGCTTTCCATGGGATGGACAATCCGGACGAGTTCTTTGAGGTGTTCACAGCTGTACACCTCCCGATTAACCCCATGATGAACATGGAAGCCGCACGTCCCATCAATATTGATTCCATCGATCTCATTAAGAAACTGCAAGGCCTGGTAGACCTGCACCAGTCCTTCAATGCCACTCAGAATTGGACTGGTGAGTTCGGCGCCATATCTCGTGTGGCCTTTGCCCCTCACGGATGTGTCTTCCTCAAAGTGCCACGAGTCCCTATCCCGACCCAGATCAATGTTGGCATCTGCACAAAGCTGTGAGAAGGACCGGCCGTCCCTGGCTTTGGAAGAAATGTTGTACGGCTTGAGGATCCCTTCATCACGGGGGGTGAGAACGTAATTCAACCCGTAGAACTCAATTTCCACGCCAAAGGTGCGGTCCGTAAAATAGTGCAGCATGGGGTACTGGTTCTTGAGGCGAACGATGAGCCAGTGCGGGATAGCCATCCTCGTCTTTGTCCTTATGTGCTCTAGTGCGGCTCAACCTGGTCAAGCGCATATTTTGTAATAGGTATTTTATCAAATATTACTAGATTTACTAGAAAAAAGAGCTAATTTTCCTCCTGCATGATGATCCTCGCATCTGCCACCAGAACGGTCCGGGGATAGGCAAACACTGGGTTCAAATCAATCTCTTGGATTTTCGGATTTTCCTCGGCGAGCTGTGCAACCGCCAAGAGACAAGCAGCCAATGCGTTCATGTCTACGGGCGGCTGGCCTCTATATCCAGCAAGTACACGATATCCTTTGATCTCCCGGATCATCGCGAGAGCATCCTCGCGGGTCAAGGGTGGATGCCGTAGTGCTACATCCCGAAAAATCTCCACCAGCACACCACCAAGACCAAAAAGGATGATGGGCCCAAACTGAGGATCGCGGTTCATGCCGATGATGACTTCCTGACCCGGGGGCGCCATCTTGTTAACCAAAACACCGTCTATGTGTGCTTCTGGGAAAGCGCTGCGCACCCTTGACAGTAGTTGGTCGTATGCCTTCTCTACCGCTTCGGGGGTGTCCAGGTTAAGTTGCACCCCACCGGCATCGCTTTTGTGGACAATATCGGGGGAGCTGATCTTGAGAGCCACCGGGAATCCATGCTGTCGGGCAATTTCGCTGGCACTGTTCGGGCCGTCAGCCAACGCGAAGGCAGTGCAGGGCACTCCTTTTTCGGCAATGAGTGCAAGGGCCTCGTGCGGTGGCAGCTGTCTGCCGGTTGCCGTGAGCGTGAGCGTCGGTTCTTGAGGGGCAGAGAGCGCCCTGCGGTCCAAAACCCTGGCCAGCGCTTTAACCCCTCTTTCGGGCGTGGGAAATACCGGTATACCCCTGAGGTGCATGAGTTCGCGTTCCTGACGCTCCACATCAGCTCCACCTAGGAAGATGACCAGTTCATTGGCCCCGGGACTCACGACCTCTGAAGCACCTTCTACGGGATCTCCAAAAATGACCCCTAGGGTATCGTAGTCGTCCCGGGCTTTGCTGATAACCTCAGAAAACATCTGAGCGGTGGCATCGCCTGTAAGGTCTATGGGATTGGCCTTGATGGCATGGGCCGGGATCAAGGGGGTGATTGCTTCAGCCACCTCCGCCGGCAAAGGAGCCGCCTCCAGCCCTTCCTGCTCGGCCTGATCCGTAGCGAGAATGGCGGCGCCGCCGGAAGTCGTGATAAAGAGAATACGATTACCTTTCGGCGGTTTTAGATAAGCGAATGCCTTGGCGAAGTCATAGAACTCCTCGATCGTGTAGGCACGGCAAACGGAGTATTTTTCAAAAAGAGAATCGTAAATCGCATCAGCACCAGCCAGAGCCTTGGTATGCGACTCTGCAGCCACCTTACCCTTGGGTGTGCGACCGGATTTCAGAACGACCAACGGTTTCTGCAACCGTCCCATGACTTCCAAGAATTGGCCGGGCCGTTTTATCCCTTCAATGTAAGCAGCAATAACTTTGGTGTAATCGTCCTGGTTGAAATAGTCGATGAGATCCGCCTCATCGACATCGGCCCGATTGCCCATGCTCACGAAGCTGGAAACACCGAGTTTCTCCTCGGAAAACCAGTCCATCATGGCAGCGCCCACGGTACCGCTCTGGGAGATGACCGCTACTTTCCCGCGGTAAGTGAGTAAGGGCCAGGACGCGCAGATTGGGTGATGCGGATTGTTCACTCCCTGGCAGTTAGGCCCGATTAGCCTCACTCCGAAACCGCGGGCTATCTCCGCTGTCTGCTGCTGCAATTCCTCTCCCTCGGCTCCGGCCTCGCTGAACCCCCCGGTGATAATAACCGCGCCTTGAACCCCCTTTTCGCCGCAATCCTGAACAGCCTGAGGCACAAATCGCGCCGGTATGATGATTACGGCCATGTCTGGCGTCACCGGGAGATCTCTGACGTTGGCGTGGCAGGGAAGGTCAAGGATGGTCTCAGCTTTAGGATTAATGGGATAGACGGCTCCCGGGTAGCCGCCCGTCAGGATGTTTCTCAGAATCTCGTGACCAAGTTTACCAGGACTGGTTGAGGCTCCGATCACTGCCACACTCTTGGGCCTGAGAATGGCGTCCAACTGGGTTATCGAATCAGGTGCCGTCATGATGGACCTCCCTTGTACGCATGGCGCCATGCGCGAAGCGTTTGGTAAACAGTGAACGGTGATCGGTAAACGGATCGAGCGATGCTCCTGCTGCTGTTCACCGTTTACCATTTGCCGTTTACCGCTAACCGCTCAGCGCTTGGCGCTTTTAGCCTTTTCCGCCATCTTGCTGTTGAACTTCTCGGCATTGATGATAAAGCGTTCGTGGGTGGCCTTGCCGATCTTGTCAACCTCGTCGAAGCCTTCCACCTCGAAGGTGAGCTTCTTACCGTCGACCTCAATCAACTTGGCTTTGAAGTGCACTTTCATTCCTATTGGGGTGGCCGCCGTGTGGTTGAATTTCATGCCGATACCCACAGTTTGCTCCCCTTCGTCAAGGTGGGGCAGGACCATCTCGGCACATACCTCCTCGAAGTGCCCCACCATGGCCCGGGTGGCATAGACGTTGGGCACATGGGGAAAGACTTTTTGCGCCGAGAGATCTTCGGTGACTTGCCGTTTCATTTCGTGGGTCATTCCTGCTTTCAGTGCTTCGGTCATGGGTCGTCCCTCCATACATTTGCGATTCGAGTGTGTTGGTAAAATGTAGCTATTGTGTGTCTCTATTCAAGTTGAGATCGACTCTGCCACACGCAAATAGGGAGTGGTGGAGTGTTGAGCAGATGGATTAAATTATCAGGAAATATTCGAGAAAAGCAAGCACTATACGGTTGGGTGAGCAGCCAGGCGATAAAACCTTCGAGCATTTGCTGCCGTTATTGAGGCTACTTTTCTGGGGGGGTGGTTCAGTCGCTTTGCCAAATGGGAAACAATGGTTTCGAGGAAGGCTGGCTCATTCCTGCGTTGATTGCGCCGGGGAGACAGGGCCGGACTGTCGGTTTCAGTTAGAATTAGCTCTAAAGGCACATCGGTGGCTACCTTTTGAAGTTCGCTGTTGAAGACAAGAATGGCGGAAAATGAGAGGTAGAAGCCAAAATTGCTTATCTTTCTTGCCATCTGCCGGGTACCGGCAAAGCAGTGGAACAGCACCGGTGTTCGGCAGCGGCAAACGACTTCCAGGGCAGCCTCTTCTGCCTGGCGGGCATGGATGACCAAAGGAAGGCCCAGAGCCTCAGCCTGCCCCATGGCCTCCTCCAGCACCCCGAGCTGGCGTTGGCGCAGGCGGGAATCCCTGGTGTGGTGAAAGTCAGGGCCCACCTCTCCCACTGCTACAATTTCTTCTTTGACACTCTTGATAGCTCGCCAGCACTTCGCCAACTCTTCCTTTGTTAGTCTTGCAGCATTTCTGGGGTGGATTCCAGCAGTCACATGGATGAAATCAGGATGGCGGCTACGAATGGTGAGGCTTTTTCGAAGACTGTCCGGATCAACCGCAGATATGACTGTTCCCGCGAGAGACCTTCTGGCGCGCTGGATCACCGCATCCAGATCATGATCAAATTTTTCTGAATAGAGATGGCAATGCGCGTCGATCATCATCTATGAGTTCCAGGTTCCAAGTTTCAAGTTTCAAGTTCAAGAATTTAATTTATCTTCGATAAATGGTGAGGCACAACTTTGAACCTTAAACTTTGAACTTGAAACTAGATCACCCTGCCTCCGCCACGATGCCAAAAAGACTTTCCTGCAAATACGGGTGGTCGCGGAGTTGGTCCCCGGTTCCGGATAGCGTGATTTTGCCTTCCTCGATGAGACAAGCTCGCGTTGCCACGCTCAGAATTCTGCGCACATGCTGGCCGGCCAGAAACAGGGTGAATCCGTGCCGACGGATCTGCCTCAGGGTATGGCAGAGCCGGTTTATGTCTTTGGGGGCCAGGCCCAGGAAAGGATCGTCCAGCATGAGAAGGCGCCCACCGCTCATTATGCCTCGGGCCAGAGTCAGCATACGCTTTTGGCCGCCACTGAGGGTTTTGGCCAACTGCCACCGTTTGTCGGCCAGAATAGGAAACAGATTGAAAACAAGATCGAATCTGCCGGCTTTCTGCTGCCTCGACACATAGGCGCCCACCTCCAGATTTTCCATGACGCTCATCAGGGGAAAGGTCTTCATGCCCTCGGGCACGTATACGAGACCCCGACGCACAACTTCATGAACAGGGAGCTCTTGGATGCGTTCATCTTGGTAGATTATCTCTCCCTGCACAGGACGAAGGAGGCCAATCACCGCTTTCATGAGGGTGGTCTTGCCCGAGCCGTTTGGTCCAACCAGGGAGACAATCTGACCTGGACACACCGTCAGGTTGACTCGGAAAAGTACCTGATTATCACCGTAGCGGTAACTCAGATTGCGGATCGCCAGGAGGGGTTTATCGGTGTCCATGTCAATCCTCTCATGAAGACGCTTAGCGCCAAGCCATTGGGTAAACCGTAAACGGTGAAGGGTAAACGGATTTGAGGCGCCAATTTAAACTGTTTACGGTTCACGGGTTGTTGACTAGTGCTTAGTGGTCCAATTCATAAATACGCTGGCATTCGGCCGCCAATGCATTCCGCCCAGCAGCGTTGCTCGTCGGTTAAATACTCCCGGTATTCG
>WOR8_10007663_pt1 | contig 10294 bp, 7 predicted proteins | sample DeeMarSeWOR38_10_FD_19890 | JGI IMG/M metagenome (IMG submission 19890)
CTGAAGAACTGGCATGCCATTTTCAGGGGCTCCTGGTCCCGGAATATGCCCGCACCTATGTGGAGCAGTTGAATCGTTCCTATACCTATCGAGATGTAGAAAAAATTGCACGCCACCAGATTCGTTCTCGCAACAGGATCACCAGAGAATATACAGACTGGATCTTTTTCGATACAGATTTGATCATTACCCGGGTGTGGTTCTTAGAAGTTTATAAACGCTGCCCCCACTGGTTGGATCGTAACCTCCATTTGCGGGTGATGGATTTATACCTGCTATGCAATAATGAAATTCCCTGGAAAGCTGACGGTGTGAGAGAAAATGGCGGAGACCGACGCGCATATTTATTTGAACGATACAGGGAAGAATTGGAATCTTTTGGATTCCGGTATGCCATCATTGAGGGTACAAACGCTAAGAGATATGAGAGTGCATTATACGGCCTCAATAATTTTCTTGAAGAACAAGCACAGAAATGACACGAAAAGACCCTGCAGATTCACGGCAACATCACCATATGATTGCCAAAACACTGGCTGGCCTGGAAGATTTGCTGGCCCGGGAGGTAAAGGCGCAAGGAGGACAGGATATCCGGATTGAAAAGCGGGCTGTACGATTTAAGGGGAATCAGGAAGTGCTCTACCGGATGAACTATTTTTCTCGAACGGCACTACGGATCCTATTGATTATCTCGGAATTTCAGGTTGCATCGGAAGAGGAATTATACGACCATGTGCACCATATCGACTGGAGAAAACAGATGACCATCAAGCAATCACTCATGGTTGACAGTGTGGTATATTCAGACGTGTTCAGACACAGCCATTATGTGGCCCTAAAGGTAAAAGATGCCATCGCAGACCATTTCAGGAAGCATACCAGTTTGAGGCCATCAGTAAATACCAGGCAACCTGACATTCGTGTGCACATTCATATTGCAAATCGCCGGGCCACTTTGGCTCTGGATAGTTCTGGTGAGTCGCTTCATAAGCGTGGTTACAGGCAGGCCCATGGGGTGGCATCACTCAATGAAGTGTTAGCCGCCGGGATGATCCTGTTGTCGGGATGGGATGGGAAGAGTCTGTTTATGGATCCCATGTGTGGATCCGGTACTCTACTGATTGAGGCGGCATTTATGGCACTGGGAATTCCTCCCGGTCATTTCAGGAACCGCTTCATGTTTCAGAATTGGATGAACCATGATCCTGAACTATTCAATAAAATAAAATCATCAGCCAGGATCCAGACCGGGTATGCCCCGGAAATATTTGGATCTGACCTATCCGGTGATCAGCTGAAGATCTGCAAAAAGAACATCCAACGCGCCGGTCTGGCAGATATTGTGACATTGAAAAAGCTGTCATTTTCAGATATCCGGCCTGAGCAAACCAGCGGCACCATTATCATCAACCCACCCTATGGAGAACGCTTCAGAGATGCAGATCTGGAAACACTATACCGGGAGATGGGTTCCCATCTCAAACGGTACTTCGCTGGATTTTCTGCATGGATACTGAGTTCCAACCTAAAAGCACTGAAACATGTGGGATTGCATCCACGTTTCAAATTCGATTTATATAATGGGGAGTTGAAATGCAAATTCCAGGGATACGATTTGTATCAGGGAAGTCGTAAATCTAAAACATCAACAGAAAATGAAATCTAAATTATTCCCTGAAATTGATAAAATACAGGCGACCTGATACGGCATCAAAACTGCTTCATTTTTCTTTTCCACTGGCTTTGAAAGATTTATTTTATTTATATATTTGTTGGATATATTTAACTTAATACTGGTATTCCACCAGTGATAGACACTTAGATAAGCCTGGTATGACATTCAACATACAGGATTATTATGAAAAATTAAATAGTGGAGATGTATTGCTGGCTTACAAAGGAAGCATTACTTCTGATCTGATTAATAATGTCCTGGATGCAGTTGAATCGAAGTTGCATGAATTCAATGAACATTCAAAGGTCAGGAAGAAAGTATACAATGTACTGGTTGAGAGTCTTCAGAACCTATACCATCACATTGATGACCTGCCACAAAAATATAGCGACCAATTTGATACCCGGTTTGGTATATTGGTCGTCTCAAAGGAGACGGAATACTATAAGATTTCTACTGGAAATTTTATCCGATCAGAGAAAACCGGTGATCTGCGTGAAAAGATAGATAAGATCAATACCCTTTCAAATTCTGAGCTTAAGGATATGTATAAGTTCATTCTTAACCATCAGAAACTTTCTGATAAGGGTGGGGGCGGTCTGGGACTGGTTGATATTGCCAGAAAAACCGGTAATAAATTAAATTATAACTTTGAGAATTTCAACAACGATTTTCAATTTTTTGTTTTAGAAGTGATAATTTCAGATACCAATAAATCCAGCTAAATTTAATTAACATATGGAACCCATCTCAATTGAAGGAACGGCGAAAACCCCAACCGTAAAATTTAATTCTGAAAACGGCGTTATCGAGATCAAAGGAAGATCCATACCTGAAAATTCAGTAGAATTTTATAAACCATTGGTCGATTGGCTCGAGGAATATAAGAAGAATCCCCTGCCCAAAACTTTGGTCAATATTCAACTTGAATACTTTAACACCAGTTCTTCAAAATGTATTTTAGATGTATTTAAGAAATTGGAAGCCATTCAAAAAGGTAAGAATGAGGTTGAGATCAATTGGTATTATGAAGAAGACGATGAAGATATGCTGGAGGCCGGTGAAGACTATGAATCTATCATTCGGGTTCCATTCAAAATGATTGAAATAACAGAATAAATCCCATTGGGAGATTTTTCATAAAGGAGGAGCCACGCAGTGACGTGGCTTTTTTTTATGAGTTGCTGTCGGAAGGTGGAAACAGACGTTCTGTAAATCGCCCCAGAGCTTCGAGTAAACGGTACAATAAACGCTGCGATAATGCCAAGTACAACAAAATGGTCATGAACCAGATCACCATCACATTGGCCCAGAAAGTGGGAATCAACCTACCGAAGATCCGCTTGGTGGGTGCGTAAAAATGTGCCTTCAAAAATCGACCTTCAGGGTCCAGATATATCGGATCGATCTTCTGGTACAGCCGACCATCCAGTTCTACGATTCCTTTCTCACCTGAATTGGTAACAAACTCTTCGAGCTGGTTATTTGTTGAGTTATGTTTGATTTGAAGAAATTCCTCCTTGTTTTCCTCTTCAAGTGCTTTTACCCGGGCATCTTTTTTATTCATTGCATTATTGGAGATTCGCATATAATACCTCCGAATGATCTCAAGGTGATCCTGGAGTGCGTTCAGAATATCGATTGTTACCAGATCGGGATACAGTTTATCTGTGTCTTCAAATTCCAAAGTCGGTTGTATGACCTTTTGTTTATCAAGCTCATATCTCAATATTTGTAAGTTATGGGCGATTTCTGCGGTCTCTCCAAGATCCTGGTCCTGATAGCGTCGAATCAACTCGTTTGTTTTGGCTTTCAGGTTATTAAACCAATAATGCTTTTTAAAATCACCAATACTCATGAGTTTATCATATGCATAAAACTGCCGGTTGAACTTGTTTTCTTTAAATTGATGTACGGCCAGTCCTTCATAGGCCCATCGTGCTGTTATGATCTCTCCATAGAAGGGGATTCGATTCGGTGATGAAATTGCTGGATTCAACTTTTCATATTTAACGATGATGCCGCTTAATATGATCTGGGGAATGACCAGGAACGGGATCAGAATATAAATGGTTACTACGGTTTTGAAACTATCCGAAATTAAAAGTCCCATCATATTGGCCATGGTCCATGCACTGAACAACATGATCCAGTAATGCAGGTACATTCCATGTATTCCCATGATTGAATTGCCAACGATAACAAACGTAAATGCCTGGATGGCAGAGATGACAAACTGAACAAATACTTTCGACAACAAATAACTGTTCCAGCTCAGGTTAAGGAAGGCTTCCCGTTTTAGTATTTTCCGGTCTTTAATAATTTCCTCAGCACTCACTGTAAGGCCCATAAATATTGCGACTATGACGGCCATAAAAATATACACCGGAAGGTTGTCGTTATCGAGGAGATGATAGCCATACTCATTGGTGTCCTCAATATTGAAATAGCGTATCAGGTAGGCCAGGAAAAAGGCAAGGACCGGGGCTTCCAGGAAATTAATTACCAGATATTGGGTGTTGACCAGTTTTGACAGGATATCGCGTTTGACATAGATATACCACTGCTTGACTTTGTTGGGGATCTTAAAGCTGATGTCAGGAATACTCAGCACCTCTGTAAGCCGACGTACCTTTTTATCGGTGTATTCATGAAAATAGGCATTCCATTCAGCCGGGGATATTTTTCTGGTGCTGGTGGCCTTCCCAAACTCATCCAACACCTGCGACTCGACAATATTGAAAATCTGCTCAGGATTGACATTACCACAAACGTGGCATTCACTTTCGTTGAAATTGGCGTGGTGAATCCTGGATTTGAAATATATTATGGAATCGATGGGATCACCATAGTAAATTGAGAATCCACCGACATCAAGGATCAGCAGGCTGTCAAACATTTTAAAAATATCCGATGACGGCTGGTGGATGACCACAAAGACCAATTTCCCTTTAAGGGCGAGTTCCTTAAGCAGGTCCATTATATTTTCTGAATCGCGGGAGGATAAACCTGACGTGGGTTCATCCAGAAACAGGACGGCCGGTTCCCGGATCAGTTCCAGTGCGATATTCAGACGTTTACGCTGGCCACCGCTAATCTTCTTGTTCAGTGGACTGCCCACCTGGAAGTCCTTTATTTCAAATAGTCCCAGGTTCTGCAATACCCGGTTTACCGCTTCTACAATCTCGTCTTCAGAGTAATTGTCAAAGCACATCTTGGCATTGAAGTAAAGATTCTGAAAGACGGTGAGCTCTTCGATCAACAGGTCGTCTTGTGATACATGCCCGATAATCCCTTCAATCTGTTCCTTGTGTGTATGAATATTGAGCCCATTGATGAGCACCTCACCTCGCGAGGGTGCATTGGACCCATTCAGTACATTCACCAGGGTGGATTTCCCGGCACCACTGGCTCCCATAATGCCAACGAGGCGTCCGGATTCTTCTTCGAAACTGATATCACGCAATCCATATTTACCGCCTTTAAAAAGGTATTCAAGATTGAACGCCTGATATACAATTTTGTCTTTAATGGTATCGGCACGATATCGGCCAACAATGTCTGAATAATAAATGGGTTTTGATTTCCGATCTCTGATGGATGCCCCGGTATTGAATACATATACTTTATCGGGTTGGAGCAGCTGACTATTCATATATATTTCCATCTCCCCCATGCAGCGGATGAGATGAAGGTGGGCAGAGGTGATCTGCAGAACCCAGATCTGGCTGTCGATGCTCGGCGAATAAACATGCTTCACATTCTCAATGGTGGGGACTTGATTCCCGTCAATAATGAGCAGGTTGGTTGTTTTGGGAAGCTGCTCGAAGGGATTCAGCACAAAGTCAGACAATTCATTGAATTCCTCATCGGAAACATTGAATGTTTCGGATACGGTTTTGATAAACTCAAGCTCCTGTTGTGTAATAACATCTTCATCTGATTTGGCAAATTCCAGCAACTGAAATAATACGATGATCTTTTGATTCTGGGTCAGCTCTTCATTGATCTCTGTGCAGATCTTTAATACCCTCACAGAACTTGCGGATATGCGCCGTATCCGTTTTTGCTTCTCTTTTTGCTTCTCCTGATGGATTTGGTAGTATCCATCAAAAACATCCAGGTAAACATCCACCAGTTCAGTGTTTAGCTGCCGCTTGAGGAAGGATGCCACAACGGTACGCCGATCGGATTCATTACTTTCAGGGCGAGCAATGATCGCAAACAATTGCATTAGGGCTTTCAGGATCTTTTCGCTCATACTCTGAAATTAATCAGTTCAAAAAGAGATGGTTTTTACACACCATATTATGGCTTTACGATTCCCGGTCCTGGGTGTTCTGCCAAGGGTTTGAATATACGAATAATTGGCTTAAATTACCAAATTTCCAATGAATTATGATACCCTGCCAAGTATACTGAAGCAATCTATTCTGAGGTGCCCAGAAAAACATGAAGAGCGATTTTCTGAATCCCGGCCCGACCAATTTGTCATCGATGTATGATTATTTCTGACACTTTTATATTTTTAGGCTTTTCCGGCATCGGCCATGAGCAGATTCTGATTTGAACTTCGACACAGGTCGCATCAAGTCTGCCATCGATATTACAAATGCATATGAACAAAACCATCACATATAAGAGGATATGGGATATTGCCTGGCCCATCATCCTGGGGAGTATGGCTCAGAATATCATCACCGTCACGGACACCGCTTTCCTGGGCAGGGTAGGGGAGGTGGCTCTCGGAGCCGGTGCCATCGGTGGCATTTTTTATCTGACCCTGGTCATGCTGGGATGGGGGTTTGGAATCGGTACGCAGATCATTGTTGCCAGGAGATATGGAGAGGGTAAAGATCATGAGATTGGCCGTGTGGTGGAACATGCCATGTACTTTCTAATACCGATTTCCATTTTTTTGATTTTTTTCATGCGCTTGTTTTCAAACCAATTACTGGATGTCCTTCTGACCTCAGACCAGGTGCTGGAGGCCTCCGTTGAATACCTGAACATCCGTTCATTTGGTCTGCTTTTTGCCTTTTTCAACATGGCTTTCAGGGCATTGTACATAGGGATTGCCAAAACGCGGGTGATTACCTGGTCGACATTGGTCATGGCAGCCGTCAATGTGTCGCTGAACTATATTTTTATTTTTGGGAAACTGGGCCTGGCGCCTATGGGCATACGGGGTGCTGCCCTGGCCTCCTTTATCGCTGAGATTGCAGCCACATCAGCATTCATCATATACACATCATTTGATACAGATCTGGCTCGCTTTCATTTGTTCCGGTTCAGGCAATTCAGTATTCTTTTGTATGGCAGGATCATAAGAATTGCTGCACCCGTTATGTTCCAAAATTTCTTTTCGATTTTAGTATGGTTTCTTTTCTTTATTTTCGTGGAAAGTATGGGTGAGCATGCCCTGGCCATATCAAATATAATCCGCAGCATTTATGTTGTGTTAATGGTACCCATTTGGGGATTTGCATCGGCTGCCAATACCCTGGTGAGTTTTACCATTGGACGTGGCAAACCAGAACAGGTTTTGAAGGTAACCTGGAAAATTGTACACCTGAGTGTACTCAGTGTAACGATTCTGGTCGGATTGAACCTGATTGCGCCAACTCTTGTGCTTGGGTTGTATACGAACGAAGCGTCCCTGATCCGTGATGGATTACCTGTATTACACGTCATCAGTGGCAGTGCTTTATTCATTGCAGCTGGATTTATCTTTTTCAGCGCTGTTTCAGGTACGGGAAAGACCCAGATTGCACTTATTCTGGAATCGGTCGCCCTGGCCATGTATCTGGTTTACAGTTATACCATGCTAAAGGTATTTCATGCAAGTGTTACCGGAATATGGACGGCTGAATTCCTCTACGGATCGTTTCTGATCATTTTATCATACGGGTATTTGAAAACGGGCCATTGGCGCAAAGCAAAAATGTAATAGAGCCCCTATTTAGCCGGGTGTCGTTGGCTTTGCTAACGGGCTGAAAATCCAAAGCTGTTCAGCACATCTCCAAGCCCAAAATAATGTCCGTTAAGATAGGCGATAAATTGAGATTGATGCAAATCGATCTTTCCATTTTCTGAATTAACCAGGTTATCATTGACCTGTATTCCCAGAATGGAGGAAATGAACATATCGTGAACACCCAGTGGTTTGATCTCTTCAACCCGGCATTCGATATGAACAGGTGCTTCTTGTATCATGGGTGCCGATACTTTTGAGGCCGGAATGGGGGTAAGTCCTGTTTCTTTGAATTTATCGAATTTCCGACCCGTCCGTGTGCCACACCAATCGGTTTCTCTCAACAGGTCCGGGGTGGTCAGGTTGATGACATATTCCCGGGATGATTTTATGATGTTGTACGAATGGCGATTTGGTCTGACTGAAATATAGCACATGGGAGGATTGCTGCATATAATGCCAGTCCAGGCAATGGTAATGATATTGTATTCGGAGGGATCGGATCCACAGCTAACCATGACAGCCGGTAGCGGGTATAACATGGTTTGGGGATCGAACTCAATTTTTTTCATGGATTATATGAACTTTTGGAGATAAAAATAGGTCACAAAATCTAATCCATTCCGTTTAACCACCATCTTTATTCTTCTGCCCGGCGTGCTTTGAAAGAAACCATACACATCATCGAGGCTCATTTTTATCGCATTCCTGTTGTTAATAGAATGTATTATATCGCCCGATTTCAAACCTGCCTGTGATCCTGGGGAATCCTTCCGCACCGATGAAATGGTGTAGTAAGGAAACCCGGGAATGGGGGCCACCACTTCAATACCTGCATGATTCACCCGGAACCGATCCTTAAAGAATTTATTCGGTGTCAGAGTGATCTGTTGGTGTGGGTAATCAATGACCACATTGAAACGGCGAAGGATCTCAGAACCAAGACTGCCATTTCTCCCATCCATGCCAAACGCATCGCCGGCCGAAGAAGAATCAGGAAACGCAACGATGGGCTCCTGAAACGTAAATTTATCGAGCCTGAGCTCTTCGATGCGACCCACCTTACCCTGGATTTCTCCGTTCAATCCCGTTCCCAGATATGATTCGCTGTTAAGGGCCGGAAGCTCGAGGCGATGATCCGAGCGAACATCAAGCCAGAGCGCATGGCTCGCTCCTGTATCCAACAACAATTTGACCCGGATAGGAGCGCTTCCCGCCTGGATAACATCCGCATATAAATAGGGTTTGGTGCGATCAATGATCATTGGAATGGTACTGGATTTTCTGCGCGATCTGAATCTGTAACGATCGGGACGGTGCAGGGTGATGAGCTTCTTATCATAATTGATCTCAACCACAAAATCTTTGAATAGGTTGTATCCGATCAGACCATGCACCCGTGTTCCGAGCAAGGCAGATAAGTTGAACACATTTTGCATGACGATGTATATGTGCTGGTATCGTCCCGTAACCCCCTGAATGCTGAACACATTTCCATAGGAATGGAGCGCGTCAATCGGATCTCCTTTACCCAGACCGGTGAGTTTTACCTGTTTCGCATAATTCAGCGAAAGGCTATCACCCATAGATAGTTCTGTTAAGATGGAAATACTCAATCCAGTATCAAGAATGAAATGCAATGAGTCTGAATTGTTGATCTGGATGGGGATGATGATCAGGTTGTTTATGAATTTAAAAGGAAACACCACTTTATCCTGTTCAGGATTGGTGAATTGAAGGCTGGTAATTTCTGTCTGGGCATGGATTACACGGCCGGTTATGCCCCAGTAAAAGGGCACCGCTGCAAGGAAAACAAAAAAAATTCGTATGATTTTATCCCTGATCATAATTCAGGCTCAAGATAATATTTTCTACATTTTAAAACCAATCCTTTCATGATTTGTTCGTCGAACATCAAATCTCAAACAATAAAATGGTCATGGTATTTATGTTGATTCCAATTTTAACTGTTGGGTTGCCTGATGATAAAAAAAATTCAATACCATTGATTTGTGGTGACAATTAATCATCTGATAACCAGCGGTGTATGACATTATGTCAGAATCCGGGTGACAGATCCATATTGGCGTATCATTTGAAGGATGGTAATGCACGTATTATTATTGAATCAAAGGAGGACACATGAATACAAATAATTTAACTATAAAATCTCAGGAGGCCATTCAGCAGGCATTTACCATTGCAGAAGGAAATCATCAACAGGCCATTGAAAACGGGCACCTTTTAAAGGGTATTTTGATGCAGGGTGAGAATGTCACACAATTTCTCCTGAAAAAACTCAATGTGAACATTACAGTATTTGAGAATGCACTGGACCAGATCATAGAATCCTACCCGAGGGTCTCTGGAGGAGAACCCTATCTTTCAAAAAGTGCAAATAAAAGCATGCAGAAAGGTTTGGAATACAGTCGGCAGTTCGGAGATCAGTTCATGTCTTTGGAGTCCTTACTTCTGGGTATTCTGGCAGCAGGCGACCAGGTATCTCAAATGATGAAGGACAGCGGTATTGGTGAGACGGAAATGAAGAAGGCCATAGAGGAACTGCGGCAGGGCAACAAGGTGGATCACCAAACGGCTGAGAGTTCGTTTCATGCCCTCTCCCGGTTTGCCCTTAATCTCAACGA
>WOR8_10009774_pt1 | contig 10294 bp, 10 predicted proteins | sample DeeMarSeWOR38_10_FD_19890 | JGI IMG/M metagenome (IMG submission 19890)
CCGCAGGAGCAGGTGGCCGACCTGCTCGACCGCGTGCGGAGCCCCCGCTGGGAGTACCCCTCGTGGGCGCTCCCGAAGGTGAAGCTGGACGAGGCAGGAGCGAAGTGGGCCGGGACGAAGCTGAAGGACGCCTTGCCGAAGGGGGCGAAGAAGGTCGGTAGGTTGGGCCATTACGACACCTACCAGCATGGGAAATGGCTGTACTTGGTCGATCCCACCACAGGCGAGGTTGTGAATGTGACTCAGGACAAGCGATGAGCGAGCGTGACGAACATCTGGAGGCGGTCAAGGCCCGCCTTCGCCTCAGAGTCCCCGGCCTGAAGAAGTCGATCGGCGCCGGGGACGTCGTGCGTAAGGCGACCGAGGCGCTGGGCATAGAGCACTGCTCGGACTGCGACGAGCGCAAGGAACGCATGAACCGCTGGCTCCGGTTCGAGGCGTACCTGAAGGAGCAAGGGCTCACTCCCTTATCAAGGCGATGAAGGCCATGCACGCGCTGGGGAAGCCGGCCCAGACGATGAATATGAAGGCATGGCGTGAGTTGGTCCGGCTCTCCGATGAGGTCGCACAGGTAGCGGTCCAGCTTGGGGAGACGTTCCCGACGCCGAGGAGATGACCATGAGCGACCTGACGGAGCAGCGGGTACTGGCTGGCGTGGAGCAGTGGGACCGCGAAGAGGCCATGACCGAGTATTACGGCCCTGAGATCAAGATGAACCAGGCCGGTATCGAGAAGGCCAGGATCGAGCAGCATCTTCTCCCGGCTCTGGACCTCGCGTACTCCGCAGCAAGCGACCTCGCTTACGATCGGGAGATTTCGTCCGTCGTGGCGGAGGAGTGGAAGGATTTCTACAACGTGGTGAAGCGGGCTCGCAGCGAGTTGCACGCAGCGGCGAAGAAGCTGGTATCGACGCCCACCGCCAAAGGCAGGTACCCGCTGAGAGGTAGCTGGTGATGCGAGTCGTCGTTGTCCTGGTCATCTTCGCGGTAGGCTGTGGCGCCGCCCAGACGCCGGAGGTGCGACCACTGGTCGCAGAGGACAGGCGCCCAGAGGCCCGAGAGTTGCCCCAGGACGCCCGAGACGAGGCGCTACCCGAAGGTACCCCCACGGAGCCCGGAGAGGGCTACGTGGTGCCTGTGGACGCAGGAGAGTGCATCCCGCCCGGCGGTATCCAGATGCCCGACTCCGAGGACGATGAGGACAGGTTCGTCGCCGGCCCCTGTCCCGAGCAGTCCGGCATCATGGTCTCTGAGGCCCGCGCCAACCGGGACGCCATCTACCGCATCCGCTACCGCGAGATGAGGGACACCTACGAGGCGGACCGCCGCGTGTGGTCGGCCCATCGCGAGCTATACGAGGCTCAGGTCCAGGCGGACCGAGAGGAGATTGCCCGACTCCAGCCCACGTGGTGGGAGCGACACGACGGGACCATCCTGACGGCGGTGGGAGGCGCAGCGTTCTGGTCTGCAAGCTCTCACGGAGGGCACGATAGACGACCAATGGATCACGGGCGTTCGGGCCGGCTGGAAGGCGCTGGCGAAGCAGACCAAGAAATTCCGTGGCCGCAGGTCCAGTGCCCCGAAGATCGACATCCGCTACATCCACGACGCAGCGGATGGTGCCGAGGCGGCCCTCCAGAACGTCAAGCGGTACATCGGCCGGCTGCGTGACGACCTGCTCTTGAACAAGGGCTTCTGGGATCTGCCCTCGGAGGCGAAGGGCAAAAAAGAAGTCAGCCTGATTCGTCGGTACCGCACCAAGGTCATTGATGAGCTAGACGCTGCCGACGAGGCGATCGATGACGGGCTGATGAGGGTGACGGGAGCCAAGACCGACACCCAAGAGATCGACCGATTCGGCAACCCTGGCTACTGGTACAAACAGGTCCAGAAGAGTCAGGAGAAATTCGACTGGTACCTCAACAGCGTCGGCGTCAACGTGGACGAGGCCATCGAGGCGGTAGACAAGGCAATCTCCGGTCGTCTCCTCCGGCAACTGACCAAGATGCTCGCCACGTCGTACTCCTACTCCATGGAGTACCCAACCAAGGGCAGCGAGAAGTGGCGCAGTAAGAAGCGGCCTGTGAAGAAGCAGGTTCCGATCGATTGGGGCGAGCACGAGCCCCCGGTAGTCCATCTCGGACAGGCCACGGTCATCTTCCAGGATATGCCCGGTCCGGCCCGCGCGTCTGGCGGGATCATCTCGCCCCGGCTCATCGGGGCGCATACGGCCACGGGGAAGGGCGGCACCAAAGAGACGCTGACGTCCCGGACTCGATACGGTGGGGGCTACATGCACCCCCGGCGTCGGGCGGAATTCATCGACGGGCTCAAGCAAGCGGAAGGGATGCTCAGGGCTGCACGCCTTGGCAAACTCTTCCGGGGCCATTTCGTCGTAGAGCCGGAAGGCCGGGCCGGGACAAACCAGCACGGCGCTCATTTCGGCGTCGGCGGCCGGTACTACCGCAAGGGCGACAAGATCCACCTCTACGGCAGCCTGAAGGTGCACGCGGTCCCCGCCTTGGCGATCCACGAGATCGGGCATCGGTACTGGTACAAGCACATGACCCGGCAGGACCGGGCCAACTTCTCCAAGTGGTTCGGTGACGTCCCGGCTGTGTCCGAGTACGGTGGTGTGAACCCCGCCGAGGATTTTGCCGAGGTCTTCATGTTCTACGTGATGAAGCAGAAGCTCACGAAAGCCCAGCACGACCGCTTCCGGCAATTCATGACGGGGCACCGGCCAAGGACAGAGGCCATGGAAGAGAGCACCGCGACCAAAGCCCAAAAGTGCAAGTATTGTGACCAGCCGGCAGCGGTGAGTCTCATCTGGGCTGACGGTCGGGCCTACATCCCGGTCTGCAAGGCCCACGAGCAGAAAGCTCGGAACCGGGTCAAGTCGCAGAACGACTCCGTGGTGGATGTGAAGAAGGTCGAGCAAGGCCCCATCGCCTACCGAGAGCACACCTTCATGCCACAGGCTCGTATGGAACAGGCCCTAGAGCCCGCTCTGGCGTTCGTGGAGGACGAGGAGCCAGGAACCTACTTCGGCCTTCAGGCGGACGACACGAGGCTGGAGAGCGCCTTCCTGGAAGCCCCAGCGGACCCCCCTCCCCGGGCGCCAATCGGCCGGAGAGACATCCCGCGCGGTGCTGTCATCCAGACGCGCACGGGCGGGGACATCATGGGAGTGACGGGCCAGGCGATCAAGCGAGCCACCGGCAAGGGGCTCGGTCGTGGCACCCGTGGCGTCACTCGCCAGATCATGAAGCGGACCCGACGTCGGCAGGAGATTCCCGACTCCCTCATGCAGATGCTCGGGACGGACTGGAAGACCATGCGTGCGACTCGCGTGCACGACAACCGCATGACCGTGACCATTGACGGGGTGAGGTACTCGGTCTACACGAGGAGAGGGTAGAACCATGACAGACCATCACAGCCATCTTCACCGTCTCGTGGAGTCCCGCGCGGACGACATGGGCCGAGACCCTATGACCCGTTTCCAGGCGCTCGCTGGCATCCATCCGACGCTTCCCGGCCTGGCAGAGATGAACCTCGGCGGCTTGGGAGTGCCTCCGAAGATGCTGGCCAAGCTCGGAGACCCGGTGAAGGTCGAGAAGGCGGGCGTGATGAAGATCTACGTCTACCACGCCCCGAAGGCCAAGGTCGGCGGCAAGTACGTGGGCGTCGTGCAGGCACGAGATGGACGGGAGCTTCCAGGGGCGAGCGGCAAGACCGCCGAAGAGGCCCTGGCCAAGACCAAGGCGCTCCTGAAGAAGGCCGGAGCCAAGGTCGAGTCGTCCGAAGAGGACATGGACGAGGCGAAGCAACAGGGCCTCGACTTCGGCGGCGGCAAGGCGACGAGCACGGAGCCCAAGCCCGGCTCCCGGATCAAGATCAAGGGGAAGATCTGGACCGTCACCAAGTCCAAGAAAAGCACGGGAGCTTTCGGCGGCAAGGCCATCTACTCCATCGAGTTGGACGGCCCCGGCGGGAAGAAGTTGAGGGGCACCTACCAGCCGCACTCCGGCGCGCTCCGCCTGGACCCGCCTGGCACCCTCACGAGGCTCGGGGGCCACATCTCCACGGTCCACCAGAACGACATGAAATTCATCGAAATGAAGCGCATATCCGGGCTCGCGTTCGAGGTCATCGACATGCGCGGCCAGAGGGGATTCCCCTCGGGTGATGAAGGGCTCGTCTACCACCTGAAGGTGGAGTACAAGCTCAAGGACAAGTACACCGGGGAAGAGAAGAAGTGGAAGCGACAGTACGTCATCCGCACCGACCACAAGAACAAGGGCTGGCGGATCGATGAGGTGGCGCCTCCCATGCCGGCCGAGGCCGTGCCGGGCCTGGAGAGCTACTACAAGACCCCGCAGGCTGCCGCGAAGGCGCTGGCAGGGTACCTGAAGGGGATCAAGAGCAAGGGCGTCTATGTCGAGGAGAGGGAGAGCCTGACAGAGGAGCTACGCCTCTCCAAGGCCGATAAGAAGGTCATCGACGCCTTCATCGACGGCAAGCGGGCCTCATCGAAGAAACTCCACACGGACGGCAAGACGCTGGACGGCATGTGGATGGGTGGCAAGAACATCGCCACCTGGGAGGGCGGCAAGATCGCCATGGACGACCCGCCCGGCCGCGCGGTGCAGACGGTCCAGCGAGCCCTTCGCCGGATGGCTCCCAAGCGCATGCTCGGAGAGGCGGACCTGACCGAGTACCTGAAGCCGGGCCGGTCCGGTGATGTGGACATGAAGCTCTATCACATCATCCGCAAAAACCCGGGCATCGTGAACGGCGACCTGATCAAGCGCGCCCTGAAGACGATCAGGGAGCCGGGCCTCGACAAGGACGACGTGCTCGATTTCGTGCACCGCTACAGCAAGGCCCTTCTCATCCAAGCCAAGGGCCACGGATGGAAGGTGAACCCGGAAGCGGAGAAGCACCGGAAGGCTGGCACGAACGTCCCAAGCGACTGGTACTCGGAGGACGTGGACGACCTGGACGAGGCTCGGCCCTACGATCCGGAGGAAGACCCGCGCCGGGCGACCGATCTCAACCTCTACAAGCTCCTCGCTATGGTGCAGGACGTCGGAGGCGAGAGGAAGCTGGGCAAGGGGGCCTTCAAAAAGGTCGCTGCGGTCAAGCGCGAGATGACCAAGCGCGGGCTCCCGAAGAAGATGCCGCCGAAGTCGGCGTTCCATCGTGGCTACATTCAGGACAAGCGACTGCTCAACCCGAAGGCCCCGGGCGGCGGCATCCGGGCCGAGGACGTGGACGCAGAGCAGACCGAAGCCAAGATGACCATGAAGACCGGCGGCCTGACGTTCAAGCGCAGCCTGTCCGGCTGGGAGACCATGGTGGGAGCTCTACAAGTGGCCGAAGGGCTCGAACCGCACCCCGGTCGCGACGGGCGCCACGCTCGGCAAGGCGATCCAGACGGCGAACCTGTCCGAAGACGCGGACGACCTCACCGAAGCCCCGAGGTACCGCGCCGGTCAGAAGATCAAGGTTCCGAAGGGGAGCCGGTGGCCGGGCGAGATGGACACCTACAAGATCATCCGCGTCTACCCGACCAAGGATGACGCGGTTGGCCCCTTCCCCTCGACGCTCACTCGCCTGATCAAGAAAGGTGAGGGAGCGCTGCTCGGAGAGCTACTTCCCGGCAAGGGCGAGAAGAAGGAGAAGGGCGGAATCTCCGGCCCGAGCGATACCGGCGGGTACTGGAAGCCGGCGTACTACATCCTGTACGTCGGCAAGGATGGCAAGCAAGAGGGCGGGCCTGTCTCCCTGAAGCCGCATCAGTACAAGCGGGCGATGAGCTACCAGTACAGCGAGAGCGTGGAAGACCTCGCTGAGAGCGTGCCCCCGAACGCGAAGAAGATGGTGGACTGGCTCAACAAGGCCCTGAAGGGCAAGGCCAAGGCCCACTACGACAGCGAATTCGGTGATGGCGGGGTTCGCATCGGGTTCTCCGAGCCGAAGGGCGCGCACCACCTGGAGAAGTGGGCAGTGCTCCCGAGCGGCTTCATCAACGTCATGCGGAGCGACCCGGGCAACATCGGGCGCGCGGTGGGGGACGTCTCCAAGGCGTTCAAGGCGTGGGTGAAGAAGGAGTTTGGAGAGGCGGTCGAGCCCCGAGCCGTGGCTGACGGCGCCGTGATCATCACGGAGGATGTGCGCCGGTTCAACGTGCTGGCCGGCGTGGCTCCGCTCCCTCCCCGCCGCCTGGAGGAGCGGAAGATCGGCCTGAAGCGCTGGATTCGGGACAACCGGGCTGAGATCGATCAGATGATCAAGCAAGCCTACCCGTCCCTGCGGAACCGCAAATTCAGCGACAGCGACCGCGAGGAGTGGGTCATGAACGACGAGGGGCTCTACCGCTGGGCGGAGTCCGAAGGCGTCAACGTCTAGCGCGAGAGACGGACGACTGCGAGGAGTGACGGACGATGGACATCGTGGAGAGGACGTGGAACGAGCTAGGGTACAGCGTGGAGGCTACGGGCTATCGGGTGTGGGTTCGTACCCTGCCCCATCCGAGGAAGATCGGGAGCATCTGGCTTCCACCGAAGGCGGCGAGCTTCCATGGCGAGCTACCGCACCTGCGGACGATCTTCGCGGTGGTTCTGAGCGCTGGCCCGAGGGGTGTGGCGCAGGAATTGAGGCCAGGGGACATCGTAGCCTTCAAGCGCCTGGAGTTTGCGTGGTGGGCGAAGCTGGAGCCGACGCAGACCGATGAGTACGGCGGAGACGAGGAGTACGTCGGGTACATCGACGCCAACCACATCGTCTACGTCGTGGAGGAAGCCGATGGCGTTCGAGTCGCACAGGATCTTGAGCCAGTTGCGGCGGCTGTCTGAGGCTGCCCCGAGCACGCCGGTCGGCACCATGGTCGGCTGGAAGGCCGCCGGCAGCGAGGTCTACGGCGTGGTGATCGGCAGGAGCGGGAAAGACCTTCTGTGCCTGACGACCTACGACAAGACCCTGGAGAAGGACAAGGGCATCCGCCTCTATCGTGACGAGGCTATGTCAGGCAAGCTCCCGATGGTGACTCCGACCGTCCGGATGAGCCTCCAGCGCGTCCCGGCGGCCAAGGCGTTCACGCGCTCGCGACTGACGGGCTCGGCCCTGAAGCCCTACGTGCAGGCAGCTTCGGTGCTTCAGATGGAGGAAGCCACGCGGTGGATTCAAGGCGCCGTGAAGAAGCCCGGCCGGCTGCGGAAGATCCTCGGCGTGTCCAAAGAGGATTGGGAGGCGCTATCGAAGGAGAAGAAGCTGGCCATGATCAACCAAGCGCTGGCCGGCGACCCAGATGATTCCGAGCGCGGTGCCCTGCTCCTCGGCAAGCGGTTCATCGGGGGCGAATTCAAGCGCAAGGGAAGGAGCGAGGACATGGACTTCACCACCGTCAACGCGAAGCTGGAGGGCATCCGGCAATCTCTCACCGAGGGACGGGTGCTGGCCGAGGACGCGGCGGAGAGCGCCTTCAGGCAGGAGCTTCGCACGTGGGCCGCGAACGAATTCGAGGGCTTTCTCAAAGACCTCGACAAGAAGATGCTGGCGATCAAGAAGGGGAAGTGGCCGACGCACGGCATGGAGTACGCCGTCACGCGCTACCGCCCCGGGAGCATGACACACGAGGACTTCATTGACGAGGTGATGGACCACTACCTCGCGTGGCGCAGCAACATGAAGCACGCGGCCAAGACGGAGTAGTCCTGTGTCCCGAGTCACGATCGACCTCTCAGCGCTCAAGAGCGACCTGGCCGGTGAAGCCGAGGACATGGCTCAACGGACGTTCACCGATCAGAAGAAAGCTCTCAAGAGCGGACTCACCCGAGACCGCATCGCGAATCGCCTCACGCAGGCGTTGGGTGCCCACGTGTCCGAGAAGGGCAAGATCGGAGAGCACCCGGAGATCGTGGCTTACAGGAATGGGGAGAAGAATCTGGGGAAGATCCTCACCCTGCTCATGGACGTGGACGACTACCGGCTGGCCCACGACCTCCGAAAGGACATGCTGTCCCTGTCGAAAGCGGAGGCAGGGCACGAGACCTACGACGAGATCCTGAAGGGCTACATGCTCGGCGTAGACGTCGTGATGAAAGACACGGAGAAAAACGCCAAGCGGGTTGCCAAGGCGCTCGAACAGGCGGCCCGAAGGGTCCGGGAGTGGGGCAACCACTCGCTGTCCGTCAAGCCGGTCTACGACCTCCAGGACATGGACTACGAGCACGGCGTCGGGTCGTTCAACGTGATCATGCAGCCGCACAACCTCAACTTCACGGTCTTCACGGACGCGAAGCTGGAGATGGGTGACGTGCTGGACGCCGGAGACCCTGAATTCTTCCACGATCCACAGGCCGAGATGAATTATTTCGACCTCGTGAAAGAGATCGAAAAGCCGGGCTCGTCATCGAAGCCTGGCAAGAACCTGACGCTCTGGACGGCGCGACCCACCAAGGATCGAAAACTCTACCTCCACGCGAAGCACGTGCCGTCCAACATCTTCCTCACGACCGACATGCACCGGGCCTCTGGGATCGCGCACGACCTCGGGGCCGGAGAGGTGCGCGATCTGTGGAAGATGGTGATCAACGAGTTGCATCTGATGAAGACCCTGGAGGCAGGGCGGATCAAGGACTACCAGACGATCGGGAAGAAGCAGGTTCCCGTGGTCCGCACCATCCTCGTCGCAGAAGGGGAGGCCGATATGAGCATCTACCAGCGGGCGCTCCCGCTCTTGCAGGAGCTACAGGCGCAGATGGGCGAGCGAAAGCTCCCCCTGGAGGAAGCGGACACCATCGAGGAGCGCACCCGTGGCGCGCTCCATTGGGTGAAGCAGAAGTACGGCGCCGCCAAGGCGGCAGCACACCGCGCGTTCCTGAAGATGGTCCGCAAAGATCCGGCCGCGCACCGCCGGAAGATGCGCCAGGACAAGAAATACCACCGGATGCACAAGTGGCACGACGCGCTCATGCGCCGGACCGCCCGGAAGGGGTGGAAGCGAGAAGCGGTTGCGGCCGGCGGCGACTACCGGCCCTACTGCGACTTCGGCTCGCAGGCGTTCTCCCGGTACCTGGAGGCCAACCCGGACATCGACCCCGAGGAATTCGGGAGGTTCGTGACGGCCTACAACCGGGCCGACCGTGACTCTGGCGAGTTGGAGGACATCGCCGCCGACGAGATCGCTCGCCTCGGTCAGGAGTTTGCGGCCAAGATGGGGCTGGAGGAGCGCGACCCGGGCCAGGCGTTCATGGACCTGCCGTTCGAGCTTCGCGTGACCGAGCGCAGTGACCCGTCCTCCATGAAGGTGCAGACGCTCATCTTCTCCAAGGACCGATTCACCCGGAAGTCAGCGGTGAAGTGGGCCACGAGCCACGGGTTCACGGCGAGCAAGGTGGACGAGAAGGAGAACACCTTCCGCATCCGCCAGAAAGACCCCGGCCAATTCGAGACCTTCCGCACGATCACGTTCAAGCCGGGCCTGAAGGCGGTCGTCGCCAAGGTCTAGCCTTTGCTCTTGACTAACAAACTCCTATCTGGTACGCCTCTGTGAATGAGCAGCACAAAACGGGGCGGCCAGCGCTCTGAAGCCGACAACTATCCGACGCCCTTCTGGTGCACGCACCGCTTCATGGAGCGTGTGCCGCTGCCGACCCATGGCATCTGGTACGAGCCCTGCGCCGGAGACGGATCGATCATCCAAGCGATGAACGTCCGGAAGGAATACCGGCAGTGGTGGGCGAACGAGATTCGAGAGGAAGAGAAGCCGGTTCTGGGCATGGTCACGCCCCGCGACGGCGTGGTCACGATCGGGGACATCCTGGACCCCTCAACCCCGCTGCCTCCAAGCGACGAGGTGACGGTGGTGAAGACGAACCCACCCTACCGGATCGCGTGGGAGCTACTGCACAAGATGTTGCGGGAGTTTCCCAAGGCGTACATCGCGCTCCTGCTCAGGGTCAACTTCTACGCCTCGGAAGGTCGCCACGGCTTCATGAGCAAGTACGCCCCGGACATCCACGTCCTGCCGAACAGGCCGGGCTTCAAGGGCTGGGGAAAGACCGACAGCCCGGAGTACGGGTGGTTTCTATGGCCGCCGATGCCACGTGCGCGCACGCAGGGGATACACGATCTGCTGGACCTCACGCCGGTCGAGGAGCGGAAGCGCGTTCCCGATGCTCCGATCATCTATCCGGTGGAGGCGTAGAATGTGCTCCTGTGGCGAAGCGAGGCCAGCCGGCGGAGAGCATGCCGCCTGTCAGCGATCCAAGGTGGGCGGAGTGGTC
>WOR8_10009381_pt1 | contig 10293 bp, 9 predicted proteins | sample DeeMarSeWOR38_10_FD_19890 | JGI IMG/M metagenome (IMG submission 19890)
GCTTTTAATTCTTTAAATTTTCCAGCCTTGACACAACCGGCAATATGCGATATACATAATGCAAGAGGTATAAAGATATGGCAAAAATAATCTACGGTGTCGCTGGGGAGGGTTTCGGTCACAGCAGCCGGTCTCATTTGACCGGACAAAGGCTCATCGATGCAGGCCACGATGTCATGTTTGTCGGCTCGCAAAAATCTCTTCTGTATCTGAAACAATATTTCGGCGAGCGCGTCAGGGAAATTTTCGGCCTCTCTTTTGCCTTTGTCGATGGAAGGATTGATAAATCAGAGACACTAAAGAGAAATCTTCTTAATCTGCCTGAGGGAAACAAAATAAACGACGAACTTTTCCACCAGCACTTTGAACCTTTTGCACCTGACCTGGTGATATCCGATTTTGAGCCTTTCAGTGCGTGGTGGGCCTGGCGAAAGAACGTCCCCTTCATCAGTATAGACCATGAGCACGTTCTGACCCTCTGTGAGCTGGAGCACAAGAGCGGAAACTGGTTCTCACGCATAACCGCCAGCGTCGTTACAGAATGTCACTATGTGGGGGCCGTTGCGTACATTGTTATCAACTTTTTTGATGCCCCCCTGCGGATTGATTCGGCGATCCTGTCACCTCCTGTCATAAGGCCCGTAGTCGCCGCGCTCCAGCCGAGTAACGGTGAGCACATCCTGCTGTATTCGACGACCGGTAAGGGTGAAAATGAACTGATAGACGTTCTCGGTAAATTCGGTGCACAAAAATTCTTTTTATACGGCTTCAAAAAGGCCGGCCAATACGGCAACTGCATTTTCAAGGAGCGCTCAACCGAAGGATTCCTGGCCGACCTGGCCTCGGCGAGGGGCGTGATAGCTTCGGCCGGCTTTTCGTTGATCAGTGAGTGTCTGCATCTCAAAAAGCCGATGTGCCTGCTGCCTATTACCGGACAGTACGAGCAGATCATAAACGCTCACTATATAGAAAAGCTCGGATTGGGAGTCTCGGCTGAAAAACTGGACGAAGAAATTTTGGGCCGTTTCCTTCGGCATCTCGACAAGCCGATGTCCGGTGACGAAAGGATTCTCTGGCCTGACAACGATAAATATTTCAAAATTTTGCAGGATGTCTTAAACAGGCTGCAGAAACCAATTAGTATCGACGTATCCTGAGGGATTTGTTTGTGATACGTGCGAGCTTTAGGGAAGTGTGTCCCTATGGCCTATTGGGATCGATGCCTTAGTTAGGCTTTGTTTTTAGCAGCTTCTCTACGCTGCTGATAACCTTGTCTCGCAAGTCCGGTGAGTAGCCGACGTGGAAATTGGAGACGATGCCATCTTGGTCAATGACGATTAGGGTTGGATAGCCTCGTACGCCATACTTTTTCGGGATATTTCTCGCCTTTAGATTCGGGTAGTTCAATCCCATTTTTTTTATCACAAACTCGGCATTGTTAGGGTCTCTGTCTGTATTCATACCCAGTACCGTGACGTCCTGATTCTCGAAGTAAGCCGCTATCTCCTTGACCTGGGGCATAGCTCGAATACACCAGCCGCAACCTCGATACCAAAAATCCAGGAGCACGACTTTTCCGCGCAAGGACTCGATGGAATACGTCCGGCCTTTGAAATCTGTCGTTTCCCAACTCGGTGAAGGTTGATTAAGCACGACACTCTGTTCGCCGGCCCTTTCCTTCAGGTAATCAATTCTTTCTTCGTGCCATGTCAGATACTTATCCAACTGCTCCATGACTATTGGATGGCTGATGCGGTCCTTGGCTGAAAGCAGGACATTTTTGGCTTCTGTAAGCTTGGCATCCAACGAATTCGGATGGTGTGCCAAAGCCGACAAGAGTTCTCTATAGTCATTCGAAGCATTGAAATACGTATCTGTATCTGCGGCCAAGCGATTCACAATTTCCATATCCTCCTTCCCGACAGCTTTGAGTTTAATAAGTCCGGTGCCCTTGCTTTTGACACGGTAATTTTGTGAATACGCGCCCTCAACTTTTTCAACTAAGCCCCTGCCGGCATCGAAGTAGACCGTGAACGTACTTTTATACCCGTAAATTTCATTTCTCCGGCTGGTCAGGACATCCTGAAAAATCCACAGCCCTTTGTGCGGTCTGCTTTGCCTGCTAAAAGAGTAGACGTGTTTCTGGTCTTGCTCTTTGTCAAACGCCTCCCAGGTAGTTCTGAATTTATTGGCATCGTCCGGCAGTCTTATGAAATAACTTCGGGCCTCATTCCTTGTGACTGGGTATGAACCTGAGTCGATTCTCCCGTTGGGATGCAAATAGAAGACAGCAAGACGGATATCCTCATCCTGACTTTTGTATCTGAACTGATTTCTGGCGATGAGGCGGAAGCTGCCGTCTTCGTTTCGTTTTGTTACCCAAATTTTAGACTTTGTAGTCATTGAATAAGAGTCACCATCATCCTCATTGAACTTGGAAGAGCCTTCGTAAGTAAAAACCTGTCCGGCTTCGAGTTTGTAGGATGGAAGCACATCAGTCCCCCGTTCATCATTCTTTGAACAACCGGTAAGGAGGACGATGGTTGCGCACAGCGTAATCATTTGTATTATTTTAACAGAGAATATCACATGTACGTGATTAAACATCCTTGTAAAGACCTGTGATTTCATTAGGTCTCCAAATTCATCTCAAATTTTTTTGATTTCGTCTTCCTATGAGAAATTTTAACGTCATAGCCAACGAAAATACAGAAATTTTGCTATGAAAATCGATGTTGTTGCCCTATATTTTGTACCCATGATCTTCTCCAATTAAGGACGATTATAGCCGAGTTGAACAGTCTAAATAGGCTTAATGCTATAAAAACCGCCTTTTTGGCAAGGATAATTGCTAAATAAGGACTGTAATATAAGGGCTTATTTTCCTAAAAGTAAAGGTTCATTGTATATAGACAAGGTCATCAATTGAATTTGAAGGACAAATACCTGACAAATATACCACTTATTGTGCTGATAGCGGCTAACCTGATTCCGCTGTGGGGAGTGGTTTTTTGGAATTGGGACGCTTTTAATATCGTGCTTCTTTACTGGTCGGAAAACATCGTCGTTGGATTCTATAATATCCTGAAGATGGCATTTGCGAAGGTTTCCAAACCGGCCGAACAACTCGGTAAACTCTTTATGATACCGTTTTTTACAATCCACTATGGCGGATTTTGCGCCGGTCACGGCTTCTTTATTTTAATGCTGTTTCAAAAAGGTGACAGCGGCTTTATGAATAATACCAACTGGCCCTGCTTTTTTGTCTTTCTGCAGATGCTGTTCAATGTCATAAAACATGCCTATTCAATCATGTCGCTGGAAATGAGGTATGCGATGGGTGCCCTTTTTCTAAGTCACGGCGTCTCCTTTGTCTACAACTACCTGATTAAGGGCGAATACGCAAAGATCAAACCTGACAGGCTGATGGGCAGCCCCTACGCTCGGATTGTTATTATGCACTTGGCCGTTCTCTTCGGTGCGTTTTTGACGATGGCGTTGGGTTCGCCGGTTGGTATTCTCATTATTCTTGTGGGCCTGAAAACCTCGCTGGACGTGGTATTCCACATGCGCCAGCATAAAAAGCACCAGGCAAAAACCGCTTCGGCATAGGACAAAAGTGTGTCCGTTTGGAAAAGTCTTGATTCAGAATAAGGACGGCCGTAGGTCTGATTGCAAACTCAGGTCTTATTTTTTGGCAATCTTCGTATATACGTAAGCTCCGACAACAACCACGGTAACGAGGACAACCACTATAATAATCAATGGCACTATAAAAGCCGGCAGTTGTGACCATCTGGAACGAAAAGAAAGCGATTGTTCCCCCACTTCAAAAGAATAATGTCCTCCGATATCGGGAATCGTCCCCGTGAACTCGTAAACCCATCCAATATCGGTTTTGGCGGGCAATCGGCCGGTGCAAATCCAGTGTTTTTCCGTCACATCAGGCAAGCCTGTTTTTTCAGCGCGTAGCATTTCGGCAGACCTTGCGTTACTTTCGATAATTTCAATCTTCCAGGGTTTCACTGATACTACTTTAAGTTTACCCTTCCAGAGAAACGCCCCAAAGGCGGGCCGGGCTATCAATAAGGTAAGCAGCACCCATAGGAACATTCGCGGATTCGGTAATGAATGTTTTTTCGTTTCCATCACAGTTCCAATATGCAATTTCTGTTTATATGATTTCCTCATATCATACCAATACCCTCGCTGGAAGCGAAATAAAAAAAATCGGCACCGCTGTGGTTCTATCTGGCTTATTCGAGTCAAAAAGAGAGAAAAAACAACGATAAGGACAACATGCACCAATAAAAAAACATCTTTTTCCTATAAAATGACAACCTTTTACTATGGGAGATACTGGACTGCCGGAACCTGAAAATATGTATAAAGTACTCAGAAATAGCCCGCACTACTATAGCGGCAAAGCCAAACCGAGCAAATCTCTGCTAAGGTTCGAAACTAAATGAAATAAATGCCACAGACCTAAATTTTCTGAAAAATCTTCAAACAATTGTATTTGATTATTGTTTAAGGATTATTTACAATGCGAACCTTAATATAAAATAAGGAAAATGAGATATTAAATATGAGAGAACGGATATGGGTATAGCAGAAATAGCGGCCGTCGCAAAAAAAGCGGCCATTCAATTGGCAACCGTCAAGACGGGCGAAAAAAACGCCGCACTAACCGCAATTGCAAACACTCTAAAGCAGCGCTGCGACCACATCACCGCGGTTAATGAAGTAGATTTGCAAACAGCAAGGAAAAACCAGCTCCCCGGGCCTCTCCTCAAAAGACTAAAATTTGACGAGGGTAAAATTGAAGACGCCTGCGCCGGCATTGAGGCACTGGTCGAACTTCCTGACCCGGTGGGAAGGACTATCACCGCCACCGAGCTTGATGAGGGGCTAAAACTTTACAAAGTAAGCTGTCCGATAGGAGTTATCGGCGTAATTTTTGAGTCCCGACCTGACGCGCTTGTTCAAATTTCAACACTCTGCTTAAAAACAGGCAACGCCGTACTGCTCAAGGGCGGAAGCGAAGCTGAGAAAACCAACAATATGCTCTACAAGATAATCTCTGAAATCAGCGAAAAGGCGGAACTGCCTCCAGGATGGCTCCAGCTTCTCCAAACCCGACAGGACGTGGCCGAAATGCTGGCGTTGGATGAATACATCGATTTGATTATTCCACGCGGCTCGAATGATTTTGTTCGCTCCATTATGGAAAATACAAACATACCAGTCCTCGGTCACGCCGCAGGGATATGCCACGTTTATGTGGATCGTGACGCTGATTTGGAGATGGCCATCAAAATCACAGTCGACTCGAAGTGCCAGTATGTGGCCGCCTGTAACGCCGCCGAGACTTTGCTCGTAGATCAGAAAATTGCAGAGCAGTTCCTACCCAGGGTCAAAGTGGCGCTTGGCAAAAAAAACGTAGAGCTGCGCGGCTGCAAAAAAACCGCAGACGTGATAAAAGTCAAGCCCGCAACGGAGCAGGACTGGTCCACAGAGTATCTGGATTACATCATTTCGATAAAGGTCGTCGCCGGAATGGATGAGGCCATCGAGCATATAAACAAGTACGGGTCCGGCCATACAGACACTATTGTTACCTCTAACAAGCAAAAGGCGGACGGATTTATGAACCTGGTAGACTCGGCAAATGTCTTCGTAAATTGCAGCACGCGATTCAGCGATGGTTACCGCTATGGCATCGGTGCCGAGGTGGGAATAAGCACTAACAAAATACACGCACGGGGGCCCGTTGGAATGGAAGGCCTCGTAATTTATAAATGGAAGCTCATCGGCAGCGGACAAATCGTCGCCGACTACTCAGGACCCACCGCAAAACTGTTCACGCATAAGAAGCTAACGTAGCAGTAAAGGATAATACTCGGTTGCTCATCGCCTCAAACCATGCCGACCACGCATTTTGGGCCCTTGACGGTTCAAGATGGAGATGATATTCTATTGCAAATTCGGCTCGGCAGCGTAGCTGAGCAAGGAGAGATGGGTAATCTCAGCTTTGATGCAATATATTTTCAGGATATTTTGAAAGGAGCCTCTGTTATGAATAAAAGAATTCCCTACGCCTTGGTTATCTTAGTCTTATTGAGCACTTGTATCATGGTTCAGGCCGCCGAATCCCAAAATCCCTTCCTTGGCAGATGGGCGTTGACCATCCCCGGTGGAGGTGCAGGATGGCTCAGTGTTGAACAGAAAGAGGGTTATCTCGATGCCCAAATCCTGTGGGGCGGGGGAAGTGTGGTCCCCGTAGACTTTGTCCTCGTGGACGATGGAAATCTTATTGTTACACGTAATCACAGGGTTGAACGCAAGGACGCCGCCGGCAAAGTGGTACGGACACAAACATTAACGGAATTGATTATGGCCGAAGTCTTCGGCGATACAATGGAATTGACACACTTCCGTCCTAACAGAAACAGTAAAGGCTTAACCCGCAGCGAATTCACCGGCAAGAGGATTCCCCCCCTGCCGCCCAGGCCCGACCTTTCCCGCGCCGAATACGGAAAAGAGATTGTACTTTTCAATGGTAAAAATCTTGACGGCTGGAAGCTCACAAATCCCGCCCAAACTAACGGATGGTCGGTGGAAAACGGCGTGCTTTACAATAAGCCAATACAGCGAAAAGGAAAACCCCACGTCTCATACGGCAATCAACCTCAAACTTCAGGTAAATGTACCAAAGGGAGGAAACAGCGGCGTTTACCTGCGGGGTATATACGAGGTCCAGGTCAGCGATGCCTTTGGCAAGGGCCTCGATTCACATAATATGGGTGGAATTTACAGCCGAATTACGCCGACCGTTAGTGCTGAAAAGCCGGCAGGACAGTGGCAGGACCTGGACATAACACTGCTCGACAGGCACGTAACAGTAGTGCTCAACGGCAAGACCATTATCGACAACCAGCCGCTCCTGGGTTGCACCGGCGGCGCACTCTGGTCGGATGAATTCAAGCCGGGTCCCATATATCTACAGGGCGACCACTCGGCAGTCAGTTATCGAAATATTGTCCTGACACCCATTATCAAGGGCCAGGGCAGCCGGGAAGGCCTTATATTTGAGGACAGGTTCGCAGGAAAGCTGGGCAAAGGCTGGAGCTGGCTGCGGGAGGAGCCGAACAAATGGCGTATCAGGGATGGCGGACTGGAGATTTGCGTTCAGCCCGGCGTCGCAAATAACGTAAAGAATGCTCTGGTTCGCAAAGCACCGGACCGAAGCAAGGGAAAATTCGCCATCGAAGTAACGGTGACAAATAATACCATCCCCACCCAGCAGTACGAACAGGCGGGTATAACCTGGTACAATAACGGCAAACCCGGATTTAAGTTTGTCAAGGAGTTGGTCAACGGGACAATTATGATGATTCCGAGCCGAAAGCCCATGCCGGCCAAGTCGGTCCAGCTTCGGCTCATTGTAGACGGCGACGATTACACCGCCATGTTCCGCCCGGACGCAAAAGGTGAGTTTCAAACCGCGGCTGCGGGTAAGCTGCCCCCGCAACGTGACGACCAGGTCAGCATACAATGCTACAACGGACCGCCAAACGCCGAGCACTGGATCAGGTTTGACGATTTCCGCATTTACAAACTCCCTGAGTGACACCTGTCAATCAACAAAAGGAGAGGATATGCGAAATTTTAATAAAGCCAAAAACACAACAGCAAAAAAAGGTAACAATACCCCGGCCAAAAAAAGCGGCACAAGCCGCGGGATTTCGCGGCGCAGCTTTCTTACAGCTTCCCTTGCAATGCCTCTTATCATCCCTCGACACGTTCTGGGAGGAGCGGGTCATCAGCCGCCAAGCGATACCCTCAGGATTGCTGCCGTAGGTATAGGAGGAATGGGTCAACACTATCTGGCCGGCTGCAAGGGTGAACGTATTGTCGCCCTTTGCGATCTCGACCATCATCTTTCGGCAAAAGCGTTCCGGACATACCCTAACGCGAAACGCTATCATGACTTTAGAAAAATGTTCGAAAAGGAAGAAAACAACTTCGACGCCCTTATCATCGGCACGCCGGACCACACGCACGCGATTCTGCTTATGGCGGCTATTAAACTAAACAAGCACATCTACTGCGCAAAGCCCATCACGCACAGCATCGGCGAGGCAAGAAAGGTCCGGGCCGCCCTGGCCAAAGCCGGACACCTAATCACCAAGTCCAGCGTTCAGTCTTCGGCTACTGACCCCGCCCGAAACACAACGGAGCTTTTGAAAACCGGCGTTATAGGAAACATCCGGGAATTGCATATATGGTGCGATCACCCCGCTTACCCGTGCTCGTTGGTTCGTCCGACCGAATCGCAGACACCACCCGCAGGTATGGACTGGGACCTCTGGATTGGCCCGGCACCGTACAGGCCATATCATTCGGCCTATCATCCGGCAAACTGGCGCCCCTGGTGGGACTTCGGAACCGGTACTGTCGGCGATATGGCATGCCATACAATGCACGTTTACTTCAAAGAGCTGCAACTCGACGCGCCGAAAATGGTCTACGGTTACGGCTCCACGAGGCACAAGGCCTTCTTCCAGTTCGTCTCAACGCCCGAGTGCCAGAGCCACGCAAATGTCGTTACATGGCAATTTGATGCAAGGGACAAGCTCCCACCTATGACGTTACACTGGTACGATGGTGGAATGAAACCCCACAGGCCGCCCGAACTCGACCACAAGCTGAGGATGCCCTCCAGCGGCCTCCTCTTCGTAGGCGAGAAAGGCAAACTGATAACAGGCTACAGCGGCGGAAATCCCTTCGGACGCAGTAATCTTGGATTAGCGGGCGGCCTGCTGCTGCCCGAGAAAAAATTCCGGGACTTTGTACAGCCTCCCAAAACCATGCGCCGCTGTAATTCCCATTACACCGAATGGACCCGGGCCTGCAAGACAGGCGCCCCTACGGTCTGCCCGGTCGAGTTCGGATGCGAGATGACGGAACTGGCCTTGCTCGGAACGCTCGCCCTTCGCACAAGGCGGCCGCTCGAATGGAACGCCAAAGAAATGCGCATCACAAACAGTAAGGAAGCCAATGAATTAGTCGATCCGCCCTACCGCACCGGCTGGACATTGTAGCTGGACGCGGCTCAATCACGAAAAATGGGACTTTATGTGCGAACTTAATAGGTTATACTGATAGACATCATAAAATTGTGATTTGGAGTGTAGATAAGGAGGTTCAAATGTTTCAATGCCAACCTCAATCGTGTTGTCATGGCTGTTCTCACCCTGTTGACCGTCGACATTTCCTCAAACACTGTGGCGCTGCCGCGGTCGCAGCGGCAGGTTCACTGACCCCATTTGCAGCGATGGCCGCAGAGAAAGAACAAACCAGGACCCGTGTCGCCGCTGTCTTTCTAATGAGTATGAACACACGGGAAATCTGGCCATACCCCGGCTTTGACACAAAGGCCCGCCAGCAAGAGGTCCTCGCCCTGTTGAGAAAAGGCTGTACGAGAATCGAATTCGTACCGCTGACGGTCGAGAACGCCGCCGATATGCAGAAGGTAGTCGCCTTACAAAGCACAGTTCACGGCTATCTTGTCTACACAATGACCCTCGATTGGAACCATCGAGGGCAGGTAGTCGACATCGCCGCCCTCGGCAAGCCGACGGTAGTGGCCGATGAGTTCCTCGGCGGTTCCGGTGTATTCCTGACAGCGTATGCCGAACTCCATGACCGCAAAGTACCCGCGGTGGCCGTCTCCACAACGCGACTCACTGACCTCGTCCCCGTTGTGCAGCAATTCGCAAACGTCCGCAAGAGGGGTGCTACCCTGGCAAAGTTCGCCCAATACTGCCGGCAAACCTACAGAACCAGCTTTCAGAAACAAGGCAAGTCCGAATGCATCAACGATCCCGTCCCCCTGACCGATATTAACAAATGCGTCGAGCGTTTCCGCCGGTCGAGTTTTCTAATCATCGGCCGCGGCCGCGCCGGTCAGGAACAAGACTTCCTTGGAGCCAAAGGCCGATACATCGATTTCGATGAATTGCAATCCCAATACGAAAAGATTGACCGCGATGAAGCCGCCGAGTGGGCAAAAAGATGGTCGAAACAGGCAGACAACCTGCCCGCGGGAGATTACGTCGAGCCGAGCCGGCCAACACCCGATGCCATACAAAAAGCAGGCGGTGTCTATCTGGCAATGCTCAAACTGCTCAAAAAATACAACACAGATTCCGTGACAATGAACTGCCTCGGAGGATTCGCCGCAGGAAAGCTGCCTTCCTATCCGTGTCTGGGATTCATGCAGCTTCT
>WOR8_10008464_pt1 | contig 10292 bp, 8 predicted proteins | sample DeeMarSeWOR38_10_FD_19890 | JGI IMG/M metagenome (IMG submission 19890)
AGCCGTGCGGCCGGGTCGGACGCTTCGCCAAGCGTTTTCAGCCTGTCGCGAAGCGCCGCCCCTAACCCGGGGGTGCGCATCTGACCGGCCAGGGTGTCGAGCTCCGCGCGGCGGTCGATGTGATACACCGCATCGATCAGTTGCGCCAGCTCCCGGTAGTAGGTGGCCAGTGCCGGGGTGCCCCGCCGGGCGGCGTAGGCTCTGACACGCGCGGCATCCTCGGCGTCCGGCCTGACGTGAATCTTGTTGCGCAGCGCCTCGAAACCAGAGTCGTCCGCCGCCAGGGTGTTGCTGAGGGAGCGGACCTGCGTGACCCTGGCAGTGGTCCCGCCGTGTGGCAGCCAGCGGGCGGCCTCGCGCAGTGTCGCGAAATTCCGCCGGCGCCATTGCGCGTCGCGTCCCATGGCCAACAGCAGGGCCCGGCCACTGCGCGCCTCGTCGTCCGGCTGGAAGGCGCCGCGATAGAAGCGGGCTTCGCGCAGGATCCAGCCGTCGTCGGCCGAGATCAGAAACTGCTCGAGCAGCATCTGCCTGAGCGTATCGGCTGCATCCGCCGTGGCAAGGAAGGACTGGGGCTCGATGTCCGCCAGGACCGTCGCGATCTGGTAACCGGCGGCGCGGATCGCGAGCGTCTTCTCCGACCACTCGCCGTGCTGCACGCCTCCGCCGTGTTTTTCGCAGGCATCCGAGGCCGGTGGCAGGCGCGTGCCGTCACGGCAAAACCAGCGTATCCGGGCAAACGGCCCGCGCGCTGAGACCTTCATCTCCCGGATCCACCCACGCAGGGTATCCGTGTCCGGCGGCGCCGGCGGTGTCCCCTGCAGCACCATCGGCAGGAGCAGCAGTGCCGCGAGCAGTGCCTGTCGCGCTCGCTTCGAGAGTGGCTTGGACTTCATCCGCTTGAGTTCGGTCTGCAGGCTCATTCTGCCGCAACGGGGCATGCTGTTATGGCGAGTTGGACTGACCCGGATTCGGGGCGAACGACAGTAAGGACGTGCCGTGCATTACGCCGCGCCGCAGGCCGACACCGGATCCATCCCAACCCCGGCAGGCGTTCGCCGACTGTATCGGCAACGCGAGGCGCAGTGCAATACCCACAGCAGTCACAACCCTGCTTGAGTGTCTCATCAAGTCACCTCGTTGCGGCATCAGGCGGATTTTCCAATTTTCTGTCTAGCCCGCATTTCTCACCGGGATCCCGGATGCTGGCGCAGGGCTCGTGTGTCCGGACGCCGCGCTGGAGGGAAAGTGGTAGCCGTAGCTACCAGTGACTCTACCGCCGCCCGGTGAGAAATGCGGGCTAGCAGGTTATCCAGTACAATGAGTTGAGTCGGATCTTCAATTGAGCACGTCTTCACAGGCCACACACGGGGGTCCCCTGATGCTTGGTGCCAACATGCTGCTTCGTTTGATTGCCGCGCTGGGAATTCTGGTGAGCGGCGTGGCGTTCGCAGGGCAGACAGGCGGGAGTGAGACCTCGCCCGGGTACTCCTTGCGAGACAGTATTCCCCGTCTCGAGAGATACTACGATCTGTCGCTCGGCAAGCGCGTTTTCACCGGCAAGTGCCTGGTATGCCATGGCGACGAGCACAGCGGCGCCCCGCTTTACGGGGATCGGGAGAGCTGGGGGGCGCGCCTCGCGCAGGGGCGGGAGACACTCATAGCGCATGCGCTCAACGGGCACGGGCAGATGCCGGCCAAGGGCGGGCTTGAATCCCTCACCGATGACGAGGTTGCTGCGGCCGTCGCCTATGTGTATGACCGCAGTCAGCGCCTGTTTGCGAATCAGCAGGAACCGCGCCAGGAATGTGCTGCGGGCGAGGTTTCCGCGGCCTGCAGTCCCCGGGAACTGGAGCGCGCCATGATCCTGCAGATGCTCTGGCTGCTGGGTGCGGCGCAGTCAGGCGCTGCGAACTGAGCGGTCTGCCAGGCGCGGGCCCTGTCTGTCGCCCGGGGCCGCGGATCAGCCGCCCAGACGCTTGAGATCGACGAGGCGGCCGCGCTGATCAAAGGTGAGCTCGAACTCGCCGTCGATGCCGGCGTGGGTCAGGAAGGGCCGCAGGGCACTGGCGGGGAATCGAACCAGCCTGCCGTCGCTGCTGCGGACCTGAACCTGTCGTACCCGACCCCGGTAGTAGGCCGCAAAGGTGTCAGCCGTGATCGATAACCGAAAGCGAAGTGTGGTCTGATACGTGAGCGGTAGTTGACCTGCCATGGCAACAGCCTTATTCAGCGGCAGGGGGCCGGTCGGCGCGCGCGGCTCCCTGCGCGTCAGGCGGGTTCAGGGAGCCCGTTCGACCTTGACCCAGTAGGTGGTCTTTTCGCTTTCCCGCGCGCGGGTGCGATGGGTGATGCCGGTCGAACGATCGTTCGATGAACTGCTGGTGCCACCCAGTTCCATCCATTCACCCAGTCGGCCACGAACCGTGGTGACGAGCCCGTCTGTGTTAATGATGCCGTTGCCTTTGCGGCTCAAGGCCTCGCGTTGCGGACTGGTCTGCAGCGTGACGTCATCATCCTGGACCCGGGCCAGCGCGTAAAATCCCGAGGTGACGTCCTGGTACCAGATGCCGGGTGAAACGACATTGCCCCTGGCGCGCGGTGGACCGTAATGCCCGTAGCCGCCAGGGACCGGAACCGACAGGCCGGTGCGCACGAGTGCCGGGGTACCTTCGAGCGTCGTGACGCTGTAGCGATCCTCAGTTCCGGCACGCGTGCGGGTGCCGGCGACACGCCCACGCACCGCGACATCGACATCATCCGGGGTGACGGCAATGCGGGTCTTCGCGCGGAGTGCCTCCGCTTCGACCTCCTCGCGGGATGCGCGCCACACGGTAATTCTTACCTGCTGCAGAGCGCCATCGAGCTTGTCGACCATGTCTTTCAGTTGCGCCATGCGATCGGCAGGGGCGCGGATAATGAGCTGGTAGCCGGTTCCGCTGACTGCCTCATTTTCCGAAAGCATGGGACGGATAATGGGCATCAGCTCTGCGGCGCTGCGCTGTTTGAGCGGCAGGACTTCGATGCTGTCGGCCCGCGCCAGCGACGCGGCAAAGACGCAGACCAGCGCCATCAGCAGGGTGCGAAGCAGGACGGTAGGAGTACAGGCGGTCATGGTCAAAGGTGCAGTCGGTGCAGCTCCGGGTCGGGTTCACTGCGATCCCAGATCTCATCGAAAAGCTTTCGCAGGCGTCTCACCTCCAGCGGGTCCTTGAAGCAGACGGTTCCCTCGAAGCGTTCCGCCAGCGTGCGGTGCATCACCCCATAGCGGTCGGCCAACAGGAAGGCCTGTGTGAAGTCCGCATAGTCGCTGTGGACCTTGCGAATCTGCATATAGCTGCTCAGCCGCCGTGTGAGTGCGATGAGGCGGTGTCCATCCTTGATCGCACGTTGCGGGTCTCTGACCAGCACCCGCAGCTTGGCCCGGCACTGCCCGAGTGCGGGGCGCGTCAGGGTGTCGAGGAAATCCGCCTGGTCGTAGATGTGTGGTTCGAGGTCGGGCGTCAGTATGTCAACCGTCCGCTGCACGTCCGAGATCAACGCCACGACTGCCCGGCGAGTGTCCTCGCGGGTCTCGATGCGAAACCGGGTTTCCGTCTGGCCTAGGCGGGCAGTACCCAGATCAGCCGGCGCGGCGGGTGTGTGTGCAGTCATGGCGCAAAGGGTTTCCGGGTATAACTGCCCGAAATATGCAATATCATTGCCACATGCGGAATGCCGGCTTCCTCGAATGGCTTCCCCACCACCCGGAATCCATGCCGGCGGTAGAAATCCGCTGCCCGGGTCTGGGCGTGGAGCCAGACTTTCTCCAGGCCCTGAGTCGCCGCGAGCCGGATCAGATCTGCTTCGCCTGGTCGCCGGCGTTGCCCGTGTAGCGCTGCGGCGTGAGCGCCAGTAACGCCTGCTTTGCCGCGTCGGGGAGCTCGAGCGCGGACACGAACTCGCGCAGGCCCGCCGCGTCAATGGCCTTGCCACGGGTCAGCTCCTTGAGTTTTTCATAGGGCTTTTCGACACCGTGCCGGCGCATCACGGTCTGCACGGCTTCGGCGAGGACCTCCCAGTTTGCGTCGAGTTCGGCATCCGTTTGTAGCGGGTCGGCCGTGAGTTTGCCGATTCCGCGGATCGCCGATTCACAGGCGATCACCGTATGGGCGATGCCCACACCGAGGTTGCGCAGTACCGTGGAATCACTGAGATCGCGTTGCCAGCGGGATATGGGCAGCTTGGCACTGAGGTGATGGAAGATCGCGTTGGCGATACCCAGATTGCCCTCGGCATTCTCGAAATCGATCGGATTGACCTTGTGCGGCATGGTCGAGGAACCGACTTCGCGCGCCACGGTCTTCTGCGTGAAATAGCCCAGTGAGATGTAGCCCCAGACGTCGCGGGAGAAATCGATGAGAATCGTATTGAAGCGCGAGACGGCATCGAACAGCTCGGCGATATAGTCATGGGGCTCGATCTGGGTGGTGTAGGGGTTCCATTCGAGGCCGAGATCCGTCACGAACTGGCGCGCCACCTGCGGCCAGTCGATGTCCGGGTAGGCGATGAGGTGGGCATTGTAGTTGCCCACCGCGCCATTGATCTTGCCGAGTATGGAGACATGCTGGACCTGTTCACGCTGCCGCCGCAGCCGGTGCACCACATTCGCCATTTCCTTGCCCAGCGTACTCGGTGTTGCCGGCTGCCCGTGGGTCCGACAGAGCACCGCGTGATCGGCGTAGCGGTGGGCGAGTTCGGTGATGGCCTGTATGACCGCATCGATCCGCGGCAACAGGATCTGGCCGCGGCCTTCACGCAGCATCAATGCGTAGGCGAGGTTATTGATGTCTTCGGAGGTGCAGGCGAAGTGGATGAATTCGCTGACCGCCTCGAGTTCCGCATTGCCGGCGGTCTTCTCCTTGAGGAAGTACTCGATCGCCTTGACGTCGTGATTGGTGGTGCGCTCGATATTCTTGACGCGCTGCGCGTCCTGTTCGCCGAAGTCAGCGACGATGTCTTCGAGGATCTTGCTGGCGTGGGGGCTGAGGGCCGGGACCTCGGGGATCTCCGCATGCGCAGCCAGCATCTGTAACCAGCGCACCTCGACGAGGACGCGATGGTGGATCAGTCCGTACTCGCTGAAAATCGGGCGCAGGTCTTCGGTCTTGCTGCCATAGCGGCCATCAACGGGGGAGATTGCGGTGAGAGATGTCAGGTCCATTTGTCTCGATCGCCTTCAGGCAGCCAGTTGTCGCAGCACGTAAGGAAGGATTCCGCCATGCCGATAGTATTCGACCTCCTGTGGCGTGTCGATGCGGACCCGCACGGTAAAATACCTGCGGTCACCGCTGGCGGCCGTTGCCGTCACCTCGATTTGCTTCACGGAGCCGTCTCCCAGACTGCCGAGATCGTAGACCTCGGTGCCGCTAAGCTCAAGGCTGGCGGCGCTTTCACCGTCCAGGAATTGCAGGGGCAAAATCCCCATACCGACGAGATTCGAGCGGTGGATGCGCTCATAGCTCTCGGCAATCACGGCGCGGACGCCGAGCAGGCGTGGGCCCTTTGCCGCCCAGTCACGCGACGAGCCGGAGCCGTATTCCTTGCCCGCGATGACCAGCAGGGGCACGTTTTCGTCGCGATATTTCATCGCCGCGTCGAAGATCGGCATCGGTTCGCCGGAGGGCTGATACACGGTTACGTCGCCCTCGGTGCCGGGGGCCAGCAGATTGCGCAGCCGGATGTTGGCAAAGGTTCCGCGCATCATCACTTCGTGATTGCCGCGCCGCGAGCCGAACGAATTGAAGTCAGCCGGCTTTACGCCGGCGGCGATCAGGTAGCGTCCGGCCGGGCTGTCCGCCTTGATGGCGCCGGCCGGGGAAATGTGGTCGGTGGTCACCGAATCCCCGAGCAGTGCCAGAACCCGTGCCGCCTTGATGTCGCTGATCTCGTCAGCCTGCCTGCCGAGACCCTCGAAGTAGGGCGGGTTCTTGACGTAGGTGGAATCGGCGGGCCATTCGAACAGGCGGCCTGGCGGTGATTTGAGGCTCGTCCAGCGTTGTTCGCCCTCATAGACGTTCGCGTAGACCTCGGCAAATTCCTCGCGCTTGACGCTGGTCGCAATGACTTCCTCGATCTCCTTCTGGCTCGGCCAGATGTCTCTCAGGAACACCTCATTGCCTTTCTGGTCCTTGCCCAGTGGTTCATTGTACAGGTCGACGTTCATGCTCCCGGCAAGCGCGTAGGCGACCACCAGGGGCGGGGACGCCAGGTAGTTCATACGGACCTCGGCATGCACGCGACCCTCGAAGTTGCGGTTTCCTGACAGCACGGCACAGGCGGACAGATGGCCCTCGGCGATCGCCCTGGATACCGGCTCCGGCAGCGGACCGGAGTTGCCAATACAGGTGGTGCAGCCATATCCGACCACATAGAAACCGAGTGACTCCAGGTCAGTCATCAGTCCTGCCTGCTGCAGGTACTCGGTCACCACCCGCGAACCGGGCGCCAGGGAGGTCTTCACCCAGGGCTTGACTCTCAGCCCGAGCGCGTGCGCCTTGCGCGCCACCAGACCGGCGCCCAGCATGACGGCAGGATTCGAGGTGTTGGTGCAGGAGGTAATGGCTGCGATGACGACCGCGCCATCATCCAGCGTTACCGCCTCGCCGTTGATGCTGGTCTCGACCGGCTGGCTGCGGAGATTGCGTTCGGCCTGCAAGGCCTTGAGTGCATCCCTGAACATCGCCTGGCTTTGCCGCAGGGGTATGCGGTCCTGCGGGCGTTTCGGACCTGCGAGGCTCGGTTCGATCCGCGATATATCCAGCTCGACGACACTGGAGTATTCGGCATCCGGTGTGTTCGGCGCGCGGAACATCCCCTGTTCTCTTGCATAGGCCTCAACCAGGGCAATCTGATCCTCGCTGCGACCCGTCATGCGCAGGTAGTTGAGCGTTTCAGTGTCGATGGGGAAGATGCCGCAGGTCGCGCCATACTCAGGCGCCATGTTGGCGATGGTCGCGCGATCTGCGAGCGACAGATGCTCGAGGCCATCCCCGAAGAACTCCACGAATTTCCCGACGACGCCATGCCTGCGCAGCATCTCGACGACCGTCAGCACCAGATCAGTGGCGGTCGCGCCTTCCGGCAGCCTGCCGCTGAGCTTGAAGCCGACGACCTGAGGGATCAGCATGGAAACGGGCTGCCCCAGCATGGCCGCCTCCGCCTCAATACCACCAACCCCCCAACCGAGAACACCGAGTCCGTTGACCATGGTCGTGTGGGAGTCGGTCCCCACCAGGGTGTCGGGGTAGGCCTGCAGGACACCGTCGTTGACCTGGGCAAATACGACCCGGGCAAGAAACTCGATATTGATCTGATGGATGATGCCGGTGTCCGGCGGTACCACCTTGAAATTTGAAAAGGCCTCCTGACCCCATTTCAGGAAGCTGTAGCGCTCCTGATTGCGCTGGTATTCAAGCTGCGCATTGAGATCGATTGCCTGCCTGTTGCCAAACTGATCGATCTGCACGGAGTGGTCGATGACCAGCTCGGCGGGCTGCAGCGGATTGATCTTGTCCGGGTCACCGCCCAGCTGTGTCATGGCGTCGCGCATTGCGGCCAGGTCGACCACTGCCGGAACGCCGGTAAAGTCCTGCATCAGCACCCGCGCGGGGCGGTAGGCAATTTCGGTCCCGGGTTCGGCCTGCGGATCCCAGGCTGCCAGCGTGCGGATGTCGTCTGCGGTGACTGTCCTGCCGTCTTCAAACCGCAGCAGGTTTTCCAGCAGCACTTTCAGGGAATAGGGCAGGCGGCTTACGCGATACTGATCTTCGAGCGCAGCGAGGCGGAAAATCTCGTAACGTTGGCCAGCGACATTCAAGCCGGCGCGCGCAGAGAAACTGTCCTTCATAATGACTCCTGAGATCGTGAAAAACCGCTGTCGGTTTAAGGGCGAAAATGTCTGAACCGCGAGTCGGCCGGACCAAACGCGCCATTATGGAGTATTTGGGGGGGAGTTCAAACCGGGCTGCGCGGGCCTGGCGCTCGTTGCCAGAAAGCTGCAGTTTTTGTATGGGTGATTATTAATTGAAAGCAAAGCGTTATAGAACTCAATGAACAAGACTTCGAGATCGTTTCGCGGCACGGCGTGGCTTCACTGAGCACTGCCTGTCGTCTGCAGCAGCACGCGCGCCTGCGCGAGTATCGGGCTGCGCGACCACAACAGCTGAAACCGGGTGCCACCGCATTGTCGCCACAGTACCGTTGCCCGCATCCCGGCCAGGAGCAGGGCGCGGATCTGACTGGCAATCATCGGATCGGCAAGCAGCTTTGGCTCTACATGCACGATGATACGTGGCGTCACGGTGCTGAGCGTGTCCTGATACAGCTGACCCAGGGCCGTGACCAAGTCTGCCTGGGCGTCAGAAAAGGCGTGGGTGTGTGAAGCAATCGCACGGATGCCGTTACCGAGCGCCGCGAGCATCTCTGGCCTGCGCATCAGTTTTCTTTCCAGGTGCATGAGCCCGATCACGTAGCGTGTGACCTCGAGATCGCGGGTTCGCGAGGACCTGTCCAGCCTTTCAATCAGGGTACGCAGGCCCGTCACGACACCGGACCTGCCGCCAAAAACCTGTTCCACGCTGTCGGCGTCGATGCGCAATACGCTCTCAAGGCTTGCCCGCACGGCGGCGATGTCCGCGTTTCCGAAGCGTGCCGTCGTCTGCACCAGACCTGCCGCCTGGAAGATTCCGGCCAGTGCAAGGGTGCGGTCTTTGATCGAATGGATCATGGGTTCATTCGGGCCAGCCCGGCTGTCTGTTGCGTCTGGCACTCGCAGGCGTGATCAATGGTTGCACCCCCGAGGCATTCATCAGCCTGGTAGAAGACGATCGCCTGGCCGGGCGTAATCGCACGCTGGGGCTGCGCGAAGCTGACCTGCCAGCGGTTGTGCGGCAGCGGTGACAGGCGGCAGGGTTGTTCCGTCTGTCGGTAGCGTATCCTGGCACGGTAGTCGCCTGGCGTGCGTGGCGGTGACCCGCACACCCAGTGCAGATCCCTCGCGACGAGTGCCGAGCTGAACAGACGCGGGTGATCCTTGCCTTGTGCAACAACCAGGATGTTTTCGGCAAGATTCTTTTCGATGACATACCAGGGTTCACCCGTGCCGTCGTTTCGCCCGCCAATACCCAGCCCCTGCCGCTGGCCAATGGTATGGAACATCAGGCCGCTGTGCGTTCCCAGACGCTTCCCGGCAGTGCTGCGTATCTCGCCTGGCTGGGTCGGGAAGTAGCGGCTGAGGAAGGTGCTGAATCTGCGTTCACCAATGAAACAGATTCCCGTGCTGTCTTTCTTGGCGTGATTCGGGAGGCCTGCGTCGGCAGCCATCCGCCGCACGGTCGCCTTGTTGAGATCACCGAGTGGAAACAGGCTGCGCGCCAGCTGGCTCTGGGCGAGCAGGTAAAGAAAGTAGCTCTGATCCTTGTCGGGGTCTTTTCCCTTGAGCAGGTGGACTGCCTCGGCATCGCGTTGCAGACGCGCGTAATGCCCGGTCGCTATGAAGTCGGCGCCGCGCCCCAGCGCGTAATCGAGGAAGGCGCGAAACTTGATCTCCTTGTTACATAGAACATCCGGATTCGGCGTCCGCCCAGCCCGGTATTCTGCAAGAAAAATTTCGAATACATGGTCCCAGTACTCGCTGGCAAAGCTGATTCTGTGCAGGGGTATGCCAAGCAGATCGGCAACCCCTTGCGCGTCGCTGAGATCCTCGGCGGCAGGGCAGTATGCCTCCTCATCGTCCTCGTCCCAGTTCTTCATGAAAACGGCTTCCACCCGGTAGCCCTGCCAGCATAGCAGCAGGGCGGCTACGGCGGAATCGACACCGCCCGAAAGGCCGACCATGACGCGCGTGTTTCTCTTATCTCCTGACTCAATATTCATCGTTCGGCTCGACGAGCAGTGACAACGGATAGCGGCAGCCGCGCTGATAGTCGTCGACGCAGCGCATCACCAGCGGGCTTCGCAAACGATGGTTCCGCAGCGCCTCGGGCCTGATCCAGATCACGCGCTGAATCGTAGCATCGAGCGGCTGATCGGAATGATGGTTACGGACGGCGCCGGAAAAGGCAAAGCGCAGGTAGGTCGTTGCCCTGTCCGGGGTCCGCCAACGGTAGATGCCAAGCAATGCCTGGGGCTCGAAGTCCCATGCGGTTTCTTCCCGGGTTTCCCGTTTCACCGCCTCCAGCAGGCTTTCACCGGGTTCCAGATGGCCGGCCGGTTGATTGAGGAGCAATTGCCCCTCGATCTGCTCTTCGACG
>WOR8_10009884_pt1 | contig 10291 bp, 11 predicted proteins | sample DeeMarSeWOR38_10_FD_19890 | JGI IMG/M metagenome (IMG submission 19890)
CCGCGACGGCATAGTGGCGGTTGTCCTGCTCGTTCTGGGACGAGTGGAGCTCGGGGTCGTCGGCGGTGACGATCACGAACCCCCCGCGGACCCCGGTGTAGGAGGAGGTGAAGATCGGGTCCGCGGCGACGTTCACCCCCACGTGCTTCATCACCGCGAGCGCCCGCGCCCCCGCCATCGAGGCGCCGTGCGCCACCTCGACCGCCACCTTCTCGTTGGGCGCCCACTCCGCGTAGACCCCTTCGTACCGGGCGAAATTCTCGAGGATTTCCGTGCTCGGGGTCCCGGGGTACGCGGAGGCGACGGTAACACCCGCCTCGTACGCCCCCCGGGCGATCGCCTCGTTTCCGGACAGAAGCTCGACCTTTTCCCTCGCCGGGACGGACAACGATTTTCCTTTCTTTCCTGACGGGATAAGTCCTATAAATTAGCATATAGCCCCACTCCTTTCAATCGCGCGGGCGGGGTCTGCTATACTTGACCGATACCCGAACAGGAGGATGAGCATGAAGATCGGCGTGCTGACCGGCGGCGGGGATTGCCCGGGCCTCAATGCTGTCATCCGGGCGGTGGTCCGCAAATCCGATAATTTCGACTCCCGCGTCGTGGGGATCCGGAACGGGTGGAAGGGGCTGGTCGACATCTCCTACACCGACCTCGACGTCAAGATGGTCTCGGGGATCCTTCCCATCGGCGGAACGATCATCGGCACCTCCCGGACCAACCCCTTCAAGGACCCCGACGGTCCCGACAAGGTCCTGAAGAACTTCCGCCTGCTGGGGCTCGACGCGCTCGTCGCCATCGGGGGGGAGGACACCCTGGGGGCGGCGAGCAAGCTCTACGAGCGCGGCCTGCCGGTGGTGGGCGTCCCCAAGACGATCGACAACGACCTGTCCGGGACCGACTTCACCTTCGGGTTCGACACGGCGGTCTGCATCGCCACCGACGTCATGGTCGTGGAGGTGATGGGGCGCAACGCCGGCTGGATCGCCACCTTCTCGGGGATGGCAGGCGGAGCGCACGTCATCCTCATCCCGGAAAAGCCGATCGACCTCGACGAGGTGTGCGACCTGATCCTGCGCCGCCACAGCCGCGGGAAATCTTTCAGCATCGTCGTCGTGGCGGAAGGGGCGAAGTTCGCCGAGAAATCGGGCGAGAGCGGCCAGGTCATCGTCCAGGAAAGAAAGACCGACGAGTTCGGGCACGTGCGCCTGGGAGGGATCTCCCAGGTGCTGGCCAGCGCGATCGAGGAGCGGACGAAGTTCGAGACCCGCTACGTGGTTCTCGGCCACATCCAGCGCGGCGGCTCCCCCTCCGCCCACGACCGGGTCCTGGCCACCCGGTTCGGCGTCTTCGCCACCGAGATGGCCCACCGCGGAGAGTTCGGGAAGATGGCCGCGCTCCAGGGGAGCCGGATCGTGCCCGTTCCGCTCGCGGAGGCCACCGCGCAATCCAAGACGGTGGAAATGGGGATCTACCACATCGCCGAGGAGTTCTTCGGGTAACGGAGGGGCCGCTCCCCTCCGGTGCCAAGTGCTCGCGGGGGGGCTTCCTCTCAGCTACGCTCGCGACCTTCGCCCGCTCGCTGCCGGTTCCGCTCGCGAAATCCGGGATCTCGCTCCACAGGCCGCTTCGAGGAACCCCCCGCTGCGCTCCTTGGCACCGGGAGGAACGCCCGGTTTAGAGGATCTTGCCCCGGGCGTCGAACGCGCCGGGATAGTAGCGGATGACCGGGGCGCCCCCGCCGTCGACCGCCGCGACGTCGAACCGCGCCTCCCTCCACGAGTCCGGCGGGATCGTCGCCAGGTACGCCCGCGCCGCGGCCACGATCCTCCTGCGCTTGACCGGCCCCACGGACTCCTCCGGGAGCCCGTGCCCGTCCTCCTCGCGAAACCGCACCTCGACGAACGCGAGAACGTCCCCGTCCCGGGCGATGATGTCGATCTCGCCGCCGCGGGCGCGGAAGTTCCTCTCCACGATCCGCACCCCTCTTTCCCCGAGGTACGCGCAGACCGACTCTTCGGCCTCGCGGCCCGCCTCCGCCCTCTCGTCCGGCGGCCGGGTCACCCGGGAAGGACCCCCCGGAATGTCCTCCGGTGGATCGGGGAGGGGCCGAGAAGCGCCAGGGCGGCCAGGTGGGCCTTCGTCGGGTACCCTTTGTGGGAGGCGAAGCCGTACCCGGGGTAGACCCGGTCGTATTCGAGCATCAGCCGGTCCCGGGTGACTTTCGCGAGGATGGACGCCGCCATGACCGAGACGCAGCGGGAGTCCCCGGAAACGACCGGTTCCTGGCAAATGGCCGTCCACGGGCCGTCCTCCCCCCCCGGGATCGGGAGGTGCCCGTCGACGTAGAGAAAGTCGGGTACGAGGTCGAGTTTTTCCACTGCCCGGCGCATCGCGAGGAACGACGCCCGCAGGATGTTCTCCCGGTCGATCTCCTCGTGGGTGGAATGGGCGACCGCAAAGGAAAGGGCGTTCGACGTGACAAGGAAAAAGGCCCTTTCCCTCGCTTTCGGGGAAAGGGCCTTCGAATCGCGTATTTCCGGGTTTTTAAACCCGGGGGGAAGGACCACCGCCGCCGCCATCACCGGCCCGGCAAGCGGCCCCCGTCCGGCCTCGTCGACGCCGGCCACCGTGCGGAACCCCCTCGCACGCGCCCGGGTCTCCAGGTCCTCCAACGGAACGACCTACTCCTTGGGCTCCGTGGCCTCGGCCTTCGCCGCATCCTCGGGCGCGGCGATCTCCTCGGCCGTGGCAACCGCCTCTTCCGGGGTCTCCGCGGTCCCCTCGACCGGGACGTCGATCCCCTTCTTCCCGAGCCAGTCCTTCTTCTCCCGGATCCGGGCCTTCTTGCCGGACACCTTGCGCAGGAAGAAGAGCTTCGCCCGGCGGACGTCCCCCTTCTTCTTCACGACGATCTTCTCGATGAGCGGGGAGTGCAGCGGGAACGTCCGCTCCACACCCACGCCGTACGACTCCTTGCGGACCTTGAAGGTGGTGGAGGCGCCGTTTCGATGGAACCCGATGACGATCCCCTCGAAGTACTGGACGCGCTCCTTCTCCCCTTCCCGGATCCGCAGGAAGACGCGCACGGTGTCCCCGGCCTTGAACGCCGGGAGATCGCTCCGAAGCTGCGATTTCTCCAGTTCCCTGAGGAGATTGCTCATTACCCGAACCCCTTTCCCGAATCGGTTCCCTTTGACAAAGCAAGACTTAGTAATCTATTCCACGCCGCCGCCGGGTGTCAACTTTTTCTTCAGAAGCGCCGGGCGCCTCGCCAGGGTCCTGCGCATCCCCTCCTCGCGGCGCCACTTCTCGATCTCGGCGTGGTTCCCCGACAGGAGCACGTCGGGGACCGGGTGGCCGCGGAACTCCCGGGGGCGCGTGTATTGCGGCCCCTCGAGGATCCCCTCCTCGAACGAATCCCTGCGCGCCGCCTCCGGGTCCCCGAGCACACCGGGAAGGAAACGGGCCACCGCATCGACCACCACGAGGGCGGGCAGCTCCCCGCCGGTCAGCACGTAGTCGCCGATGGAGACCTCGGTGTCGGCCAGGTGGTCCGCCACGCGCTGGTCCACCCCCTCGTACCGGCCGCAGATGAGGATGAGATGCCCTTCCGCGGCAAGGGAGCGCGCCAGGCGGGGGGTCAGGATTTCCCCCTGGGGGGACAGGAGGACCGCCTTCCCCGGCCCGAACCGCTCGCGGATCGCCTCCACGCCCGCGAAGATCGGCTCCGGCTTCATCACCATCCCGCCGCCCCCCCCGTAGGGCGGCTCGTCGGTCACCCGGTGCCTCCCCCCGGCGTATTCCCGCAGGTCGTGTACCGCGACCGCAAGCAGCCCCGCTTCCTTCGCCCGGGCGAGGATGCTGTGGTCCAGCGGCCCGGCGAAGATCCCGGGGAAAAGGGTCAGGATGTCGATCCGCACCTTACCACCCCTCCGGGGGGGACGCCACGATGCGGCGCCCCCGCACGTCGACCTCGCGGATGAACTCCGCGACCATCGGAAGGAGGGACTCCACGCCTTCGCGCCGGATGACGAGCCAGTCGTGGGCCGGTCCCGCCTCCAGGGCGGCGACCTCCCCGACGCGGTGCCCCCCCTCGGTCACGACCTCGCAGCCGACCAGGTCCACCCAGTAATATTCGCCCTCCGCCGGGGGAGGGAGCTCCTCCCGCAGGACCGAGACGGATGCGCCCGACCACTCCCTCGCCGCATCCCGGGTATCGATCCCGTCCAACGAAAAAACGGCGAAGCCGCCCTGCGGCTGCGCCGCCCTCACCTCGAAGTCTCGGACCCGCCTCTCCCCCCCGGGGCCTTCCGCGGACAGCCGCACGGTCCGGGCGTGCAGCGGCCCGGAGGGGTCCCCGGCATAGGTCTTCACCCGGATCTTCCCCGCCAGGCCGTGTGGCCCCGCCACGCGCCCGACCTCGACCAGGCTACCCGTCATCGCGCGCCGTTCCCTGCCGCCTTCCATGCCGCGCGTCCCGGGGGATGCCGCTCCCTACGCCACCGCCTTCTTCTCTTTCTTCTCTTCGTGGAACTTCTTCCAGATCCCCGCCTTCCGGAGCAGGCTCCGGACCGTTTCCGTCGGTTGTGCGCCCCGGTGCAGCCACTTGAGCGTCAGCTGCTCGTCGACCAGGAACCGGGGCGGGTTCTCTTTCGGATCGTAGACGCCCACCCTCGCGATGTACCTGCCGTCCCGGGGCGCCTGGGAATCGGCCACCACGACGCGGTACGAGGGCAGCTTCTTTCTGCCCGTCCGCGTCAGACGAATCTTTACCGCCATTCCCTTTCCCGCGTTTCTTCCCTGCACCCTTCGAGAACCGCCGGAGCATCCCTTCCGCCTGCTGGAAGTTCTTGACCAGGCGGTTCACGTCCTGCACGGTCGTCCCGCTTCCCTGCGCGATCCGCTTCCGGCGGCTGCCGTTCAGGATCTTCGCGTTGCCGCGCTCCTCGCGGGTCATCGAGTCGATGATCGCCACGACCCGCGCGAGCTCCTTCTCGTCGGGGGCGGCCGCCTTGAGCTCCTTCATCTTCCCCCCCATCCCCGGGATCATCCCGAGGAGGTCCTCGATCGACCCCATCTTCCTGATGCTGATCAGCTGGTCCCGGAAATCCTCGAGCGTGAACTCGCTCCGGCGGATCTTGCGCTCGAGCTCCTTCGCCTTCTTCTCGTCGACCGTTTCCTGCGCCTTCTCCGCGAGGGTCAGGATGTCGCCCATCCCCAGGATCCGGGAAGCCATCCGGTCGGGGTAGAAGGCCTCGAGGGCGTCGTGCTTCTCCCCCACCCCGACGAACTTGACGGGGGCACCCGTGACCGCCCGGATGGAAAGCGCCGCTCCGCCGCGTGCGTCGCCGTCCATCTTGGTGAGAAGAACGCCGGTCAACCCCACCTTCTCGTGGAACGCCCGGGCGACGTTGACCGCGTCCTGTCCCGTCATCGCGTCGGCCACCAGCAGAACCTCCGCCGGCTCGACCGCCTCCCGAATCCGGCGCAGCTCCTCCATCAGCTCCTCGTCGACGTGGAGCCTCCCGGCGGTGTCCAGGAGAACGGTGTCGTGGCCGGACAGGTCCGCTTGCCGGACCGCCTGCCGGCAGATCTCGACCGGGTCGGCGGAAGGGTCGCTGTCGAAGACGGGGACCCCGATCCGGGCCCCCAGGACCTTGAGCTGCTCGATCGCCGCCGGCCGGTAGACGTCGGCCGGGACGAGGAACGGGCGCCGCTTTCTCTTCTGCAGGTGGAGGGCGAGCTTCCCGCAGGAGGTCGTCTTGCCGGACCCCTGGAGCCCCACGAGCATGACGGGGACCGGCGGGCGCTTCGCCAGATCCAGCTCCTGCCCCTCCCCTCCCATCATCTGCGCCAGCTCGTCGTGGACGATCTTGATGAAGTGCTGGTCGGGGGAAAGGGAGGAAAGGACCTCCGCGCCCAGCGCCCTCCCCTTGACGGCGGCGGTGAACTCTTTCACGACCTTGTAGTTGACGTCGGCTTCCAGGAGCGCCAGCCGGACCTCGCGCAGCGCCTCCTCGATGTTCCCTTCAGAGATGCGCCCGTGCCCGCGCATCTTCTTGAGAACTCCCTGGAACTTTTCCGACAGGTTCTCGAACATGCGGTGTTTTTGCCTCCCGTAATAAAGATGCCAATGTACTGGAAAAGGGAGCGTTCCGTCAAACCCAATTTCCGGCCTTCCCGGCGGATGCGCCGGGTGCCGGAAAGTTCAGCAACGTCCCCTATAAGGAAAGAAACCCCCGGGGGTGGCCCCCCCGGGGGTTTCCGTGACGCGGGTTTAACCGCCTTGCCGTTTTAGTACGTGTAGTTCACGCGGACGAACGACGTCCAGGCGTCCTCGAATCCCGGAAGGACCGGGTCCCCGGGAGCCTCCGGAAGATCCCTCAGGAAATCGCCGGCCATGAGATAGGCGCCCGTCAGGGAGATCTTGAGGTTCTTGTAGACGGCTTTGGTCACTGTGGCGTTGATCTCGGTCCCCATGTCCTTGTCCCTGCCGCCGGCCTTGTCGAAGTCATAGAGCTTGGTGGCTGACAGGTAGCCGATGTTGACCTCGCCCGTCAGAGTGTCGCCGAACTTCTGGTTGTAACCAGCCGCGATGTGCCAGAGCCCGCGGCCGGCGTTCGCCAGGCTGTCGCCGTACTCCCCGCCGGAACACCCGATGATGCACTGGGAGATGGAGGCCATGTTCCAGGTCGGCAGCAATATGACCATGTGGGTGCTGGTGTAGCCGGAGTAGCCGCCGGGAGACGCGTTCTGCTGGTAGTCGCCCAACGTGACGATCGATTTGTACTTGTCGTCGTTTGCGTCGCTGTCACCGGTGATGTAGAGCCCCTCGATGAAGAACTTCCCGGGGCCGAGATTCATATCCCCGCGAGCGTGCCATTGATATCGACATCCGGGTCCCCGATGATGGATTCAAACGTCCCGAACTGATAGAAGGCCCACGCGGAGAGCTTTACCGGGCCGAGCTTCATGGAGCCGTTGATGCCCGGCATGTAGATGTCCATCTTGTAATCGTTGATTGGGAATTCGCCGCTGCCAAGCAGGAGGCGGGGAGTCCCCTTCGCGGTGGTGTCCTTCCAGAAGTAGAAGTTGAATCCCAGCTTCGTTTCCTGCGAGGGACCCCAATCCACCTCGGCCTGGTACAGGTCCCCGTCGTCTGCGTGAGGCCTTCGCCCAGGTCAATTTGTAGGCCACGGGCTCATACTTCCCTGTCACGGTGACTCCCGCCGCGTCGTTGGCGGCGCTGAAGACCCCGTCGTAGGCGTCTTTGATGGTATGGAGACCGACCGTGGCCTCCACGGAGGTGTCGGGAATCTTGAACCAGACGTTGATCTGCTTCGTCTCCGTCTGGACCTTGTCCGCTCCGAGCGCCCCGCCGAAGTTCCTGCCCGCCGCGGCGTCGGTGCTCCCGGCCGAGTCACCCCAAATCATGTCGCTTTCGAGGTACCAGACCGCCTTCACGTTCTCGTTCCCGAACGACCACTTCACGCGGAACCGCTGCGCGACGTACGCGTTGGTCTGCTCCTCGCCTTTTACTCTCAGGCTCGGGCCCGAGCTTCCATCATGGAAATTCGAGAGGATACCGTAGGCGCGATAGAAACCGCTGGCTTTCAAGTCCGCCCCCATCGCCGGCATGGAAAACGCCACAACGGCGAGCGCGGCAACCAGTACAACCAGGCACTTCCTCATAATTCCCCTCCTTGAAGAGATGAGATCCCTTCCGTTTCCGTTTTATCTCCCGTGTTTCCCGTGCGCGCCAAAGTTCCTTATGATTGTGGCAGATTTCCCATAAAAAACCTTGTTTTTTTCTGATCTTGATACCACCTGCCATCTCCCTTGTCAAGGATATTTCCTCCGAGGCCCGCGCGATTTTTCTTTATTCAAGCCGGTACAGGTCCAACCGGCTGATTTTCTCCTTCAGGGCACTTCCGACCTGCTCGATCACCGAAGCCACAACCCTGTCCCCTTGCTTCAGACCGGACGGCGACAGAAAATCGGCCCCCGAAACGAAGTGTTTGGTGCTTCCTGTCCCCGCCCTCTCCACGAAGTCCCCCCCATCCCACTGGAGGAGCACCAGGCGAGTGGAATCGTAGAACCCCTCAACGATGCCGAGCAACCCTTTTTTCACCTCAGGGATCAGGACCAGCGGGGACTCCGCCCCGCCGGGGGCCACGCGAACCGCCTTCCTCAGCTGGTACTTCCTTCTTACCTGTTCGAGCGGATCGATGGGCCCCCACTCGAAGGAATCAAGGCCGGATCCGTAAACATCACTCGATGAATACCGGCTTTTCCCGCCGGCTTCGAGGATCCGGATTCGGGATGTTTCGTCCGTGTAGATCAGCTGCCACTCCTTGCCGAACCGAGCCGCCGAAAGCCCCGGAAGCCCCTGTGCAAGCGGGAGGATGTTCGTGTCGTGGGGAAACGGTTCCCCGGCAGCGAAGCCCGTTCCTTCCCAGCGCAGGGGGACGATCCGCCCGCGAAATGGAGTATCGATTCCCTGATGTTGCCCGACCAAGACGGGCTTTCCCATCCAGTCCGGAAGGACGGCCAGGAAGTAGGGGATCTTTCCCGCCACTTCCTCGTAGACATCCCCTTTCCTCTTCAGGACGAAGGACATGAGGTACTCGTCGACCATATTGGTAACAAGGATCTCTTTTCGTCCGTCTCCGTCCAGGTCGATGGCATCGACCCCCACAAAATGGTTCTGAAGGGGCCTGCTGATTCTCGTATACGGGACGATCTCTTCCCCCTTAACTCGGTAAATGTAGATCGTATACCTGCCGTAGGCGATGACCTCCCCGTTCCCCGCGTCATCGACGTCCCCCGCAACGACGCCGTAGATCTCGTCGGGTATCTTGTCGCTCTGCCCCTCCTTCTTGAAGGAGGACGGGACCCAGGCACCCTGGGGTGCGGCCGCCGCCGGGGAGGCGGGCGACGGAGCAGGGGCGGGCCGGGCAGCGGCTGCCGTCGTCCCGGGGGCCCCGGGCGGCACCGGGACCGGGGCGACGGTGGGGGCGGAAGCAGTCGGGGGAACGGCCTGGGGGGGCGCCGCGTGAGGAGCCGCGGAGACCCTCGCCGCCTTCACCCCGAACAGCTTCTCCGAGACGTCCCCGGCGAGGTCCCCCAGCCGGGGGATGATGTCGTCCTGCGTGTTCGCGGCGGTGAAGAAGGCGCCGGCCATCGACCCGGTCGCCAGGTCGGTCACGGTCAGGTCGATGCTGTATCCCGCGCCGAGCTTGGCGACCGTCCCCTTGAGAAGCAGGGGCATGCCCGCCCGCTTCGCGGCGTCGGCGGGAGGGGTATCCGCGGGGGAAAGCAGCAGCACCTCGGCGCCCGTCATCGCCATCAGGCGCGAGGAGAGGAGCCGGGGAAGGATCTCGACCGTCTGCCGGATCTCTTCCTGGGGGCCGAGGATGGCGAAGGGGGCGATGGCGATGCGCCGGGGATAGTCCGCGGCCGAAACCGCCGGGGAAACCGCCAGCAGGATCGCGACCGCGGACACGAAACAAGACCGGAAGGCGAAATTCACTCTTGCCACCTCATATCCGGGTGAATCTACCAGACACCCCGGGAAAGTCAAACGAAAAACGGTTCATGCGGACATCGGGGCCGGGTAGACGGATCCGGGGAACTCCCGGCACCGGCGACTGTTTGCCATGACCGGGGACCCTGGGCGATGCGGGGGGTTCCGCGCAGCGGCCTATGGAGCGAGGACGGAATTCCATCGAGCGGAATCGGCAGCGAGCGGGCGAAGGTCGCGAGCGTAGCGAAGAGGAAGCCCCCCGCGAGCCAGGGTCCCCGGCCCGGTCCCATGCGCTCTCCTTCAGGGAGTCTCCCCGGGAACCGGGAAAACGATCGAGCGGGTTTCCAGCGCCCGGGCCAGCTTTCCCTGGATCCCCCCGAACCCGCCGTTCGACATGATGAGGATCAGCCCGCCGGGTCGCGCTCCGGCGGCGAGGTGCTCGACGATCCGGTCCACCTCTTCGATGTAGATCGCCTCCCGGCCGTCCGCCCGGAGAGAGGCGACCACCGCCCCGGGGTCGAGCCGGTCGTCGGGGGGGAACTTCTCCGCCCCGAACACGCCGGCGAGGATGACCGAGTCGGCTCCGGAGAGGGCCCCGGCGAACTCCCGCTGGAAGATCTTCCTCCGGCTCGTGTTGGACCGGGGCTCGAACACCGCGGTCACGAGCCGCCCCGGGTGCCTCGCCCGGATCGCCCGGATCGTCTCCCGGACGGCCGTAGGGTGGTGGGCGAAGTCGTCGACCACGAGGACCCCGCCGAA
>WOR8_10009607_pt1 | contig 10289 bp, 8 predicted proteins | sample DeeMarSeWOR38_10_FD_19890 | JGI IMG/M metagenome (IMG submission 19890)
TGCCTGGACCGGGACTTCAATGAAAAATCCCTTCAAACGTAAAGCCCGTCTCAAACAGGTAGCCAAGGGTTCATGGCCCCGCTTGCAGCGGGATTTCACGTCTAATCTTACTGAAATTAAGGTGTTCAACCCCGCAAAAAACCAGCGGGATTTCACGTCTAATCTTGCTGAAATTAAGGTGTTCAACAAGCGCGGGGGGGAGTGGCGAGGTTCTTCAGAGGGTTGTAAGGATATGCCGGTACCTGAATCCGGCCTGCCCGCCATAGCTCGCCGAGCGCAGGCGGGACACCTGAAACCGAATCAAACATTAAACCGAATGTTTACAATATCCCCGTCCTGAACGATATAATTTTTGCCTTCCAGCCGGACCGTCCCGTTTTTCCTGGCGGCGGCATAGGTTCCGGCAGCCATCAAATCATCGTAGGCCAGCACTTCGGCGCGGATAAAGCCTTTTTTCATATCGGAGTGTACGGCTTCGGCGGCATCCACCGCCTCGGTGCCGCCCCTTATACTCCAGGCCCTGACCTCGTCGCTGCCGACGGTAAAAAAGGAGACCAGTCCCAGAAGGTGATAGGATTTGCGAATGACCTTGTTCATGGCCGATTCGCTGATGTTAAATTCTGTTAGAAATTCGGCGGCATCATCGGCAGACATCTGGGCCAGTTCCTGTTCAAGCTTGCCCCTTATCACCAGGCAATCCTCCGCACTGGTAATGGTTGCGACCTGCGGCAACTGGTCGTCCTCATCATCGTTATTGAAAAGGACCAGCATCGGCTTGGCGGATAGGAAGGCGAATCCTCTCAATTCGCGGGCCGATGCAAGCTCGGCAACCCTTCGCAGGGGCGTCTCGTCCTCCAGGTTTTTGCGGCATTCTACCAGCAAGGCATGCTCCTGGGAATCCATTTTCTTGCCCCGTTTATGATCCAGTTCAAGGCGCTCCAAACGCTTTTCGACCACCACCAGATCCGCCAGGATCAGCTCCTGATCCATTTTCACGAAATCCTCATAGGGTGATTTTTCTTCAAAGCCCATGGCATTGTGATTACGAACGACATGAATCAAAGCATCGCAGTCCCTTGTGGCGGTCCAGAAGCTTTGTTCTTTCTTATCCGCGACGGCGCCCGGCAGAAAATATTCCACCTGGGCGTAGGTGGTTTTTTTCGGTTGGTATATCTGGCTTAATTTGTCTATGCGATCATCCGGTACGCGAATCGTGCTGATGCGCTCTTCCCCCTTGTGCCCCGAGGCGGGCGTCGTTTTGGTCAAAGCTTCAAAAACGGTGGTCTTACCTGATTGCGGCAAACCGATAATTCCGAGTTTCATAAATTATTCCATAATTTAGTCAAATAGTTAAATCGTTGATTAGAGAATTAGTTTGAAGAATCGAGACCTTGAAATAGTTGATCAGTTGATTGGAAAAATAATCAAAGGAATTAAAACCTTGAATTAGTCAAGTGAATTAAGTCCTGATGTAACTATTTTCTATTTTTTTATTTGACTATTTAACTAATTCCATACGATTTTTCGATACAGTTCCGGATCCGTATCGCCTTCGGTGGAAAAAAGAAGAATACGGGCGTCCGAATTAATATTCAAAGCCTTTTTCATGGCTTCAAGCTCCGGGTGTCTTAGCAGGTTGACCACCAGCCCCAGGGTGACGGCCCCGGATTCACCGGATATTACCCGGTCATCGCCTGCCAGCGGGTTTCCCAGTACCCGCATACCGGTGGCGGCGACAGCATCCGGACAGGCAGCAAAAACATCAGCATAATCCCGCAGTAGTTCCCACGCAATGACACTGGGATCACCACAGGCCAGACCGGCCATGATCGTGTCTAATTTGCCGTCGACCCTGTGAGGTTTGCCATCTTCGGCCTGTATCGACCGGTAGTAACAGGCGGCCCGGGTCGGCTCGACAACGGTTAAAAGCGGCCGCCGGTCACCGTATTTTTCCACGAGATAGCCCTGCAGGCTGCCGGATAGAGAACCCACACCGCACTGGATAAACACATGGGTGGGCGCCTCGGGGCCTGCCTGTTCAAGGGCTTCGTCGAACATGGTAAGATAGCCCTGCATCACGCGTAACGGAATATCTTCATAATCGGACCAGGCGGTATCCTGGATCAGCAACCAGCCGTTGCGCCGGGCCTGCCCGGCCGCCAGTTGGACCGCATCATCATAATTTCCATCGATGATGCTGGTGTCGGCCCCAAGAGCTTTGATACTTTCCAGTCGCGCTCTGGTTGTACCCCTGGGCATCAGAATGACGGCGCTGCATCCCAGCTGTCGGGCAGCCCAGGCGACCGCCCTGCCGTGGTTGCCGTCCGTTGCGGTTATGCAGGTGAACTCGCTGATGCGCGCACTCACCCGGGGAGACTGAAATTCGGTAAATGACAGGTTTTCAGCCGGCAGATCTAATTTTTGCGCCAGATGCCAGGACAGCGCGTAGGAGGCCCCCAGGATCTTAAATGCGTTGAGTCCGCAGCGATGGGATTCGTCTTTTACCCGGATGCTCGCCACACCCAGGTGGCGGGCCAGGCGGTCAAGGTCGGCCAGGGGCGTCGGTTGAAATGTGGGCAGCGACCGGTGAAAGCGTCTGGCGTGACCGGTTGCCGTTGCATTAAAGCTTGAGGTGTTCGCCTTGGAGGTTGATGGTTGACGGGCGCCGGGATTCGTTATCCACGAAATTTTTTCCGGCAGGCAATCCTTCACAATTGATCCTTTGGCGGTTTCAAGGTCACCTGGCCCTGGGATTCGAACGGCAGGGTGGCCGGCATCATGTTGCTGCCGGCGGACACCCTGATTTTGCCGTTTAATCGATATGTAAGCTCTTCCGACGTCTTTAAACCGTAGACGCTTTTAAACATCTTTAAAACCGAGGAATAAGCGGTGAACGTCACCAGTTCGGATCCGTAGGCGGGGATCTCAACAGGCGTGTTGGAAACGCCGGTGGCAAACGGCTGCCCGTTGACTTCAAGCTCAGCCCCGATGCCCTTGACGTTTAACGCCACATCATTGGCATTGAACACCCGCATCTTGATTTCAAAGGCCGTTTCGAAACCGGTTACTTCCTTTATCTGGATATTGGCCAGTGAAACCCGGGGGGGATCCAGCCGCGCGCCCACACCGGTGCAACCGGCGATTGCCAGGGAGGCCATAAATGCCGCCATAAATGTTGCCTTCAGGATCGATTGATTCATCCGTATCGCCCCTTTAGTTGCCCAAAATGCCCTTGAGGACATTCCCGGCTTTCTTTTCAATCGACTGGCCCTCTTTGGATTCAAGGATTTGTTTTTGAATCTCCTGTTTGGCGGCCGCGCTCACATCCGGGCGGAATTTGGGTGAAGAAAAAGTTCCGGATACCACCACCGGCACCATGAGACCGCCCCGTTGCGCCTCGTCGCCCTGGCCTTTAAGGGTGGCAACGGCTTTGGGTTCCACCCGAAAATCAAGGGTTTCCTTAACCAGGTCAGCCGTGCCGGCGGCGATCACCCGGATAAAAGGAGATTTCAGGTTGCTTTGGGGCGTGTTGACCGCGCCGTTTGTGATCGTGTAAGGAATGTCCAGTTCGGTGAAATCGGTTTTTGGCCGCTCACCGGCCTTTTCAGTCAGGCCGAACGCCGTTGCAACATTGCGGACCATGGCAGCCAGATCAATTCCGATGATGGCGCCATCATTGAATTTTAAATAACCTTTACCGTTTAAGGTTTTCTTGATCAGCTCGGGCTCGTCGCCGCGCATCGACAGGTTGATGTCGGCGTTGGTGCTGCCCTGCAGGATATCTTTTGCCAGCATATCCTTGAGCAGCGGTTCGGCCTGGACATTATTTATTTTCAGGTTCAGGCTGCTTGCGGGAATGTCCTGTGCCACGTTCCACACGGCTTTGCCATTGGCATTGCCCTGATACATGTTCAGTTTCATGGGATCAAGGTTGAAAACGCCGTTTTGGGCGTTGATTTTTAGGTAGACATCCTGAACATTGGCCTTGCTGACCGTCAGCTGCGCGATTTTTATCAGACCGTCCAGAACCAGACGGCGCAGCGGGGCGTAATCGGTCTTTGTCTTCTTGTCTTTGGCCGGTGTTTTTTCAGCAGGCGGAGAGTCGCTTTTTGGCGGCAGGTAGCGATCGAGGTCGATCTTGTCCAGGCTCAGGTCGAATTTCAGGTTGGGACGTGAAAATTGAGAGGCCGTTGCCGAAAAGTTTAATTGGGACTGATCCAGATTAAGCACGCCTTTGGAAATGGATGCACGTTTGGCATCCGCGTTTATGTGGGCTTTTAAAGCCACGCTGCTCAGGGCTTTGGGGTCGGTGGTTTTGACTGGAAAGGTTTGCCCCAGGGCAGCCACCAATTCACGCGGTGAAAATTCTTCCACCGTAATGTCGAGGTCCACCCCGGGTGTGGTGGCCGGGTTTTCAAGATTTCCTTTCAATTTCATGGCAAGCTGTTTGAGGGCGTTCAGCGACAAATCCAACGGTACGACCCCCTTTTCTAAGCCGCTTCCGACCGGGCCGACGGTCAATCGCCAGCGGCTTATTGTCAAGCTCGCCGGTAAATTTGACCTGCACCGGTTTTTCCAGGGAAACATCTTTTAGTACCAGGTTTAAATTTTTTATTTCTTTACGGGTATCGGTGGTGTGATCGATCCACAAAGCCGATCCGTTGCTGATGGAGAAATTGCCCACCGTCAACGCATTGATGGGCAGCCCTCCCGCACCCCCGGGGGGCGCATCCGTGGTGCCGGGTTTTGGGGCACCGGTTTGCTTTTGCTGCTGCTTGGGCTGCTCCCAGTTGCCGCGACCCGTTTTATTTTTTACCAGCACGATCCGGGGCTCATCCACCACGAAGCGTTTGATCTCGATCTCCTTGCTGATGAGCGGCAGCAGTTTGACCCTGACCTCAAAGGATTTGACGTTGACGAATTCTTTTTCCGAGAATCCGTCCGTGTTCCCCAGCCTCAGGTCGGAAAAAGATATGCCGGCCCATGGGAAAAGAGAAAGCTTTAGATCGTCGCCCACTGTAAATGGGCGGCCGGTTGCCTCTACCACTTTGCTTTCAATAACGGGTTTGTATTTTTGAACATCGATAAACATCGGAATTATCAGCATGGCGGCGATGATGACCACGGCCAGGCCTCCGACTACGATAGCAACCCATTTAAGTGTGCTTTTCATGGCTTTCTCCTTTATAAAGTACTTCCCTCGTGCTTGTTTTGGGTCTGTTTAGGGGCAAAATAGTATGGGTTAAATTAGGTCTGGTATTCACCGGTGTCAAGCCAAATAAGGTAGAGGACAAAGCTCATAAGCCAGATGACCCTTCCCGCCTGACGGGCTTCGCGGGACAGGCAGAGAACAGAGGTGGTGCAATTCAGGTTTTCAAACTCCAATCAACGTAATCAACCCATTCAACCCACGCAACGAAGCGTATTCGCGGCTGGTAAGCCGCTTCCACAAAGGCATTCATTGGGGCAATCTATTTTTGACGATGGATTTTGATGGCTTCTATGACGTAGGGGGTGATGTTGTCGACAATGACCTGGTAGCCTTCGGCGGTGGGGTGAATGCCGTCGGCCTGATTCAGCTTCTGATTGGCGGCGACACCTTCTAAGAAAAACGGTGTGAGGATGGCGGCTTCCGCGCGGGCAGCCTCGGGATAGATATTGGCAAAAGCGGTGGTATAGTCCGGTCCCAAATTTTGAACCATTTGCATCGCTCCCAGAACAACCGTCACGTTCTGACCCTTGAGTTCCCGGATGACTTTTTCGATGTTGGCCCTGATTAGATCCGGGGAGATGCCCCGGAACCCGTCATTGGCGCCAATCACCAGGATGACGATATCCGGATTTAACGTTAATACCCATTTGATTCTTTCCAGGGTTCCGCTGGAAGTTTCACCGCTGATGCCGGCATTGATGACCCGATAGGAATAGCCGAGGCCGTGCAATTTTTTCTCGAGCACGGCCGGGTAAGCCAATTCTTCATCCACACCCAGCCCCTCGGTCAGGCTGTCACCCACGGCCACTATGGTCCCCTCAAATGATTTTTGAGGCTCAACCTGGGGCTCAGCAGAAGTCGTCGCTTCCTCGCCGCATCCCTGAGCCATCAGGAAGATCAAGAGCGTAATTGAAAGAAATTTTTTAATCGTTTTCACCATAATCGGTTTACTCAAAAGATTAGTTTCTTATCTACTTCAATCCGCAATCCCCCATCCGAAATCCGCAATTCAAAATCCAATCACTCTTGCGTTTGCTCTCTTAAAAACACCACCGGCTTTTTGCGCAGAATTGAAATTGAGGGCAGCAACCCCACCGTTATCACCAGCACGACCGTTACGACAATCAACAGGAGGCTTTCTAACAGAAAAAATTTATAGGCGATATTCATCACCTGCACGCATATGAGCCAGCTGCCGATCTGGGAGATCAACAATGCCAGGGCAGCACTCACCAGACCCAGCACCAGATTTTCGAGCGTAAACACTTTTACCACGAAATTACTCCTGGCGCCCAGAATTTTGTAGTACACCGCCTCCTGAATTCTGGCATAACGCGTGGCCAGGATCGAACTGAGAATTATTAAAATACCGGCAACGATGCTGAAGCCTGCGAAGAACCGGATGATAACCGAAAGCTTTTTGACAATATCGGTGAAAATTGTCAGCAGCTCGGTCGTATCTATTACACTGATATTCGGAAATTTTTCAACGATGCTGGTTTGCAGGCTTGAAATTTGTGATTTGGCCACCCTGACACCCGTGAAGATGGTCTGAGGTGCATCCCGCAGCGTATTTTCGGGAAATACGAAATAGAAAAACGGACGCAGCGATTCCTTTGTTCGGGTGCGGATACTCGAAATCCGCGCTTGCAGGGGCACGCCCTGGATTTTAAAGGTGATGCGGTCGCCGATTTTCATCTGCTTTATGTCGGCCACCGTGTCCATAACCGAAACCTGGAGATCCCCCCAGTCTTCGCGATGCAACGTACCACCCTCTATAATTTTTTCATCTTCCAGCAGATAGCTGCGGTAGGTAAGGTTAAAGGTGCGCGCCAGATTGTCGCCCCGTCGCCGTCGTTGCTGTTTGCGGTTTATTTTCTCACCGTTCAGGGACATGATCTTGGCCCTGATGATAGGATAATATTTTGCAGGCATACCCAGGGTATTTGAAAATTCCGAAAGCTGTGACGGTTGAATGTCGAGAAAAAAGACGTTCGGGGTGTCCTCGGGATATGACTGGATAAAATTTGCATCCAGGTTCTGCTCGATCAAGTAAATAGCGAATATCACCGCCAGCGACGCTGTCAGGGTAATGATAATCGGACGGGTGGCGTTTTTGGGTCGAAACAGACCTTTGACAGCCTGGCGCAACAACAACGCATGCACCCGGGTGCGTTTGAGCACAAACAAAACAGCCCCTGCCAGAATCGCAGTGATAATAATCAGCAAAACAAGTCCACCCACAAAATACAGGGCCGCTTTGAGTTCATTTACCTGCCAGAATACCAGCAACAGGAAAAAGATTACTATGGTTAGGGCACTCAAGTAAACGGGCCACCCTGATTTTGTTCGAATCCTCTCTTTGCGAAAAATGATGACCGGCTTGATGTCTTTTAATCGATGAAGCGGTATGAAAGAGAACAGACCGACGACCAGAACCCCCAGACAAATCCCTTCCAACACAGCTTTCCAGGAGATTTGCAGGGTCACATTTTCCGGGATAAAGCCTTTGAAAAGAACATCCAGCGCATTTTGGAGAATAAGACCGGACAAAAGGCCCAGAATCGTGCCGGCCAGGCCCAGGATGGAAAGGATAAAAATGTAATGACGGGTTACAAAATTGCTTCGGGCTCCCACCGTTTTCATGATGGCGATGGTGCCTTCCTTTTCCTTTAAAAAGGCCGTCAAAGCGCTCTGGATACCGATACCGGCCAGCAAGAGCGTGAAAATACAGATAAGACTCAGGTCGAAAAAGAGATTGTCAAAAAAGCGCTTAATTCTGGATCGAGCCGTTCGATAGGTATCAACACTCTCCAGATCTGTATCGGCAACCATCCTTATGCGGTCGGCAATCGCTCGGAGTTTGGTTTCGTCCAGGACTTTGATCAGGTAAAGGTGCCGAACCCGGCTGCCTTTTTTGACCAGGTCCAGCCGGTCGATGTCATCGGCGGCGATAAATATGCGGGGGCCCAACATAAAGAAATTAACCGGCTGGTCCGGCTCCTGCAAAACAACATCGCCAATTGTCAACGTCGTACTGCCGATGTGCAGCGGGTCTCCCACTCTCAGGTCCAGTCGATCAAGCAGGTGCTGGGCCACGACAATGCGACCCGGGGCAAGAGCATCGTCCAATTTGCGGCCGGACTTCAGCACCACCGCGCCGTAGAAGGGATATCCCGGCTCTACAATTTTCAATTTGGCCAGCAACGAATCCCTGCTTTTCTGACTGCGGACCACCGAATAGAATTCCCAGACGCGGTTGCTGATAATTTGATCCTGATCCTCAAGCTGCCGAACCGCATTGACAGTTGCCGGGGATATTTCCTGATAGGATCGAACAATAATGTCGGCCGCATGCAGGGTCTTGGCATCATTGAGCAGAGACATATTCACGCTGTCAGAGAATCCGTTCAGGGAGATCAGGGTGACGATGGAAAGCGCCACACAAAGCACAAACACAACTGCCTGCCGTCGGGAGCGAGCTATTTGGCGGATAATAAAGCGGAGGTTTAAGATGCTTCTGCTCATGTCAATGTTTTATGTAACGTTATGATAATGTTGCGAGTTGCGTGTTGCGGGTTGCGCAGTTTGAACTGCAGAAATTCCGAAGCTCCCTATTACCCACCCCGCACCCCGCAACGGGCGAATTTAGATGTAAAGCCGGTGCGTGTCGCAAAAATATAGATTCCTCCGGCTAAGTGAAATCCGACTCATACGATCCGCCCGTCCTTGAGCACAATCATCCGGTCGGCGATTTTGGCGATCTCGGTGCTGTGGGTCACCAGAACCAGTGTGGTCTGGCGCTCTTTTTTAAACTCCAGCAGCAGTTCCAGCACGGCCTTTCCGTTTTCAGAATCCAGATTCCCGGTGGGTTCATCGGCAAAAATGATTTTGGGATTATTGATGACCGCCCGGCACATGGCCACGCGCTGCATTTCACCGCCTGAGAGCTGATGCGGGTAATTGGTGCTGCGTTTCTGCATCCCCACGCGTTTGAGCAAATCCGCAGCCATGTCATGGGCCCGCGGATCTCCCTTAATTTCGGCCGGGAACATGACGTTTTCCAGCGCGGTCAAAGACGGGACCAGATGAAAGGACTGGAAGACAAAGCCGATAATCTGATTGCGCACCGGCGCCAGATCATCCTCGCTGGTATCGGTGATATCCTTTTCTTGCAGCAGCACCCGACCCGCTGATGGTTTGTCCAGGCCCGACAGCAGACTCAGCAGCGTTGTCTTGCCGCTGCCGCTGCTGCCTTCGACGACCAAAAACTCCCCTGCGGCCACCGAGAGGGAAACATTGTCCAGTACGCGGATCTCTCTGTCGGCAATGGTATAGGTTTTCGTTATGTTGCGGGCCTCGACAACGGGCATGACCGTTTCTCCATAAAAAAGGCTGCGTGTTTCAGCCCCTGCCCGGCAGAAAATGTAACGATAACTGACAAGCAAGGAAGCTGGTGATCCATCTTCATGACGCCGCGTGGGCGATCCTGATCCGTGAAACGCATACAAAGTAAGCATGCCGTTCAGGTGAGTCAACGACCAGCCGCAAAGCGGGTGGTTTGGTTTTTCCCGCCCTTATGGGCGGGGAAAGACACAAGCACCTCAGTGCTTTAACCGTTGCGGTTGTAATCCGCCTCCGGCGGATTTGAAGACCACCAGTCAAGCTTCAGCCATGGGCCTGGATTTCAATTTACTTGAAGAAGGGAGGATTAATTTGAATGAAGGAGTTTTGTTGAGTTTATGGATCGCTCTTTTTTTTATTCATCGCCTGTTGCAATTTTTCGCCCAGGGCGCCTATGGAAGCCGCGGAGTCGTCTGAAAACGACTGCCAGTCTTTTTCCTCGGCCGTGTCGGTTGGTGTCAGGGTGATTTTTCTTTCACCGGGGTTGATGGCTTCAATCATTACCGCAAGGGTGTCGCCTTCCTTGAGTTTTTCAATTTCGGCCGGTTTGTCGGCCTTGTTGATATTTGATTTCGGAAGCAACCCGGTGATGCCGGGTTCAAGATTTATGAAATAGCCGAACTTTTCCTTTTTTTCCAGAAGGCCTTCAACGCTCCGGCCAATTTTATATTTT
>WOR8_10007670_pt1 | contig 10288 bp, 6 predicted proteins | sample DeeMarSeWOR38_10_FD_19890 | JGI IMG/M metagenome (IMG submission 19890)
ACCTCGGACCACTTTCACCTGCATGTGCGTAGAGCGTTCCATCCTTACCTCTAATGATTGTCTGGTCCCCGAATTTATTGGCATAGCTGGAAGAATAGGAATACAACATTTTTTGTGCTTCATATGTGGCCAATGCCTGGAAGGTATCCGGGTTTTCCCGTACATCCGGCCAGCCAAAAATACCACCATTGGCGACCATGGTGTCCGGGATAGCCGTATCCGTATAAAAATGGACGAGGCCTATCCCATGACTCATCCACTGGGAGGTGATACCTCCGGAATATTTTCGGAATATCCTGAATTCAAAATATTTTCGGGGATCGAAAGGTTCCCAGGGCTTTCCAAGTAACCATCTGTTCCAGTCTGTATCTTCTTCACGAATTGCCGCAACATCCGGATCATCCGGCACATACCATCGGTGATTGTTATCATTCCAGGATTGCTCTATTTTTGTGATTTGTCCCAGCCTGCCTGACCGTACAATTTCCCTGATCTTGCGGTGGATTGGTTCACTTACCCATTGAGAACCCATTTGTATAACCTGTTTCGATCCCAGAACGGTATCCCTGGCTAATTTTGCTTCCTCAATATCCTGTGCCATGGGTTTTTCGCAATAACAATCCTTCCCTGCATTTACTACTTCTGCCAGAATTTTAGCATGTTGATGATCACCGGTAGCAATCATCACAGCGTCCACATCTTTTTGGTTGAGGAGATCTTCTGAATATTTAAAAGCTTTGACCGGTGCATCAAATTCTTTTTCACAATTAGCTTTTGCTTTTTCCCTGTTGAGTTTCCAGATATCACATACAGCCACCACCTGTAGATTCTTGTCTCTATAAGAACCTTTTACCATACGCACGTGTCCGCGACTTCTGGCGCCACAGCCCAAAAAGGCAATATTTATTCGGTCATTAGCGCCAGGAATTCTGGCATATGATTTCGTACTCAATCCAATACTCAGGCCTGCCAACGTTGATGTGGAAGTGCCAATAAACTTGCGCCGCGTTATACCTGTTTTTTGTTTCGCCTTTTGTTGATTCATTTTTGTTTTATTGTCTGTCAACATAATTGAATTTATGAAATGGCTATAAATGTGTGCCTCGATTTAAAAATCACGTACGTTTATAATCATTCTGTTGTATCATTTAATTCATCCTCATTTTATCTCGTACTCAAGATATTGGTCCGGATCCAGCTTGTTTATCTCATCGAACAAGGTTTTGAATGCTTCTACCCAGTTACCACCACGACTGGAATTTACTTCTTCCCTGCCATAAAACTGATTAATAAAATTTTCAGAACCTGTCCAGATGGTGTGCAACATTCCCTGGTAGTTATCTTTTACTGCAGGGGTTGCATATTTCTTTAAATTGACCATTATATCAAGTTGCGTTTTAGTGACATCCGGAAATCTCCATGGACAGGTGATGACTTTAAATCCTTTCAGCGCAAAATAAACAGCCGTTGGATCGGGACGCTCATAGTGCCAGTCATTGATGACCACATCTTTTGGGATCATATCGATGGCGCGATACGTGTTGTTATAACTCGCTTCCCAGAGGCCAATGCCTGTGGTCCTGCCATCCAGGAGACGATCTCCCCATATCCATAATTCTATATTGTTTTGGGCAAGGTGATTTCGGATTTTAGAGACTTCCCCGGCAAACAATTCAGCTTTATCTCTTCCCTGGCATCTTGGGCATTTGTCGTCTCCTAAGTAAAAAACTTCGTCCATACCAGCGTGGAAAGCATCCGCTTTGAACGCTTTCACGATCTCATCGACCACATCAAAGACTACCTTATGAACTTCCGGGTGCAATGGGCAATAACTTTTACAATAGAGATTATCAGGATTTGGCCATACATATTCTTCGGGCATGTTGATATGCGGGGTCTCATCAAATTGTGGATAGGCTTTAAGCAGGTTGCCCAACCTATTCCTGCTGGATTGATGGCCCAGTAAATTTATTTGCGGAATGATCCTGATATTTCCTTTTTCACAGGCTTTGACAATTTTCTTCACATCACTTTTTGATAAGGCATTTTCACTTGCCAGTTCGGGATGGGATTTAGACTGATATTTATTTCCGATGCGGATGACAAGGGTATTTGCTTTCCTGGGCACCAGTTCATCATTGATGAAATCAATAAACTGGTCAAGACCATCAGGATCTGGAGCTGACATACATATACCACGAACCGGCAAAACTTTGTCCAGGTTTTCCTGCGCTAATACATTTTGATTGATGAACAGGGTAATCGATAAAATAAAAAATGGATTTTTCATGTCGATAAGATTATTCATTTAATTTATTGATTTCCTCAAACAGTACTTTGAAAGCTTCCACATAGTTGCCGCCACGTCCAGTATTCACTTCTTTCCTGCCATAATATTCCTCAATGAAATTGTCTGCGCTGGTCCATGTAGTGTGCAACATGCCGTGATAATTATCCTTCACTGCTGGTGTTGCATCTTTTTTGAGATTGACCATCATGTGGAGTTGAGTTTTAGTAATTTCAGGGAATCTCCATGGACAGGTGATAACTTTAAATCCTTTCAGCGCGAAATAAGCAGCCGTTGGATCGGGACGCTCATAGTGCCAGTCATTGATGACCACATCCTTTGGGATCATATCGATGGCCCGGTGTGTATTGTTATAACTCGCCTCCCAGAAGCCAATGCCTGTGGTTCTGCCATCCAATAAGCGATCTCCCCATATCCATAACTCGACATTCTTTTGAGCCAGGTGGTTCCTGATTTTCGTGACTTCTCCGGCAAACAATTCGGCTTTGTCTCTGCCCTGGCATCTTGGGCATTTATCATCTCCGAGGTAAAATACCTCATCCATCCCTGCATGAAAGGCATTCGCTTCAAATACTTCTACTATTTCATCGACTGCATCAAATACCACATCGTGAACCTCCGGGTGGAGCGGGCAGTAGCTCAGGCAATACAATCCCCACTCATTTGGCCACTTCAGGTCTGTTGATCCACCTTCCATTGGCACATGCGGCGTTTCGTTGAATTCCGGGTAGGCTTTAAGAAGCTGTCCAATACTTTGAAACCATGATTGATGCCCCAACAGGTTGATCTGTGGAATAATCCGAATACCACCTTCCCTGCACACCTGTACTATTTTTTTCACATCTTCCGTGGAAAGTGCATTTTCGTCGGTTAGTTCTGGATGGGACTTGAATTGATAACCGTAATCAATCAGTATCACCAGTGTATTTACCTTTAATGGTACAAGTTCGTCCTTGATAAAATTGACAAATTTGTCAACTCCATCCGGATTTGGGGATGAGAGGCATATGCCTCGTATCGGCAAAATTTCATCAAGTTTTTCCTGTCCCAGTAAAGGGAAACTTGCGAACAGAGCAATAAAAATTGAGGTGATTAAATTTTTCATGAGTTTAAAAATATAGTTAAAAAATCAGATGGATAAGTTACAATTTTTTATGAAACTATCATGTATTTGGGAAGCGCATCACGAATTAAATTTGCCTTGGGTTTTTCTTTGATTAAGACAAAAGAAAATTACCGAAAATTTCAAATAGGAGAAATACATGGTATTTATCTAAAAGATTCAATGCTTCCTTATTGCAGTTAACAAAAAGATGATGAGTTTGTTGATGTATGTAATTTCATTGCTCAAGTACTTATGATTAATTGCCGTCCTATACCAACGCGTATTTGAGTAGTTCAGCGATTTTTACGACCTTTTCTTAATATCGGATTTATCTTTTTAATGCAGAACCCATGATCTTCCAGGATACTCTACCCGAAATGTCTCGATGCAACCCCTATCCTGAAGGGTTACAAAGCAGGTTTTCCCATCATTACCCCCAAATGCGATATTTGATGGTTTGGTCCCCTTAAGTTTTATTTCCCTGATCAATTGACCTTCAGGTGAAACCATCGCCACTGTGCCTTTGCCATGCCTGGTGATATATAGGTTCCCTTTCACATCACACCTCATACCATCCATGCCGAAGTCCGGAAAGGTAATAAACTCGCGTTTGTTGCTAATTTTTCCATCAGGGGATAAATCGTAAACCCAAACTACACGTTGTACACTTTCGTTCACGTATAGTAAATTTTCATTTGGGCCAACTTCTATACCATTGGTTGTTCCCATTTTTTCCTCCAGCAGTGTTACTGTCCCGTTTGCATCTATTCTCCAGATATTTCCTGTTGACTCTTTCCAATTGGGATCACTGGCATACAGGATGTTATTTTTTCCAATAGCAATATCATTGGGTTGATTCATTTTTTTCTCATGAGCATAAACGTCAATTTGTTTTGTAGACATATTTACGCGAAGAATATTATGATTTGTATAATCAGCAACAAGCATGAATCCTAGACTATGAAACCTTATGCCATTACCAATACTTCCATTTGGAAGCGTCACAAACAGTTCGCTCTTTCCCTGACCATCGACTTTACCAATTGTTCCCTGGTTTTGATAGTTTACGACATATAAATTTCCATCCTCGTCACAAGCAGGTCCTTCTATACCAGACGTAAATTCGTTCGGTGGAGTAAAGTCAGCACTGATATATAATTTGTCAATTTTGCCGATTTGATGGATGTCATTTTGCTCCTTTAATCCTGACAGAAAAATCGATAAGCATAAGAGGGAAATAAAAGTTAGTTTCATAATAAGAAGGTTAATGACACTTATTTGGAAAGATAATAATCCTAAGGTGAAGAATTAAACATTAATTTCATAATCATAAAGAACGCTGTCATTGAGAGAATTTTAATAACCATTAACATTATGTATACTTTGAGCTGACGATGGATTTCTGTACATTTAAAATATTCCGATTATCCTTTTATTAAAACCTTGATTATGACAATGAATCGCAGAGAAATCATAAAACAATTGGCAGTCTTACCATTGGTAGGAACAGCCTTTCCACATGAACATACGTTGAATTCTTCTGTAAGTAAAGCTGGCGGAATATTATCGGATGAACAGAATATCTATAGTTCCATTGGTGTAGAAACAATTATCAACTGCCGGGGAACTTTTACTATCATTGGAGGATCGATCGAACGGCCTGAGGTTTTAAAAGCGATGGAAGCTGCATCGGGACATTTTGTGCAGTATGACGAACTGGCTTTCGGTATTGGTAGCCGGCTTGCAGACCTGACCGGAGCTGAGTGGGGAATGGTATCTTCAGGATGTGCTGCAGGGATTAAGCACGTTACAGCTGCATGCGTCACTGGTGGTAATCCTGAAAAACTTATTCGCATTCCGGATCTTGCGGGTTTTCAAAAGTCGGAGGTCATCATTCCAGGGTATTCCAGAAATGTCTATGATCACGCAGTCAGGAATATTGGCGTAGATGTTATCACGGTAGATACACCAGAGGAGCTTCAGCAGGCAATATCTCCCAAAACGGCAATGATTTATATCATGACAGGCAATGACTCTGACCAGGGGAAACCTCTTTCCCTGGAAGCAATCGCTCAGATTGCTCAACCGCACAACATCCCTATACTGGCTGATGCGGCAGCTGAAAATCTTACCCTACCTCCTGTACATTTGAAACGCGGCGCCACCATAGTAGCCTATAGTGGAGGCAAGGCTATTTGTGGGCCACAGTGTGCTGGATTGTTACTTGGCGACAAAGATATTTTAATGGCCGCATGGCAGGCCAGCTCACCACACCATGGGCCAGGTCGGGACGATAAAGTAGGAAAAGAAGAAATGTTGGGTATGCTGGCTGCTGTAGAGGCCTGGAAATCCCGCGATCATGAAGCTGAATGGGACAGGTGGCTTAATTGGCTGGATGAGATATCCAAAAAGATGACGAAAATTAAGGGTATTACAACAAATATTACTGAACCATCAGGACTATCAAATCTTGCACCCACGCTACATATCAATTGGGATCCGGACGAACTTCACATTTCTGGTGAAGAAGTAGCTGAGGAAGTGGGCCGAAATGCGCCGAGAATAGCCATAGGCGATCGTTTTAAAGATGGCATTACCTCGGTCACCATCACACCAAACCAAATGCAAGTTGGCGAAGCTAAAATTGTTGCGGATCGTTTATATGGGATTCTTTCAAAAAAGCGCAAACCAAAAACCGATGAATTAGTAACTCCAAAAGCGAATATCAGCGGTCATTGGGATGTGAATGTAGCGTTTTTTAAGAGTGAGAGTAGACATGCATTATATCTCGAACAAGATGGCAACTGGATCCAAGGTTCCCATCAAAGTGATTTTTCTACTCATGAAGTGATCGGTATGATCGAAGGGGATGAAATAAAGTTGCGGAGTAATTACCAAATTCCCGGTGATTCGATTAGCTATTGGTTTTCAGGTAAAATTGTCGATAAGGTGATATCTGGCTCTGTCTATATGGGCGAATACCTCACAGCCAAATTCACAGCAAAACCATTAAAGTACAAGCTTAAACCCAGAAGAATAACAATCCCGGGAGGTCCACCCTTGGCCACATGATCCTTGCTGTGAATAATTGAATAGGTAGTCTTTTTATGGAAAATCAGCACTGCAATAATCATGAATACGATGTTACTGATTCAACAGAACGAGAACATCGGACTTTATCATCGAAATGGATAGATCCACCTAGTAAAAATGCCTCTAGGCGCTACTTAAATTAAGTCGATGGCTACATTATAGGTACCTTCCCTGTAAAACTCAATATCAACCGTTTTGCCCTGATAATTTAATGTAGCTCTATATGGGAAAATTACCACTTCTATCTTAGTCGCCATACCCGACTTTTGGGTTCTGCTATGTCTTCCAACTGATACGTCGACACTGATATTCTGATCAAAAAGATTTGCTCCTTTTTCAGTGATCGTTACAAAAACCGCCTTTTTATCTTCTTCCTTAGGTTTCTTTACTTCGGTGACCCGGACAGTTCTTACCTCTGAAGAATGACGATGCACATAATAGGCTTCCTTGGTTGTACCTAAATATTTATCTTCTTCCCAATATCCTGTGATAATATTACCTTCGGTCCCAACGGCAGTTCCTGTCAATTCTCCTGCACCATCCATCATGCCATTTTTAAACTCTCCTTTATAGACACTTCCATCCGCCCATGTATAGGTTCCATTTCCATCCGGTAATCCTTTTTTAAAATCACCAGTATAGGTATCCGTCCCTTTGGCCGTTCCTTTACCTTGTGCCAAGCCTTTTTTGCATTCACCATCATACGTTCCGAAAATGGATTCCTTCAAAACCTTACAATCCTGGGCAAAGATCGCCCCTGGAAAAAGTAACATGATGGCACAAAAACTAAGTATACCCCTAAATGAAAATTTATTGAAATCGTTCATAAAAAAATAGTTTTATATGTATTTGTATACCAGATACCAGCTGCAGAAATCAAAAAATCGCAGCTTTTCATATTTAACATATTAAGTTAAGGATCGTTTTACATTTTGACAAATAAGCTATGGAGTATTATTTTATTTCCAAATGGATAAGCTATGGAGGAAAATTCATTAAATGGATTAATTGTTTAAATCTGTCTTCATTCCGCAATATATCAAAAAGCGGATCCACATTGATATATACCATATTTGAACTATGTTCTTCATAAGCTTTTTCGAACCAATTTAAGGATTCATCCTTCATGCCTGCCCTTGTATAAAGGGTAGCAATCTGCCAGGGGGTCACAAAAGTGGTATCACTTCGAGCAATCATCATTTCGGCAGTTCGTTGCATGGCCAATTGATAACCTCCTTCCCTGTAACCAGATTCCAGGCTTTCAATAGACATATTATCACCTTTTGATGCATAAATCCTTTTGGCTATTTCCAGTGCCTCCGGGTACATATGTTTTTCATGATATACTGCCCAGAGCGATGGTAAAGCAATTCTTTGTTCTGGTTCTTCCTTAAGAATTCTCTGAAGCAGATCTTGTGCTTCATCATAATGCCGTGCATTTTTAAGTGCCATACCATAAAATGCCTTATAGAGTGTATTTAAAGGATCCAGGTTTATGGCAAGTTCGCAATGCTGCAATCCTTCTTCCGGACGACCGATCATGGCCAGGTAATGTGAATAGGAATTATGGATACCAGCTTTATTAGGATCCAGCTCGATGGCTTTTTTATACTCAATCCCGGCACCCTCCCAATCCCAAAGTCGTTTACATTTATACCCCGCTAGCAATCCATGAATTTCTACGATGGTACTGTCCAATTCAAGTGCTTTATTTATGGCTTTTTTTAATTTTAGGTCAGATTCTTCATATGGCAGGTATCCCATTTGCATCTGGCCAATCCAGACCGAAGCAATTCCGATGTAGGCTAATGTAAAATTCGGGTCAATTTCACGAGCCAGTTCATAATACTGCATGGCCTTCTCGAGATCATATTTAGTAAGTCTTTGATAATGACTTATCCCTTTCAGGTAGGTTTCGTATGCACCCGGATTGACTGTCCGTGATTTCGCCAGTAATATTTCTTCCCTGGGAGTAAGCACAACATTGATTTTTTTAGAAATTTCTTTGGTTACCCTGTTGTTCCAATTCAGTATTTGACTTTTATCCTCCTTATAATCTTGAAACCAAATTAACGTCTCTTCTTTACCGGCATTGTACATCCTCAACTGGGAACAAACACTATCTTCTATACACAAAATGGAACCCTCAACAATAGCATCTGCCTTCAATTCTAACGCAATTTCAGAGATTGACTTTCCACTATTTTTATATTTCCTGGATGATGTTTCAGAAATCACCCTTATTGAACCGATTTTTGAAATATCTGTTATCAGGGATGAGTGCATCCCGTCAACAAAATAATCCATGGTATCGCTCCCAATATAATTGTTAAATGGAAGGATAATCAATAATGGTTTTTTTGATTTATTAGAAATTAAAGATGACTTACTTATCCACCAAACACTGGCTAACAAGAGGCTAAACAGAGTCATAAATGTAAGAATTTTCACAGATTTATTTTCCCCTAATCTTTTGTAAGAAGACGCTTTAATTTTAAGTGTTTTTGGAGCTGATTTCCCCTCTTGGTTCAGGAGATATTCATGGCAAAGTACCTGGTAAATCTTGATTGGATCCTCGACATTTTTAAATTGCTTTTCTTCAATATATTCTGTTTGTATTCCTGCTTTATTTCGAATATCCCTGTATACAGATTCAGAAATCATAATGCACCCTCCCTTGGCATTATCCTGAATCCTCGATGCGATATTCACGCCATCACCAAGCACATCTTTCCCTTCAAAAATCATTTCTCCTTCATGAATTCCAATTTTGAGTGGGATATCATTGGATTTGCATGCCATTTGAATTTCAATTGCACAAAGGACGGCTTCAGAGGCAAGATCAAAACTGATCATTATGCCATCACCCATTTCTTTAATTAGTGTGCCATTGTATTCTTCAACATAACGGGTATGAATTTCACGGTTTTTTCGCAGTACTTCAAAAGCTTTATCTTCATCCGAACCCATTAAAGCAGTGTATCCGACAATGTCGGTGAACATGATGGCGGCAAGTTTTCGGGTGGTTGTAGCCATGGGTTATTAATATTAAAGGAAGATAACTGGCAATGGTGTGTTGTAAGCGGATATTGAATTTAACGATTTAAAGGAATTTAATCTACTATTATTTTTCATCATTGTCCATGGATGTTTCTTTAGGGATGACAGGCCCAATAACATTGTGGTTCTTTAAATATTTTATTTTGAAATGAGCGCTGGCAAGAATCGGACAGACCTGTATTGATGTATCGGTTATTATCATATGGTTTCAGGTAGATTTATACTTTTCCGTAAACCATTGCGCTATGAACATTTAAATTGTATTTTTCCGGGAATAGCGTTAACTTTTAGGAAAATGATTCTTTAATTTTTCAAGCGTGGTTAAATATGAAAAAGCAAACTCAATCCAGATTATTGCCCATCGCCCTTACAGCGATCAGGATGCTTGTGGGATGGCATTTTTTATATGAAGGGATTTCAAAACTGACCATGGGCAGTTGGTCGAGCTACGCCTATCTGATGGAATCGAAATGGTTTTTATCCGGATTTTTCCATTGGATTATTGCCCATCCCATTGCATTGGGGATTACTGATTTTTTAAATATCTGGGGATTGATCCTTATAGGCTTGGGGCTGTTTGTTGGCCTATTCACCAGGGCTGCAAGTATTTCAGGGATCATTTTATTGCTGATGTATTATATCGCCAATCCTCCTTTCATTGAAACAAGCACCCCTGTTCCGGGACAATTTTTCATTATCAATATGAATTTGATCGAAGCAGG
>WOR8_10008409_pt1 | contig 10286 bp, 10 predicted proteins | sample DeeMarSeWOR38_10_FD_19890 | JGI IMG/M metagenome (IMG submission 19890)
AGAACCTGCCTTCCGGGCATTGATGGTTGCTCACAGTCAATTAGGCGACGTATCGAGCGCATTAAGTGCCTACCAGCGTTGTACGCAAATCCTTGGAGAAGAACTGGGGGTTGAGCCTTCCAAAGAAACCCAACAAATTCATGAACTAATCTTGAAAGGGGAGAAGCCCCTTGATACGATGCCACGATTGAAGACATTGATCCCTAGTTCCAAAGATTTCGCGGAAGAGTCTCCCTTTTACCTAGAGCTGGAAGAAGGGTTACCGGAAGGAGATGGGTATATTTTTGTCGCCCGAGAAAGCGAACTTCTGCAATTGGAACAGCGTCTTGAAGTGACTCTCGCTGACCAGGGCCAGGTAGTGTTTGTCCTAGGAGATGCAGGGCAGGGGAAGACCTCCTTATTATACGAATTCAGCCGGCAAGCTCAACGAGTGAATAAGGAGCTGGTTGTGGCATCCGGAAGCTGTGAAGCCCATACTGGTTTTGGCGATCCTCATTTGCCATTTCGAGAGATCTTGGCTTTGCTTACTGGTGATGTCGACTCTTGAAATTGATGCCTCAATCTGTTCAAGCATTGCTGGATCTGGGACCCGATTTAATTAATACTTTTGTGTCTGGGGCATCCCTGGAGCGGCGCAGTTCAAATTACGCTCAGGATAGCCCTGAATGGTTGGGAAGACTGCAGGATCAAATAGAACTCCGCCGGGAGAGACCGAATCCAATCAATATCGAACACAGTGACATCCAAAAAGATCTGTTTGATCAGTACTCAAAAGTCATACATAAACTGTCAGGTCAGCAACCGCTACTGCTGGTGCTTGATGATCTGCAGTGGGCAGACCTGGGATCCATCAGTCTGCTTTTCCACCTGGGTAGACGGATAAAAGGGCACCGCATCTTGATCCTGGGCGCTTATCGACCCGATGAAATCACTCAAGTCCGGGATGGCACGCGGCATCCGTTGAACCAGGTGCTTACAGAGTTTAAGCGTACGTTTGGTGAAACTGATATCAACTTGGACAAAGCTGATGAGCTCGAGGCACGAAAGTTTGTGGATGCCCTCGTAGATACGGAACCGAACAGGCTTGGTGAAGAATTTCGTCACGCTTTGCATCTTCACACCGGAGGGCACGCGCTTTTTACCATTGAGCTGTTGCGTCAATTAGAAGCTCAAGGGTACCTGCAAAAAGATCAAGAAGGACGCTGGGTTGAGAGCCCAGAACTTAGCTGGGATACATTGCCAGCCAGGGTGGAGGCCGTAATTGAAGGAAGGGTTAGTCGGTTGCCGACTGAATTGAGAGACATATTGGATAAAGCAAGCGTCGAAGGTCAAGAGTTCACTGCAGAGATCGTCGCTGAGGTGAGTGGACTTCCTGTGCAGGAGATCGTTCATCGGCTCAGTCATGAATTGGACAAGCAGTATTTATTGGTGGAAGCCAGTGGTATCCAGCGCATTGGACAGCAGCGATTATCGCTTTATAGATTTCGGCATATCTTATTTCAGAAGTATGTTTATGAAAGCCTCGATGAAGTGGAGCGAGTGCATCTTCATGAGAATGTCGGCTTAGCGATTGAGCGGTTGTACCAAGATCAGACAGGACAGGTTGTGGTGCGTTTAGCCCGTCACTTTGAAGAAGCGGGAGTTAATGACAAAGCAGTTGAATACCTGCTTGAAGCAGCTGATCAAGCAAAACTTTTATCTGCCAATGAAGAAGCGATCAACCATTTGACGAAGGGCTTAGATCTACTCCATGGCTTTCCGATAGAATCCAAGCGTTTAAGCCAGGAACTGGCGATACAAATCTCCCTCGGCGCGCCTCTGGTCGCCACCAAGGGTTATGCTGCTCCTGAAGTAGAAAGCACTTTCGAGCGAGCCAGGGACCTTTGTGAACAGATTGGTGAGATCGAACAGCTTGCTCCTGCGCTGTGGGGGCTGAGCGCTTTTTATCAGGTAAGGGCAAAACACCTGGTAGCAAACGAGCTGGCTCAGCAGATTTTGGCTCTTGCTCAAAGTGGAGAGAATAATGACCTGTTATTGGTCGGTCATTGGACTGCCGGTATCACACAAACTCATTTGGGCGAATTTTCATTGGCACGTGACCATCTTGAAAAAGCCCTTGAGATATATAATGGCGATCGACACCTTGCTTTTACCTACCTTTATGGACAAAATCCAGGGGTTACATGTTTAAACTATCTGGCTTTAAACTTATGGATACTAGGTTACCCAGATGAAGCTCTTGAGAAATGCGAACAGGCGATTTCTCTGGCAAATGATATATCTCACCCATTTAGCCAATCATTTGCGCATGGCATGGTGTCATTGCATCACGCTTTGAAGAAAGATAGTGAAGCTGCCAGTTATCATTCAGAAGAAACTATTAGGCTTTCAAAGGAGTCTGGATTTCCTTTTTTAATGGCATTAGGATTAATCATACGAGGTTGGGCGAGGGCGGATATGGGCAAACCGGGGATTGCAATCAATCTAATGCGCAAAGGTATCGAGACCATGGAGAAAATTGGTGCTGAGATTGGGCGACCCTTATTTCTTTCACTGCTGGCGGAAGGATACTGTAAAGCAGAGCAGAACGACGAGGGATTGGCGGTCACCATTGAAGCTCTTGATACAGCCGGCAGAAACGGAGAGTATTGGAACATAGCTGACCTTTACAGGCTCAAAGGGGACCTGTTGGCAATGAAAGATGGCAGAGGTGCTGAGACAACTGCCAGTTATCGACAGGCGCTTGAGATTGCTCACCAACAAAATGCGAGATCTATAGAGCTGCGTGCAGAGAAAGCTTTGGCCAGTTATTTGGAGAGGACCAATTAGGCTGGGAAGGTGCGCCAGGATGAAATTCGGTCTTTCAATCCCCCAATTTGAACACTTCGCTGATGTCAGGCGTTTGGCAGACTTGGCGAGAGAAGCAGAGAATGCTGGTTGGGATGGTTTCTTCGTCTGGGATCATATCCTGTTCGATAATTTATGGCGGCCGATGGTTGACCCCTGGATAGCTTTGGCAGCGATCGCCATGCGCACCAATACGATTCGCATTGGACCCATGATCACACCGTTGGCTCGCCGCCGTCCATGGAAGGTAGCTCGTGAGGCGATCTCACTCGATCAATTATCGAATGGGCGCGTAATCTTAGGGGTGGGTCTGGGTGCTCCGGAACTTTGGGAGTTCGGTTTCTTCGGCGAGCAGACTGATGCGAAAGTCAGAGCCAGAAAACTGGAGGAAGGCTTGGCGATCCTGGAGGGCTTGTTGGGTGGGGAATTATTCAGCTTCCAGGGTGAGTTTTACCAATTGGAGCAGATGCGCTTCCTGCCAAAGCCAGTCCAGTCGGCGCGCATTCCGATCTGGGTCGGTGGGACATGGCCTAACAAAAAACCCATCAGACGCGCGGCGAAATTTGACGGATACTTCCCGGATGCTGTTTTGTCTCCAGTGGCACCTGATGATTGGAATGACATTTCCGCCATGATCGAGACTCACCGCGAAAAGGAAGGTCCTTTCGATTTGGTCCAGTATGGTGTCACACCAGGTGATGACCCTGCGAAGGCAGCTGCTCGTGTGGCTCCATATCAGGAAGTTGGCGTCACTTGGTGGATGGAAGGGATCAGCCCTTATGATTACGGCTTCAAAAGGGAAGACAAATGGACTCCGGAGATCGTCGAGGTGTTGGAAAGCCGTATCCGCCAGGGCCCTCCAGGGTGAGTGAACAGATACATTGGGCGATTAACAGTCGGATGAACGATCGCCTGAGCACAAAAGGAGCTCATCAATCGATCATGGCTGATATCACAGAAGAAAATGACAATGTTGGCCAAGATTACGATCCCTTGGGCCTTATTGTCTCCCTTGGTAAAAATACGCAGAGATAAACCATTCCAGATGGATATTGATAACGTCTACAAGCGGCCTGGGTTTCCACTCAACACAGGTTGAATCTGGCCTCCGAAATACACGCCCAATTAGCCGATTACTTTGAACGTTTTGGAGTAGAATCTGGCGGCAACCTACCAGAAGGTGAAGAATTTCCTCTTCCATGAGAACGACTCGCAGCCTGTTCGAATATATGCGATATGGGTTGTAAGTCGGTCGAAAAGAAATTTAGACAAGAGGCAGAATAATGCGCTAATCAGGCAAACTTTCGAAATTTTTCCCGGTTATTTGACAAACGCGACTTGTATGATTTAGGGGTGTTTACTATATCGGTTTACTTAAATCAATTCACACTATCTGTTTCGACAGGAGGATGAGAGCATATGTTTGAAGGTATTCTAGTATTTTTTGCCGGGTTGTTAGTACTGTTCTTCGGTAAGCGCTTATTTTGGCTGGCAGCAGGGTTGATCGCGTTCATATTTGGTTGGCAGTTCTTTGCAAACCTCTTTGGCTCAGGAATATTTGCATTAATCCTGGCTGTAGTTCTAGGTATCTTCTTCGCCTGGCTGGCGGTTAGATTCTTCCGCATCGCGGCTTACGTGGTTGGTTTTTTGGCTGGAGCATTTGGATTCCCTTTCCTGCTGGGCCTGTTCGGGATTGATTTTAGCTGGTTTCTGTTGGCGCTTATCGGCGGTGTGATCGGTGTGATCCTGGTATCGGCAGCACTAGACTGGGGGTTGATCCTGATCACGGCTTGGGTTGGGGCGGGTGCAGTTTTGTTTGGGTTGCAGCAGCAGAATTGGTTAACGATCAGCGGTACAATTGAGACCGTGATTTTCTTTGGCTTGCTGATCCTGGGTGTAGTTTGGCAGGCTTCACGCAAGTGAATTAGAAATACATCAATGGTAATATTGGGCGTAAATCCCTAAGGAGGTTGAAAGATGAGTGAACTTATCGTTTTTTCTTTCGAGAATCCAACCGGTGCTAAAGAGCTTGAGACTGAGTTGGTTGCTGCCCAGGATGCTCAGAAGATCGAAGTTGGTGATGCTGCTATGGTCGTGAGGGCAGCAGATGGAAGGGCGGCGCTCAACCACGCCACTAAACTGGTGGGCCGGGGGAGCCTGGGGGGCATTTTCTGGGGTTTTATGTTTGCTTTAGTATTCTGGGGCCGCTGGTGGGGATTGTCCGTGGGAGGGGCACTTGGTGATCTGGGCATGGATGATGATTTTGTCAAGGAGGTAGGTGATTCGATCGGCAGAGGTCATTCTGGGCTGCTCGTTTTAGTCAGGGATGAGATGGTGGATGCAGTTCTGGATATGGCTGAGGAGTACCAATCGAAGGTTTCCCGTACTACCTTCTCGGAAAAGGATGAAGCGCTGCTTAAAACGATATTCCTGACGTCTCGAGAATAGCTCCTCAATATACTTCATCAATTACATACCTATATCGTTCCATAAATATTCAAACGGCAGGGTTGCCAATCCTGCCGTTTTTGGTTTATCTTGCTTTAATTCTGGTCTTATTCTTTTCTTTGGAACTCTAAAGTAAACCGCGCACCTTCTCCAAGTTCACTTTCAACAGACAGGCTGCCTCCCTGGGCTTCGACCAGGCTCTTAGTAATCGCCAATCCTAATCCGCTTCCTGGAGCTTTGTGAGTTCGCCCTCGGTAGAACCGCTCAAAAATATGGGGCAGCTCTTCGGGATGGATGCCAATTCCGGTGTCGCGCACCCACAGTTGGATGGTCTGAGCCGATTCTCGAGCGCCGATTTCCACCTCTCCACCGGATGAGGTGAATTTTAGCGCATTATCCAGCAAATTGGATAAGGACATTTCAAGCCGTGGAGCGTCGCACCGTAAACTTAACGATTCGTCCGGATGGAGTACATTCAACAAAACATTTGCCTCCTCAGCTTGGGTCCTGAAGGGATTCGCAGCAGCTTCAAGTAGTTCACCCACATCGTGGTCGGCGAACTCCAGCTCTACTAATCCAGCATCTAGGCGCGAGAGATCCAGCAGGTTGCCGGAGATCCACTCTAGTCGTTCCACCTGCAATTGGCTTTCAGACAAAAATTCTTCTCGTGTTTGTGGGTCATCTGCGGCAGGACCTTGGATCAATGTCAGGAAATTCTTAAGCGCGGTGACTGGTGTGCGCAGTTCATGTGAGGCATCCGCGATGAAGCGCTGCAGGGCGTTGCGTTCGTTCTGCAGCTGAGTGAAGCTGGATTGCAGCTGTTCAGCCATCTGGTTGAATTGAGCAGCCAGTTCGGCGATCTCATCACGACCTTGCACAGGCGCGCGCACAGAAAGATCTCCTCTACCCATCTGGCTGGACGCTTCTTGGAGACTGTGCAAGGGTTTGGTTAGCCGCTGGCTCATCACCAATCCGACAATGACCGCCAGCAAAGTTGCCCCAGCGCCTGCGACGAGGAAAGCTTGGCGGGTTGTCGCCAGGGCTGTAGCGCTGAAATCCTGACTGGCGCTCAGCTCTACGTAGCCCAGTGGTTCAGTTCCCTCCCCGATCGGTTCTTTGATCACGTTCGCCGAGCGGGAAGTCTCTATGTATTCAGGTTGGGATTGATCAAAGAAGCTTTCATCCCTTGTCCTGGGCACTCCAAATGAAAATCTTTCCCCCCAGGGTCCAGAGGCTTTCCAGACGAACTGATATCTTGTGTCCGTTGGGAGGCTTTCCAGTATTTGAGTGTTGTCTCCGATCCCATCAAAGGGGAAGGGGTCACCTATCACTGGCATGATCAAGTTGAGCCAAGCCTCGTTTTGAAAGGAAAAGTGCTCGGCTCCTTCGGGAGGGTAGATCAGCACCAGCTCTTCCGTCGGACCCGGCAGACCAGAATCCGCCAAAACTCGCTCATGCCTGTCAAGGATGCGTACCCGCACATCTCCCAAGAAAGAAGCTGCCCTGGTGAGTGAATGGATATGTTGGGAAGGGGCATTAACCCACATCAAAGGCAGCAACTGTTGGGCTAGATTCTGGGCATTAGCTCTGAGTTCTTTGACTTCTTGTTGTTGAGTAAAGCTACGCACGATCTCTGAAGTCAGCACACCGACAATGGTGACTGACAACAGGGTTAATAAAACATAGCTGGCAACGAGCCTCCAGCGTATGGAATGGAACACCTCAGGCCTCGTCGCCGGGTACCGCGTCCGGCCCTTCATCACCCCGGGGGAAATCAAACTCGAAGTGGAAGGGTCCATCCATTGGAGGCGCATCACCTTCGAAGCGCATGAAACCGCTCACGGAGACTCCCAAATAGGCCTGACCTTCATCATCTGGATTTTCACCCAGGGTGATCTCGAACTGCAGGGCTTCATCTTCACCCGAGCGGTAAACGGTCAGGGTGATCTCGTCACCAGGTTGATATTCACGGATGCTGTCAGCGAAGGATTCCGGTTCTCCAACCGGCTCGCCATTCAGGGCGGTGATCAGATCGCCTTGCTCTAACCCGGCTTCTTCGGCTGGACTATCCACGGTAACAGAACCGATCAGGACTGCTCCTTCTATACCTTCGGGTAAGACAGGGAAATCGTGCATAAACGGCATGAAATCCTCAGGAAGTCCATGGAACGGCATCCCTTCTCCTTCAAACTCCGGCAATCCGAAATGGAAATGAGGTTGAATACCTTCAGGAAGTCTCTCTCCCCTGAATCGGAAGAAGGGTTGTGCTCCTTCTGGAAAATCTTCGAGACCGGGGATGGGCATGAAATTTACACCCAGATATGCCTGGCTTTGAACATCCGGATTTTTCCCTAAAATAATGGTTACCTGGAGAGAATCTTCTTCTCCGGGCCGCATGATTGTAAGAGTGATCTCATCTCCAGGTTCTCGGGATTGCACAGCATCTACGAGATCATCACCTGATCCGATCTCCTCTCCATTGATGGCAGTAATCCGGTCACCTTCTACCAATCCAGCTTCGTCTGCAGGGGTATCGGGTACAACTCTCGTAATCACGATGGAGGGCGCAAGCAGGAGGCGTTCGGCATTTCCCTCAACGAAGGGTTGCAGGTCGAACATTCGCCTACGTTCAGGCTCGATCCCGATGAAGACACGCCCATCTCGCTCTTCCAACTGCAGAAGCACTTCATCGATTTCATCGCCATGTTGCACGGTCAAACTGACTTCTTCCCCTGAATCCTTGCCTTCGAGAGCCTCAATTAACTCAACAGTAGAATTGATATCTTCTCCATCAATGGCCAGGATGATATCCCCACGCTGGATTCCAGCTTTCTCCGCAGGACTATCCGGTTCAACAGACGTCACTAAAACACCCACTGCAGATACATCGGGTTCCTCAGGACCAGATAGGATGGTTTGGGCATTTGCGACCGGCTGTGCTCGCAGGGCTAAATAGGTTAGACCAGCGCCTGTAACTGCACAGGCGATCATAACCACGCCAAAGGCGACTACTCCGAGTAAAATCCACAACCAACGATTTTTCATCTCTTTCTTTCTCCTGGTATGAATTGAATAACTTCTACTTATTTTATTGTCAGTAGGTTATGGAATTTTGTTAAAATAATTAAGATTTCGCAACAAATTTCAGGGGTTGAGTTGGAATTTATAGCCTACCCCGCGCACCGTCACCAACCAACGTGGCTGAGCCGGATCCTGTTCTAACTTCTGGCGTAGGTGGCGGATGTGAACATCCACCGTACGATCGCTGCCGATGTCGCTCTCATAGCCCCAGACTGCATCGATTATATTTCCTCGGGTAACCGGTCTGCCTGGGCGGCCGGCGAGATAGCGCAGCATACGGAATTCAGTGGGGGTCAGGTAGACCTGGACACCACCTCGAGTGACACGTAGTTGTTCCAAATCGACAACTATGTCTCCAAAGATGATCTTCTCACCCTGAGAGGCTTCGGCCAGCTCGCCATAAGCGCGTCGCAGCAAAGAACGGATGCGAGCGATCAGCTCGCGCAGGTTGTAGGGTTTGACCACGTAGTCATCAGCTCCTAGCTCAAGTCCTAATACTTTATCCATAGGCTCGTCCAGGGCGGTAAGCATCAGAATCGGCTGTCGTTTCCCCTCCTGGCGTAAGATCCGGCATACATCGAATCCACTGATGTCCGGCAGGCGGATATCAAGCAAGATCAACTTCGGATCTTCTGTGCGAGCCATCTTCAAAGCATCCTGCCCATTCTCAGCGCATAAAACCGAGAAGCCTTCCTGCTGGAGTGCATATTCCAATCCGCGCGCCACTGCTTTTTCATCTTCGACGATCAGTATTCGTTCACCCGTCATCTTGTCACCGTAGATCGTGTTTGATTATAGATAACTTATGATACCCGATTTGCTTTCTCCTTCCTAGAGAGAAGGACCGCAGTAAGATTTGGGTGAATTAATCTTAAACTGGATGGAACAAAATCCTCTCCAGCTCAGTCATTATATTAATCAGGAGAGATTTCGAGATGGCAGGTATATTGGCAGTAGTGTTATTTATTGGACTTGTGGGGGCGCTTTTGTGGATTCTGATGGACCAGATTTGGAAAGACAGGAATATTGGTTCTTGAATTCATAAACACTTGTTTGTTGTGAATTACACTTCTTACAGGGGATAAGTTTTAACTGCAAATGCCCATTTAAGTTTCTGGGGAAATTGAATATAGTTGCCAAATGGTGAGGGATACGCCTTATAATAGGCGAGATTTTATTGTCTGCGCGCTGCCTTTTTTTACTTCCTTGGGATATTTGTTTATCGGTGCTCGGGAAGTGTTAGCAGGATAATAAGTGTATGGAGGTTATAAACCACAATGCGTGGCGATGGTAAACAAACCAGGCACCTGGTGCTGAGCAGGCATCTTGAGCGCCTGGAGCGAAAGATCGATGAATTTGAAGAGCTAGACCATTGGGTGGAGTTCTGGTAATATTCATCGCATATCTTTACCGCCAATCAAGTTGGATGATTTATGCCGGGTTAGCTTTTCTGGTGATCTTATCCGTGGTTGTTTACTTCAACCGCAAAGTGAAACAAAGTATCCTCCGCTTCAGTCTTTCGCAAAACTATTTCGCCAGCCAGCTGGCGCGCATGGACCTGAATTGGACGGAGATCCCTTCTCCGGATACCAGCCCACCCGAAGGTGAACATCCCTATGCGAGCGATCTTGACATCATCGGTTTCAATTCCATACACCAATTGTTGGACACTGCAAACTCTTTAGGTGGCAGCCAGCGATTACAAGATTGGCTGCTCAAACCTGTTCCCGACCTGGGGGAAGTACTCACCAGGCAGGCCACAGTGAAAGAGATCTGCGCTCTCTCTGGCTTCCGCAGCAGGTTGGCTCTCAACAGCAGTTTGGTTTCTATTGAAGACAGCCAGCCGTGGGATGGTGAGGGATTGGTAATGTGGTTGGAACGCAACGTAAATGCGAAACCTCTCAAGCCGT
>WOR8_10009665_pt1 | contig 10286 bp, 8 predicted proteins | sample DeeMarSeWOR38_10_FD_19890 | JGI IMG/M metagenome (IMG submission 19890)
GAGTCTGAGTAAATCGTTCATGTTTCTTTTCGTCTCACCTTCAAAATTGCGATCTTTGTCGGATGATTGAACGGTGCAGGGTCAACCACGAACTCCCCCACTTGCGTCTCTGGATAACCGGTGAAATCTTCAGGGATTGGGACGATACTCTCCACGTGCAGGTAACCATCCGCGCACAGCTCATCCAGCATCGCCTTGTATGCGTCCCCGCTCAGGAACAGCGCGTTGTTGACTGCCACCAGCCAGCCGCCATCCGCAATCAGTGGACGCACCTTATTAATCAGGCGCTTGCTCTCAGAAAGGTCAACTGTCCCTTTATCGGTGGATGAAAAGAAAGGCGGGTCGAGGAAAACGCAGTCGAAGTGTTCCCCGCTTCGTTTCAGGCGGCTCACAACCGGAAAGAAATCCCCGCTGATGAAATCTTTTTTGTCGATAGGAAAACCGTTCAGCGTGTAAGACGTTTTAGCGACGTTCAGGAATTTGCGGTTCAAATCCGTGTGGATGACTCGCTTCGCGCCGCCCCCCATGGCTGCCACCCCTAAACTGCCCGTGTACGCAAAAGTGTTCAAAACCGTTTTCCCCTGCAAATTGTCAATCGCCCACTTCCGCAGATGACGGGTGTCCAGGTACAAGCTGGCATCGCGGTGCATCGTCAGGTCAAGCGCATACCAGACTCCATGCTCGCGCACTTTGCGGTCAGGCTTTTCGCCATAGACGATTTGCCCACGTCGCTCCTCCTGGTCTTCCGCGCTGCGCGTTTTGACAATTACTGTTTGTAGCCAGGGCAGTTTTGAAAGGTAGAATTCCTGCGCGATTTCTACCAACGGAACTCCATCGGTGGAAATCTCCGCATAATTGTGGATGACCAGAGTGGCGGCATACAGGTCAACAACGATATCCGGGTAGCCTTCATAAAACCCGTTGAACAGCCGAAAAGCAGATTGGTGCCGCTCGTCAAACAGGTCTGCGCGGGGCCCCAGGCAAGATTCCAATACAGGAATTAACGAATCTTTATCCACGGCTATTCCAACTGACAATATACTCGGTCATCTCGTCGGGGTTTGTGTCCAAATCTGTCTCAACAATCCACTCTCCCTTCAAGCCCAACTCGCGGGCGGTCAACTCGAAATGACACATGGCGATACCCATGTCCAGGCGCTGCAGATCGCACAGATCCAGGATGCGTTTGATCAAATCTTTGCGGTAGCCAGGCGTGCGCCGCAAATAGAAACGCCAATAACTATCATATTTTACGATTCGCCAGGGCTGCTTGTTCGAGGCAGAAGGCCCCAGTCGTACCATCTCCAGTACCTTGGCATATTCGTCAGCTTCGTCTCGCCTCAGCGGTATATCTAAAGTTTCATTGAAGAACAAGGTTTCCCAGGGTAAACGTCGATCAGAGCCTGCCCAGCGGCTGGAGATTCCTTGCCGCTTTTGCTCGGGATTGGCATACTCCCCAACGGATGTCACAGCTGGCATTGTCTCGTTGCCATTCAGTTTCATCTTCCTAGCAAAACTGCTCTTGGTAAAGGTGCCACCCAGCCAGCAGGTTCCCAGGTCAAGGCCCGTGGCGTACAGGATGATGGCTTCCATTAGATAACCGAAATCTTCAAGGTCATATTTCGAAGGGAACATCGCACCTACGATAAAAGCAGGAGGATTTTTGATAAAACCATAAGTACCCAGTCCTCGCAGGGAGTTGCCGTTCGTCTCGGTAGCAGCTACCAGGTCAAAACGCTGATGCGCGCTGAAGGGCGTTGCCCTGAGCTTCTCGAAGGGGCCTGGTGGCAAAGTCTTGATAAAGGCCTGCAAACTTTCGAGTTTCTCTGAGACGATTGGATCTCGTCGATAAGAGCGGCAGGAAAAACGCTGGTAGATGATTTCGGTGATGGGAGAGGTGAATTTGCGCATCAGGATATTATATTTGAAAGGGTATAATCTCGCAGGAGAAAAAAATGCCAAAACCTTCAACTTTTTCAATTGTCGCTTGTGATCTGGAAGAACATTCCTGGGGTGTGGCTGTCGCATCCAAGTTTCCGGCCGTCGGGGCAGTTGTCCCCTGGGCGCAGGCGCAGGCAGGCGCAATTGCGACACAATCCTATGCTAACACATCCTTCGGCCCGCGCGGGCTGGATTTGATGGGATCCGGCCTGTCTGCCGATGCAACCCTTGCCAAGCTGCTGGAAGACGACGAGGACCGTGAACTTCGTCAGGTCGGGCTGGTGGACGCGGCGGGTCAGGCCGCGACCTTCACCGGCTACAAATGCTTCGACTGGGCCGGCGGCCTGACTGGTCCCGGCTACGCCATCCAGGGCAACATCCTGACAGGCGAGCAGGTGATCGGCGCGATGCAAAGAGCGTTCATGCACACGAACGGGGAACTCCCCGCTCGTCTGTTTGCCGCATTGTACGCAGGAGACCGCGCGGGCGGCGATAAGCGCGGACGGCAGTCAGCCTCGATATATGTTGTCAAACCCGGAGGCAGCTACGGGGGCTATATCGACCGCTGGATCGACTATCGCGTGGATGACCACCAAGACCCGGTATCCAGGCTGGGCGATCTGCTGGAGTTGCATGAGCTATATTTCGGCGAGAGTGATGAGAAAGACCGCGTTCCTTTGAAGGGCGAGGCGTTGCAGGGTTTGCAAGAGATCGTCATCAGGCTGGGCTATATGGAAGGCAAACCGGACGGCGTCTACGACGAACTGACCAAAACCGCCCTGCGCGCCTTCACCGGCAATGAGAATTTCGAAGAACGCTGTGATCTGGAAGCAGGCTGGATGGATAGGCCCGTGCTGGAATATTTATTGAAGAAGTTTGGGCAATGAAACCTCATCGAGCGGAGCGACCAACGGAAGCGCAGTCGAGATGTGTTTTCACATACGAGATCGGATACAAAATAACAAGTGCTTTGTTTTCCATCTCGACTGCATTCTTCACTATCGCTCAGAACTCCGCTCGATGAGGCCACCAAGAATATGCTTGAACACATCAAAGCCCTCATCCTCGATATGGACGGCGTGCTATGGCGCGACAACACCCCCATCGGTGACCTGCCTGCCATTTTCGCGCGTATACACGAGCGCGGACTCAAAGTGGCAATGGCAACCAACAATGCCACCCGAAGCGTCGACGAACATCTGGGGAAACTGGCCGGTTTTGGCGTGATGCTCGAACCGTGGCAAATCATATCTTCTGCATTGGCTGCCGCGGACGTTCTGGCAAAACGATTCCCGGATGGCGGTACTATATTCATTGTTGGGGAGAACGGCATCCAGCGTGCTCTGGAGCAGCGAGGCTTCAGGGCCGTCATCGACCCGGATGATGAAACTGCTCCCGTTGCCGTTGTCGGCAGCATCGATCGTAATGTATCCTATAAAAAGCTACGCCGTGCAACCCTGCACATCCGCGCGGGAGCACCTTTCTATGGCACTAACCCCGACAAGACCTTCCCCACCCCACAGGGACTGGTCCCGGGCGCAGGCTCGATCCTGGCCGCCATCGAAGCTGCGACAAGTGTTGAACCAATCATCGTTGGCAAGCCGGAACCAGCGATGATGTACATGGCGCTGGAAAGACTGGGGATGCAGCCCGAAGAAATCCTGGTGGTCGGCGATCGGCTGGAAACCGACATCGCTGCCGGTCAAGCGGCCGGATGTAAGACTGCGCTGGTGTTGAGCGGCGTCTCCACAAAGGAGCAAGCAGACAACTGGCAACCTGCTCCAGATGTGATGGCAGATGATCTGGAATCGTTAGTTGAGTAGCTATGGAAAACCTACCCTTTATCTATGATCTTGAAATTTCTGAATTACAAATTCTTTTAGAGCAACTTGGTGAACCCGTCTACCGGGCAAAGCAGGTCTGGCAGGGGCTATATAAAAATCTATGGGACACACCGGATGAATTCACCAACCTCCCAAAAACCCTGCGCGAGAAACTAGGAGGTTCCCTGCGTTTCGTTACGCTTACCCCAGTCAAGTACCTGGATTCATCCGACAAGCAAACACGCAAAACCCTTTTCCAAACCCACGATAACCGCCTTATCGAAGCGGTCTTGATGAAGTACGACCCCTCCACACATAAGGGACAGGGGCGTCGCACGCTGTGCATCTCATCCCAGGCGGGCTGCGCGATGGGCTGTGTCTTCTGCGCCACCGGTCAGATGGGTTTCAAGCGTCATCTCACCAGCGGCGAGATCGTCGCCCAGGTGATGTATTATGCGCGCATGCTGCGCGACCAGGGAGAGAGCGTAACCAATATCGTTCTGATGGGGATGGGAGAACCTTTCCACAATTATGACAACGTGATGGCCGCCATCGACCGCCTGAACGATCCGGATGGCTACGCCTTCGGCGCGCGGCGCTTCACCATCTCGACCGTGGGCCTGGTTGCAAAAATCCGGCAGTTCGCCAACGAAAAGCGACAGGTTAACCTGGCCATCTCCCTGCACGCCGCGGATGACGAGGAGCGCGGGAAGATCATGCCGGTCAACAAGCGCAACAACATCAGCAAACTATTGGAAGCCTGCCGTTATTATGTGGACCAGACCGGTCGGCGTATCACATTTGAATGGGCACTGATCAGCGGCGTGAACGACACCGAAGAAGTAGCTCGCAAACTGGCATCCCGGCTCAAAGGGTTGATGTGCCATGTCAATGCTATCCCCCTCAACCCGACGACAGGCTACGAGGGCCAGGGGACAGACCGTCAGCGGGCAGCCAAGTTCAAAGGAGCGCTGGAGCAGGCCGGAATTCCGTGCACGATCCGCATGCGTCGGGGAATTGATATCCAGGCCGGGTGTGGTCAGCTTGAATGAAGATTTTCCACGGGTAATGCGTTAATACTATAGAAGGTTTCATGACGGAAGAACAGGCCGGGCTCATCGCTGCATGCATACAAGGAGATGAAACTGCTATTGCGCAGTTGGTCCAAAGCCATCAGCTTGGCGTGTTCAGGCTTGCCCTCTCTGTGCTGAATGATCCGTCAGAAGCTAACGAAGCGGCACAAGATTCATTTATTGCGGCATTGCGTGCATTGAAATCGTATAAAGAGGCCTCGTCTTTCAACGCCTGGCTCTACACAATAACGCTCAACATCAGCCGCAGCCGCTTGCGAAAGCGGAAAACTCAGGAAAGGCTAAAGCACACACTCACGACTATCTTCCACATTCGCTGGCAAGTTGCCCCTGGCGTTGAGGAGACTGTCATTCACAACGAAGAAGATGCTGCCTTATGGAAAGCACTTGGAACGCTCAATGAAAAACACCGCACACCGCTCGTACTGCGCTATTATCATGATTTTACGATTGCAGAGATTGCAGCACTTATGAATATCAAAGAAGGCACGGTTCATTCACGATTATCCATAGGGCGCGAGAAACTACGCGTGATACTCAACAATTCGCGCAAGGTATCTGGAGAATAACCTATGTTTAAAATCACACACCAGGAAGCACAGCGCCTACTTCAGAATGCTGCAGACCAAACTCTTGGAGTAGAAGACCGGTCGGCACTGGATGCCCACCTTGCAACATGCAAAACATGCAGCAGCTATGCAAGCAAGCTCACCACTTTGGAAACTGATTTGCGAAGAGTATTGCATACGCAAATAGATAACAACCTTCCAAATCTCGATCTACAATTAATTATTAACTCGACAGGCCGTTTCACATGGCCATCTTTATTCAACCCGGCTCATGCTCTGGGAAAAGCAACGATTGTTGTCACTTTGCTGATGGGATATTTTATAATTGCTAATCTCTTTGGAGTGCAATCCCCAATAACAGAGAACAAAACACCGCCGATAATTCCAACTCCGAACAATTCGACATTAGCGTTCACCACCTCCCCTACCCCATCATCCCCATCGACTTTGATCGGGTTAACTACACAGGGGTGTGAATCCATCATTTATATCACCCAAGTAGACGACACACTCGAGGGCATCGCCCTCCAATTCAGAGTGCCAGAAAAAATAATTGCCGAACACAACAACCTGAAAACAGATGCCCTTCCCCCAGGAAAAGAGTTGTCAATTCCTTTATGCAATCATACGCCATCTCATATTACTGGTACACTCACCAGCACAATGACAATCACTCCTTTGATCGAAACCGTACTCCCAGCCCAACGTGAATAATTCTTAAGATATCCTTACATGATTGCTTGCCAGAAATGTGACTATACAGTATAAGTCACGCATTCCAATTACAGAGAGAGATATGACCAAAGAAAAACAACATTGGCTTGAACGTTCCATTCATCCCGCACTACCGGGCATTACAAATGAGATCGCTCTTTTTGTGGCCATCATCTTGCTGACAATCATCACCCGCTTCTACGACCTGGAAACGCGCGTCATGAGTCACGACGAGAGCCTGCATACTTATTTCTCCTGGTTGTTCTACCGCGGACAGGGCTACCAGCATAGCCCGATGATGCACGGACCGCTGCAATTCCATTTGATTTCTCTATCTTATTTTCTCTTCGGAGTGACAGATTTCACCGCCCGCATCCCGGCTGTGTTATTCAGCATCGCCACCGTTTGGATGGTCTGGTACTGGCGGCGCTATCTTGGCAAGACTGGTGCTATCATCGCTGGCTTCCTGATGGTCATCTCGCCTTATATACTGTACTACGGTCGCTACGTGCGAAACGAAGCTTTTGCAGGGTTAGCGGGCATCCTGATGTTATATGCCATCCTGCGCTACCTGGAAAACGGGAATAAGCGCTATCTGTATTTGGTAGCCCTGTCGATGGTCATTCACTTCACTGCCAAGGAGACAGCCTTTATCTATGCGGCGCAAGCATTGCTATTCCTGGCGATTTACTTTATTGCCCAAGTTACGAACAAGCCCTGGGATGGCAACGAAGCAAATTTCCGTATCTTCATCATATTGCTGGCAGTTGGCATTTTAATGATTGGTGGTGCTCTCGGCTATAGCCTGTATGAGCATTCCGGTGGCACACTGACCGGGACCGAAACCGCAGTGCCGAGCGATCCAAATAACCCTCTGTCACCGCTTGAAGCGCAGGAAAATGGCTTTTCGCTCACCGCCATCCTTGTTATCGTTGGCATCGTTGTAATGGTTGGTGCGCTCATTGCGCTAATTACTGGCTTTGGCTGGGGGCAACTCAAACTGGAGCGCTCTTTCGGGCTCATCATCCTGATCGGCACACTGGTTCTTCCTATGCTAAGCCCCCTTCCCATTAAATTCCTGGAAAACTGGCTGCACGTCACCATTCCCACAACCGCTCCGGAGATAGATACCCTGCTGGCCAGCCAGGACCTGCTCCTGGGGCTGCCTCGTGAATTTACAATTATAGGTATTATCATCATCATCTTCTTCGCAATATCCATAGTTATCGGCCAGCTTTGGAGCCGTGACTGGTGGAAACCCGCCCTGTTATTTTGGGGCATCTTCACTGTTCTATATACATCCATATTCACCAACAGCGATGGTTTCTTCACCGGCCTGGTCGGCTCTCTCGGATACTGGCTGGTGCAGCAAGGCGTTGAGCGCGGCAGTCAACCCTGGTATTACTACGTTTTAATACAAATCCCTGTCTATGAATTCCTCCCTGCCCTGGGGACTATAGTAGCAACCTACTTTGGAATCAGAATACTAACAAATTCCCAGCGCCCTGTTCAAGAGGGCCTTAGCGAGACCATCGAATCAGAATCGGACATTACTTCTGCCTCCGTTATAGATAAGGATGACCAACCCGAACGCAACCTCTCCAACACCTTCAGTCTGTTGTTGTGGTGGATCGTGACCAGCATCATCGCCTTGAGCTATGCTGGCGAGCGCATGCCCTGGCTGACTTATCACATGGCCTGGCCAATGGTGCTGCTGACCGGTTGGGGCATCGGCCATTTGATTGACAACATCAACTGGGAAAAACTGCGCCGTCCACAAACCGCGCTGACATTGATCCTGACCATCTTGTTCGTGATTGGTCTGTTCATCAGCATCTCCACACTGATCGGGCCAACACCTCCCTTCCAAGGTAAAGATCTGGCCCAGCTACAAGCCACGTACGCCTTCCTGTTCCCTGTCGTTCTCACGCTCGCCAGTGCTGCTGGGCTAGCGTACTTGCTGGGAGATGAGATTGCCGGCCTGATGAAAGTTGCACTTGCGGTGCTTTTCATTTTGGGGATCATTGGTGCGATCATCGTCGGGCTAGGAATTCCTGCTGCCGATTCCGTAGCGGAGACATCAACCATCCTCTCCAGCGTGATAAGGCTCGTCATTATTATCATCATCGCAATCGCCAGTCTTGTAGGGCTGTTCCTGCTGCGCAAACGAGATGGCGGCACGTTCCCCAGCATGGTCACACTGACAGTCTTCGGCATCCTGACCATCCTGACGATGCGTGCATCCTTCCGGGCATCCTACATCAATTATGACAGCGCTAAGGAATATCTGGTTTATGCTCATGGTGCAACCGGCATCAAACAGGTCATGGCGCAAGCCGAAGAGATTTCGCAACGTACCACCGGTGGAATGGGCATCGCCTTGTCCTATGACGCCAGCGCACCGGACACGGGTGTTTCATGGCCGTTTGTGTGGTACTTGCGTGATTACACCAACCAGCGCTCTTTCGACCAACCCACCAAAGGGTTGCGCGATTCAGTATTCGTTGTTGTGGACGCGAAGAATTTTGACAAGATCGAACCCGCACTTGGCCCCGGCTATTATCGTTTCGACTACATCCGTATGTGGTGGCCCAACCAGGATTATTTCGGGCTGACAAAAGAACGCATCGTAAATGCTATCCAAAATTCGCAGATCAGGGATGGCATCTGGGATATCTGGTTCGACCGCGACTACACCCAGTACGCAGCCGCCACCGGCAAAACAGACATGACTCCCATCACCTGGCAGCCTGCTGACCAAATGCGCCTATACATCCGCAAAGATGTAGCGGCTCAGATCTGGAACTACGGTGCTGCTCCGGTGGAAACTTTTGAAATTGAAGACCCAACCGAAGGCAAAAATATTATCCTGGCCGCAGACTTGATGTTGGACGCCACGCAAGCTGAACCGGTCATTCTGAATGCGCCACGCTCCCTGGCCTTTGCCCCCGATGGCACTTTCTACGTTGCGGATTCGCGCAACCATCGCATCATTCATCTTGATGCAGAGGGAGGCGTACTCGGAAGCTGGGGCGAATTTGCGGATGGTCTAAACGCACCCGCTCCAATTGGCGCTTTCAATGAGCCCTGGGGGATTGCTGTCGGGCCGGATGGCTCGGTCTACGTGAGCGACACCTGGAATCATCGCATCCAGAAGTTTACTTCTGATGGACAGCCGATCACAACCTGGGGACAGTATGGGCAATCTGACCAACCGGATGGATTCTGGGGCCCGCGCGGCCTGGCGGTAGATGCTGAGGGGAACGTCTATGTTGCTGATACCGGGAACAAGCGCATCGTTGTGTTTGATGCGGATGGGTCCTATCTGAGCGAGTTCGGCTCTGCCGGTCTTGATCCTGGTCAATTCGATGAACCGGTCGGCGTAGCCGTAGATGCAGATGGCATCGTCTATGTCACCGATACCTGGAACCAGCGCGTGCAATCCTTCGAGCCGACGGAGGACAAATCGTTCTTCTTCCCCCGCCGGCAATGGGATGTCTTTGGCTGGTACGGCCAGTCGCTGGACAACAAGCCGTTCATCGCCGTGAACACTGAGGGGCATGTTTTTGTGACCGATCCCGAGATGTACCGTATCATCGAGTTTACAGGCGAAGGTGAAGTAGTGCGCACCTGGGGCGATTTTGGCAACACAATGACCACCTTTGGCCTGGCATCTGGCGTGGCTGTCGATGCGGAGGGGCACGTCTGGGCAACAGACGGGTTATATAATCGCATTATGCGGTTTACATTGCCATAACCAAAATCGCCCTGCAGCCAAACTGCGGGGCGATTTTTTCGTAATGGTATAATCGCTCTGCTTTCAAAAAAGCGCATAGATCTCACACAAGGGAGAGTCATGAAACTCCACGAATATCAATCAAAACAGATTTTTGCAAAGTATGGCGTCCCCATCCCAAAGGGACGCGTTGCGGCTACCGCCAGCGAGGCGCGACAAATCGCTGAAGAATTGGGTGGCCGCGTTGTGGTTAAATCGCAAGTTCTGGTCGGCGGACGCGGTAAAGCAGGCGGCATCAAAGTTGCAAATGATCCAGCCGAAGCCGAGAAGTTCGCTACACAGATATTAGCGATGGAAATAAAAGGTTTGCCCGTGCGTAAAGTTTTGATAGACGAAGCTTCGGCCATCGAGC
>WOR8_10009631_pt1 | contig 10282 bp, 4 predicted proteins | sample DeeMarSeWOR38_10_FD_19890 | JGI IMG/M metagenome (IMG submission 19890)
AGAAGAGAATCAACCAGAAGGTGATAAAGATGAGAATCCCTGAGATAAGAAATACCTGAAGAAACCCTAACTCCTCAGCCACGAACCCTCCCAAGGCCGGGCCAAGACTCATGGAAGTGTAGAGGGCCGTCGTATACCATCCGTAGGATCGCCCAAGGTGAGTGGCTGGAGAAATATCAGCGACCAGTGACATCATCGTTGGGCCAAAGGCAGCCAAGCCAATGCCAAAAAACAGATAAATCCAAACCATCTGCCAAGGGGTTTTGCTGAAGTAGAGCAGGAATGATGTGGCCGAGAGGATCAGGGCACCAAAACAGGCCAGCCGCTTGCGCCCCAAGCGGTCGGACATCATACCCAAGGGAAAAGACAGCAAGGCCGCCATAAGGAAAAAGGCGGAATTGATGATTCCCACCAAGACTGCATCAGCACCAAGCGATTGGGCGTAAAGGGGTACCACAGGAAGTCGCATGTGCGAGCCCAAATAGCCACCGAAGGCGACACCGCAACAAATCAACAGCAACGTTGTATAGGAAGGGATAGCTGATTTTTTAGAAGCAACGTCCGTCATAGTAGATAGGTAGATATATAGGCAGTCGTGGTCCTAGCCCGCATATTTCATGAATTGGCGTCTCGAGACCGTGAAGATGGGTGTGCCACCGGGCAACCGCAGGGAGTTGGACCCGAGGCGTACTTGAACAGTACGTCGCAGGGTCCGACACCCGAGGACGCACGGAAGGACACCCATATCCGCGGTCGCAGTCAAGGCACATGGGGGAGCATACGACAAAGATGCTTTGGACACCAGCACAAATAAGGGGGCTCATATTCCTAGTCTGGATTCTTTACTTACCAGTTTGTCTCAGACGTCGATTCAACGCTTGGCGGGATATGCCCAAATGCATGGCAGCGATGGCCTGGTTGCCGTCGGAGCGTTTCATGGCCTCAGAAATCAGCAACTGTTCTGCCTGTTTAAGGGTGGGTAATTGCGCCGAGAAGGACAGCAAGAGAGTCTCTTTCGCTACCATTTCCTTTGAATCTGTTGAGAAGGCGGGATGTTTTTGGGAGATGTACGTTTTGAACACCTTAGTTGAAATTTTTCCAGCTGTATGCTTGCTGACAGCGTCGAAAACCAGCGATTCCAGCTCCCTAATATTTCCAGGAAAATGATATGCACCGAGTAGGGTTATCAACTCTTTCGGCGGGGTTGGTTTCTTTTTGCCCAGTCTCACGAAGTGGTGGAATATGGACATGATGAATACGAAGCCTGTAATAGAGGTCCTTCCGAAAGGTGCCCGCGCCCTGCAATGTCTCGAGCTCTTGGTTGGTGGCTACGACTATCCGTGCATCTGAGCGCTTGGCAACGTCTGACCCCAGGGGAAAGAATTCGCCTTCCTGCAAAAAACGCAGGAGTTTTACCTGGGAAGCAGGGCTCAAATCACCGATCTCGTCCAGAAAAAGGGTCCCCCCTGATGCCTTTTCCGCTAAACCGGTGCGGGCCTGATCAGCACCGGTGAAAGCACCTTTCCTGTGTCCAAAAAGAGTATCGGCAAAGACGCTGTCATCCAGACCAGCAACATTAACTGCAATGAAATCACCTTGGCGCCTGCTGATCGTATGAACCGCTCTGGCCACCAACTCCTTGCCCACACCGGTAGCACCCGTTATGAGGACAGGTTGCGGGCTGGGGGCAATCGACTCAATATACTGAAAGATGGATCTCATTATTTTGCTGGTGGTAATTATCTCTGAAAACGCTTCTGGATTTTGGAGCTGATCGGATAAGACGTGAGCTTTGAGCAGCTGGTTTTGCCGCCTCAATTCACCAAGCTCTATAGCTCTTTTAACACTGGCAACAAGTCGACTCCTTTCAACCGGCTTGACGATGTAATCAAAGGCGCCAGCCTTCATACACCTGACCGCGGTTTCTACATCGTCCGCACCAGTAATGACGATGACTGGAACATGGGGAAAATCAGATGTAACCATCGGCAGCAACTCTTCGCCCGACAGGTGGGGCATTCTCAAGTCCAGCAGCATGACTTCGATTTCTTGCTCCGCCAGCAAAGAAATGACATCCCGACTATCCTGACAGCGAATGAAGTTATTCACATTTCCGGAACGGAGCGCCAGTTCAAAACTATCCAGAGCCTGTACCTCATCATCCACCAACATCACAGGGAGGTGGGGATACGTGGATATGGCCATCACCTTATCTCCTTCACATTACTGCCGGTTGTTGTCAATGGGCAGAATAACTTCAACTTGGGTGCCTTCTCCCACTTCAGAGGTGAAAATCATTCTGCCTCCATGCTCTTCAACAATTCTTTCAGAGATTGATAGCCCCAAGCCAACTCCACCGGAATCCTGTTTCGTGGTAAAGAATGGATCCGTAATATGTGGCAGGCTGTCAGATGGGATACCTCTCCCGTAGTCCTTAACTCTCAGCACGACGCTAGAATTTTCTTCGTAAATGGATGTTGAGACCCGTATTGCTTTTCTGTTGTTTGGAAGTGCTTGGCAAGCATTTTGGATCAAATTGATGATGACCTGTTCAAGCCGCTGAAAGTTTCCTTTTATTGCCGGGATGTTTCTGCCATAACGGACGGAAAAATGTTTTGTTGACTTATAGACCATGTTTGCAACAAGTGATAAGGCTGACTTTAATACATTATTTATATCCACTGGCTGGGTTACATCAGGGATATCTTTCCTGACGAAACTTTTCAGGTCTTCCACGATTTGCTTGATGCGCTTTGATCCATCTGATATCCCCGAAAACAGCACGGGAATCTTTTCCCTCATCTCCGAATAATTCATGCCCCCTAAGACAAAATCACCGTGTTGTTCATAGTATTCCTCAAGGATCGGTATGATACTCTCCCAGGCGTCGCTCAATATCGGTGTATTTAACATGATGAAATTATTTGGGTTGTTAATCTCATGGGCCACACCGGAGACAAGGGTTCCCAAGGCCACCATCCTACTGGCGTGATAGAGTTGCTCTTCGGCTCGCTTGCGCTCGGTGGTGTCGCGGGCGATTCCTCGAAAACCGATAGGCTGACCTTCCGAGTCACGAATGAGAGACACCGAGGTTTCCACAAACCTTCTCTCTCCGTCTTTTGCTATCACATCCCAATCGAATGCTTGCGTGGGCTTTCCTGTGCGATACACCTCGTTAAACACTTTGTAAGCCTCCGCGGCGGTTTCCGGAGTCATGAATTGTTGGTTGTTCATACCGAGCAGTTCTTTTTCGGTGTAGCCGAGAGACTTGCTGAGAGTAGGATTGAAAAAGGTAAGGTTTCCAGTGAGGTCCACCTCGAAATAGCCGTCCTCAATGTTGGTGAGAACTGTTCGAAGTTTTTCCTCGCTCTCCATCACTTCTTCCTTGGCTCTCTGCCGTTCGATTGTAATTGCATGATAGATAGTAGGCACGTTGAATTGCCATTGGGGCAGAATAGTAGTGATGGCGATTTCTTCGATTCCGGCCCAGTGAGCACTAATGAAAGTTTGGTAGTCCACGTTTGATAGCTCGTAAGGCGACCATATTTGAGGAAGGCGAGTATGACTGGGACCGTATAGCTTACCAACACCGCAATCACAAAAGGAGCCTCTTGGCGAACCAGTTCCGGCCATAACCACCAGGCGCACAGTGCAACCGTGATGACCGTGGCAAGATCCCCCCAACTATCTAATTTTCCACCCAGTTCAGTAACCTGATTTAACTTCCTGGCAATCAAGCCGTCGGTAAAGCCCAGAACGAGCGAGAGAGCAAATAAAGAAATAAAGAGAGTAGAGTCGCCTATCCAAGAAAAATAGAGCATTAATGGGGTGAATACTAAGCGAAGACTAGTCATTATATTGGCCAGAGTGAGTATCTTGGCCTCAGAGGTATTGGCAGTCATTGTCAAACCACTCCATCGAGATGTTGGTCAGAGCATTGCTTTTTCTCTACGAGTCCAGATATTTCATGAACTATCTGGACTCAAGTCAGGTTACAAAACAGAGGTACAAAATGCAAGAAACACCGACCTATTCAGGAAACAATCCGGGCCCAAAGGACCCGGCTTTGACCTGCCCCCTGAGGGAGTTTCAATGGTCTTTCCCCCTTGCGGCTGTCTACTGGAGTGATTGAAAATTCCAAATCACAAATCTCAAATAACAAATAAATAACAATGACCAAAATTGTCCGCGCTGCGCTTGGACTCCCCACCCTGAGGGAGGGTCCCCAGTTTCAAAATTCCAAACCTGTTTTGGTCATTTGATATTGGAATTTGAGATTTTTTTGTAATTTGGTGCTTGGAGCTTGAGATTTCATAAAGTCTAGTACTCCAAAACAGTTCGCGATCTTTACCGGCAAAGCCATTGAACTCTGACCTGGCCCTGAGGACCAGGTTATCTATTTTGAGTAAAACACCCCCGGCACAGCCGGATGCTTTATGTAGTTCTCTCCTTTGACTGGTTGAAGTGCTGGTGGGCCTGGTACATGAAGGTCCTGATTGCCGCTTCCCTTCCCGGTTGGATAGTGGAGTCACAGGGGACATCCAAATACGGCATTCGCAGCTTACGCAAGAAAGGCTTGACAACGGCTGAAGTAGCCATGCTCGGCATGCAGGTAAAAGGATAGACGTTTACCACGCCGTTATAATCTCCCCTGACAAACTCGACGATTGAAGCGATACTGAGGCAGGCCTCAGTGCGAAGGTCAAAAGAAAAAAGGTCACTTTCTTTAAGGCTCTGTTCCAAATGCGATATCTTGTGATCTTCCGGGATATCAATAAGACTCCTTATCCTTCTATAAACCTTCCTCTGTCGCCATTCTTTGTAGAGGAGGTCCCCCCCGAAGCCAATCATCTTTCTTAAAGAAGCTTTCATGGGCTCCAAACGTAGTTGCTTGAGGTTCAGCAGAAACTCCCTTTTGGCCTGCCTTAATCCATCATAGCTTACATAGTTTACCCATTCGCAAAGGGAGGCATTGACTACCTCAGCCCCGTGCTTCTCCAGCACACTGACCAAGTCCTGATTGGCATGGTCGTGCATTCTCAGGAAGATCTCCCCAACAATACCGACCACAGGTTTAGGGGCGATAGTGGGATCGACGATACCCTTCGCCCCTGCAACAATTTCCTCCAGCTTGTCCATAATCCTGCCAAAAAGCTTTCTTCTCCCATAGATTTCGAAGGCATTTGCCACTGATCTCCTTGATTTTTCCATGTAAGCATCGGTCATCCCTGGTTCTCGTTCATAGGGCCTGATTCTCCAGAGAAGCCTGTCGAGGATATCGGTTACTACCATGGAAAAATATGCCGCTTTTCTGAAATCTTGTTCCTGGTGCTCTGCCAAAATATCCCCTAAAGAATAGGCATCGCTGTTCGTAGGGGACAGGATCTGCAGTTCCTTGAGTCCGGGAAATGAATCCAGTACTATTCGCTGGTATTTATTGTACATACCGAAGCGGCACGGTCCTTCCGATTCGGGCATGAAGTAAATGTAGTTTGTGGGATTGAACCTATCGCCCAGGTCCTCTCTCTCCTTCTCAATACAGTGGAGAATATCCCCCATGGTGACCTGACAAGGATAGCATTCTTTGCCGGAGGTGTATTCTTTGCCTAAGTCAAGACCCTTATAGGTGTCCATGACTCTGGCTCGCACGCCAAAACTCCTAAAGGTTGCAGCCAGCAGATTTGCTCCGGTCCGATTCATCTCGGGAATCAATAAAGTCCTGTCTCGTAGATGAACTTTGTTACCGCCCGATGGTAAACTGATCACGTTTTGCGTTGTCATTTTTTAATCTCCCGCGCTGACTTTCACATGAACGCTTGATTTGTAACCCTGCATTTTGTTTTCAATGACGTTTTTGTAGGCCTCCAGCCTTGTCATTGCACCGGCAACAGCACTGTGTTCATCAAGTTCCAAAATCAAAGAGGGTTTTTCCCCCAGGATGAACTTGTAAAAATGTTCGATAAAAGAGTCCGGCCCGCAGCTAAAGTTGGTCAAATGAAGACCGAAGCAGTTCGGGTGTCTTTTTATAAATTTGGCTGTGCGCAAAATTTGCGCCCCCAGTCCCCAATACATAAATGAGAAGTCCTCAAGGTCCACTGAATCAACATCAATGAAATCCATGGGCAAAGCCGTTACGTTGATTTTTGCCAGATTCTGACCAAGTCTTAAATTCAACCGCTCATCATAGAGGTTGTAAGGTCGGCCCGTGACCACCACGACTGGTTCATCTTGGTTCTGTTCCGCCAAAAGGGTGCGACCGATTTCCCGAAGAGCCTCAATAAACTCATTCTGTCTCTCCAGACCGCAATAGAGAGCTTTCTGTATGGCCGATCTGGTTACGCCAAGCTTTGATCCTATCTGCTCAGCAATCTCCACCGCCCGGATCTCCGGGTCATATTTTCCATGGATGACCGGACTCAAAAGGACTGACTTGTCTATCCCCAAAGCCATTCGAGCGGTATACGCATTGGTCTGAACCATGGGACAATATGACCCCACTTCCGACTGCTCTGCTGTGGCCGTATCGATCATGCTGGGGAGAAAGAGGTAGGCGGTCTTGCCGATCAATTCCTTGATATGACCGTGGGAAATCTTCACGGGATAGCAGGTCTCAGCTGCCACGCTTTCTATGCCAACTCTGGATATGCGTGTATTGGTTGGTGGAGTAAGTACGAACCGGAAGCCGAGGCGGTCAAAAAAATGAGCCCAGATAATAGCGCTTTGGTGGCCATAGAGGGCCCTTTGCATTCCTACAGTTGGCCGCCCACTGATCTCCATGACAGGCTCCTCAGTCAACTCTTCGAACACTCCAGCCATGTATTTTTCCCACAGCCTCTGCCTGACTTTGAAAAAATTTTCTTTTTTAGAGGTTCCTTTTTTTCTATGTTCATAGCGGCCGCATTCACCTCCCCAGGTGGACCGACGACCGTCGAAATCATAAATCTTGAGTTTACATTGGTTGTGGCAGTGAGGATCCACCTGACATGTTTTTTCCCGGTAATTCATCTGGTCTTCAATGGCACTTGTGAGGCCACGAAACGTGCTCCTGCCTATGGTTCTCAATCGCATTCTTTCTTGGACACTAAGGGCTGCGCCGTAGGCACCGAGAACCTCTCTATGGCGGGGGACAATAAGACCTCTACCAAGGACGTTTTCAAAGGCGGCCACTACCCCTTTGTTCAAAGAGGGGCCTCCCAAAAACATCACCCTCTGTCCGATTTTCCTCTCGCCCACTACCCGGTTGAGGTAATTATGAACAATCGCATAGCACAGACCCCCTATCAGATCTTCCAGGGGTACGCCTCGTTGGTCATATGAGACAAGGTCCGACTCCATGAAGACAGTACATCTTTCGGCGAGCTTTACGGGTCTTTTGGAAGAGAGGGCAATTTCTTGAAATTCTCCCTTTATATTGATCCCATACTTGTTTGCCAGTTCGTGCAAAAAACTGCCTGTCCCTGCAGCGCACACCTTGTTCATGTCAAAATCGAGAGGGTAGGTATTGGCAAGATGGATGTATTTTGAGTCCTGACCGCCAATCTCAAAGATGGTATCAACCTCTCGGTCTATAGCAACCGCACCTCTGGCGTGAGCCGTTATCTCATCAATAATCAGGTCCGCATTGAGAAAATCACCCACCACATTCCTGCCCGATCCAGTAGTAGCGGTTCCCGCAATCTCAATCCTCTCACCGAGATCATGTTGTATGCACTCCAGGAGGTTTTTCGTCACTTCTATTGGCCTGCCTTGGGTGGGGACGTATGTTTTGTGGATGATTTTGCCCTCTTCGTCTACCAAAGCGTATTTGGTTGTTGTGGATCCGATATCAATTCCCAAATAAACCTTTGTTTTTTTTAGAAACATCTTATTCTGGACCTGATTGGTGCTCTGAAAAAGGGTCTTCTGCAGAGTTAATCTGGGAGCAAAGGGCACCGTCAGTCCTTGGTTAGAGTTCGAACTCGCAAGGTCAGCGAAGTCCACCCTGTCCTCACTCCCCAATTCAAGGGCGCGCAGTGCTACGCCCAGGGCCCCAGTGGAAGTATTGTAATGGGGAACGATCAACTCCGGCAGGTAACTCTGAAAGGCTTTCACTTGAAGACTGTTCAATGATAGTCCACCCACAAGAACCATCGGTTCTTTCAACCTGCGATGAGAAACGATAGTGCTCATGTAGTTCATGGCATTTCCCAGGTGGAGACCATAAATGATGTCCTCTAGTTTTTCTCCCTTGTTTTGGAGATGAATCATGTCAGACTTGGTAAATACAGTGCAGCGGCAGGCCACGTTGGCGGGCATATCACTTCTGAGGCCAAGTTCTATGAAATCGGCTAATATTGTATCGATTTGATCTTGAGAAATATCCTGCTCGTCTGCGTAGAGGGACGTTGCCAATCTTTGGGCCTGTTGATCGATGAAAGACCCGGTACCTGAGGCGCAGGGTCCATTGCTGTTGAAATATTCCAATTCCCAATGTTCAGGGGCGTGGCCAATTTGAAAGAGGGCCGTGTCTTGGCCCCCCAAGACGATTATTGTTCGCACCTCAGGCACTATGAAAAGGACGCCAAGGACCTGACTGATAGATTCGAATTCGTAAAACGTTCCCAACTTTTCACTGAGCTTTTTGCCGTGGTTCCCGGTGAAGGAAATGGAACGAATCGCCTTTTCTCCAAATCTCTGGTAAAGATCTCGAATTAACTCGGCAGTAGTCTCTTCCACCCTGCCCAAGTGGCGTTTATAGGGAAATTCACAGACGATTTCCTTGTTGTCATTGATCACAACACAGTTGAGGCTAACCGAGCCGGCATCAATACCTACATAGTAGGGCTCACCTGAATGTTCCTGGGAAAGTATCTCACTGTAGGCCATGGCTTTACCCTCCAGGGGTCATTTTCTGATGCAATTCATCTTTGAAATTTCATCCTCTATGCTGTCCGTTCGTTGTTCTGTTGAGCAAGCGCTGTTCCACAACAGGATGGTTTCTCGGGAGCGCTCACTGTGACCATGCTTCATGCTGGCCCAGCAGTCTCGAAGAGATACATAGATTTCAACTGGTTATGAATTTTAAGCTGAATACGCTGACCAGAAGGAAAAATTCTTAAATCAGTCCGGGGGAGAGAGGAAAGTTGGTGTGAGTTAGTGAAGTTACACAGTCATGCAAAGAGTGTTTACAGTGCAAAATAGGTTGCAGGGTGGTTAAAGGGATTTTAGATTTAAGAATGCAGGTTTAAGATCTAAAAACTCAGGACCTCGGGGTAAAAGATGCATATGCTCCTCAATCTGCAATCTCCAGTCTTAAATCATAAATCTTAGAGGCTTCTGTCCCGTCTACATTCTTCCATCTCTTTTCGAATCGTAGAAGAAATTTTTCGGTGTCTGGCCAGCCAAGAGCATTCGGTAGGAGTCAACCATAAATCCTGCAATTATCTGATTTGTCATGATAACAGACGGATCGGGCCTGTACTTACAGGCAGCCCTTACTCTCTCGGGAGCATCAATGGTTCGCTTATCAACAATGTCGTATAATCCCAACAATGCCGCCGGAGTTCTCTCATCTACTGCAGGATTGTAGAAGAGAGCTTGACCCGCACCCACGTTCGTACCACCGCTGATCATTATCTTCTGTTGTTCTTCACACTTTTCACTGATCACGATTCTGGTTTCAAAATTATCAACGCAATCGAATATGACATGATACGATGAAATATCGGTGTCTCTCGTAAAATACCCGATCTGGGCCTTGGCGTTGATGCTGAAAAAACGACTCAGTCTTCTGGCGAGCGTTTCTGCCTTACTATCACCAACAGCGTCATAAAAAAGAATCTGCCTATTCAAATTTGTGGTTTCGGCCACATCCGGATCTAAGAACGTACTGTCCAGAAAACCCGAGTAGGCAAGCCCCAACCCGACGAAAACTCCCAGTGCCCCTGAACCGGTGACTAGTATTCTTTGCTCTTTCTCCAGGTTACCGAGCTTGCTTCTCTCGTAGGAAATTATGCTCTCGGACACTTTTTGATTCATCAGGATACTCTTGGTCTCCTCCAGCACGATCCCGGCAACAATGATGTCCAATACGCCATCATCAAAATGGCCGTTGGGTAAATTATCGGGCGAGACAATTTGTTGAAGTTCTTGCCATTCGCGTCCTTTCTTATAGGAGAATACCTTGAATCCTTGTTGATCACCCCTTTGGTAGCAGAAACCTCTAACAATAGGTACGTTTTCTCTGTAACCTTTTTCCAACAGCAGTTTGTTCGCTAGACCGTAATGACTCAAATCGACTATC
>WOR8_10007677_pt1 | contig 10280 bp, 10 predicted proteins | sample DeeMarSeWOR38_10_FD_19890 | JGI IMG/M metagenome (IMG submission 19890)
GTAATAATCAAAAGTCATTGAGCGAGATTGCTCGCCTGTGCAGTTGTTCACGGCAATATGTCTATAAGAAGATGCGTGAATACAATATTCCACTGCGAAGCAAAAGCATAGCCCGAAGACTCGCGTTATGGCAACAAAAGGTAACTGCGATGAGAATAGATTCGACCGGGCAAAGGCGTCCCGTTGTATATCAAAAGGTAGAAGTAAATAAGCACTTTTTCAATTCTTGGTCGCAGGATATGGCATATGTCTTGGGTATTATCTATACTGATGGTAATTTACAGGCTCCCAAGCCGATGGACGCGGCTAAGCACGACTATTCCAGAATGGCTCGTTTAAGTATTGGGCAGAAAGAACCCGAAATGTTAATCAAAGTTCTAGCGCTTATGAACTGCAATGCAAAACTGCATTATAAAAAGCGGAGATACTACAAAAATACTACTGCAGGAGAGTTGTATTACATTTCTATATGCGATAACGAAATCTACCATGACTTGACGAAACTGGGCCTGAAGCCCAAGAAAAGCACTGATCTCAACTTTCCGGCCATACCTGAAGGATACATGAGGCATTTCATCCGAGGTTGTTGGGATGGTGATGGCTCAGTGTATCTTGAGCGGAAGAAACGACGCTTAGTTGCGAGCTATGTCAGCGGTTCCTTAGTATTCATCAGGGGTCTGGCTCGCGCTCTTGAGAAGGCAGGGCTACCCAAAAGAACCATCTATGCAACTGTGCGCAAGTACAAGCCTAGCTATTACTTCAAGTTTACGGGCAGCCAATGTCTTAAACTCTATCACTATCTCTACGACGACGTCCCCCCTACACAATATCTTGAAAGGAAGTACAATATTTTCAAGAATTATTGCGATCCTTCATCAAAGTAGATTCGGCTTTTCTGAAGAAACACTCGCATTTTCAGCAAATCTCAACATATCTGATTAAATATTGCATCGGTACGCTGCAAGTCGTTCAGAATGATCCTTGTGAAAGACATTTCCACTCCTCTTCTCTGAATGCGAGCGACCATCACACTCTCCACGACCGCATCGCCTTGAATATAGCAGCATTGTGAAGAATACCGAATGGCACAATGACATAATGACTCAATGACTCCTATCTATTTCCGCCTCTCCCCCTGTCAAACAGCAATATCTCGATTTCACCCTGTGTACATTTGCTTCCCTGTGAGTCTCTTTGTGAGTTTTCTGTAATAGGTGCCGCTAAGATATCACGCAGGTATCAGCAGTAAAGGAGGAACATATGAAATGTAAACGGCTGTTAGTTTTGCGTCTCGTTGCCTTATTGTGCATGGGCTTCGTACTTGCTTCTGCCCAGTTCCCTGACACGCTTTGGACCAGAATACACAGCATATCGCCCTGCGGAGACATCGATGAGGGCCGCTGTGTGCGACAGACAAGCGATGGCGGTTATATCATCACAGGATCTTGCGTTCCCAATGGTATGATCTCCCATCCTGATGTTCTGCTCCTAAAGACAGATTCCCTGGGCTACATGCAATGGGTGAAGAGCTTCGGCATAGAATTCTTCGACGAAGCATTCTCAGTAATGCAGACATTTGATGGAGGTTACATAATCGCTGGTCGTGCCCTATTCATCACCGGGCCCAACCCGAATAGCGATAACCAGAGTGATATATGGTTGATCAAAACCGATGCGAACGGCGATTCAGTGTGGACTCAGACCTACGGCGACAGCGGACACGATTACTGTACGTGGGTCGAGCAAACACCCGATTCCGGGTATATCTTGGCGGGAACATGGAATTCCGGCAGGTCCTACCCCCCAAGCTGTTTCTTAGAATACACGCAGTCGGCTACTGAATGCGCATTCCTTATGAAGACTGATCCAGAGGGTGGAGTCACCTGGACCAAGACCTATGCTTACGGCAGCTATGCCAGTTGTGTACAACAGACTGACGATGGCGGTTACATACTCACCGGAATGATCGTGTCTAATGATCAACCTGACATTTACCTCGTGAAAACGAATTCTTCTGGCGATACGTTATGGACAAAGACCATTGGCAATAGTGATTCGCTCGAATTCGCAAAGGCGATCCGGGAATTGTCGGATGGATATATACTAGTGGGACACATCGGACCAATGCCCGTGGCTGGCGTAGATGGTCTGTTGCTTAAAACCGACTCTTCGGGTGAAGTTCTCTGGCTGAATACCTACGGTGATTCTCTGAGTGATGTGGTAAATGCAATTGAACTATCGCCTGACGGAGGTTTCTTCGCCGTGGGAAACACGAATTGTATGATGCACGTTCATATTGGCAACATGTGGGCATTCAAGACCGATCCCGGGGGGAATCAACAGTGGCAAAGAATCTATGATGTTGCACTGAGTGATTATGCGTGGAGTTGCGCAAGTACTTCTGATAACTGCTATGTCATGACTGGATTACTGGGGTATACCTTAGGCGGTGACCTTTGGTTGGCAAAGATCGGTCCAGAAACAGGTATCGAAAATAATCATCGACACACGGTTCGCCACCATTTAATCAAGAACCAACCCAATCCGTTTACAAAATCGACGCTGATTTCTTACGTGATATCGCAACCGGGTTTCGTTTCAATGGAAATCTATGACGCACTGGGAAGACACATCCGGACTCTGGTCAGCAGATTTCACAACGACGGTGCATATTCAATCTCTTTGGACTCGGCTACTTTTCCGAGTGGGGTGTATTTCTGCAAATTACGCCTGAGTAACTGTGTTGTTGAGACGCACAGAATGCTTTTGGTCCGTTGAAAAGATTCAGGCGCGAGTATGATGGAACCTTTGAACTGGATACTCGATTCCTAAAGGGTATTAACGACAACGAAAGAAACGTTGATGGACTAAAGGAATTCATGAAGGATCTCAATCCAGACAAATACTACATATTCGACGCCAAATACAAAGATCAAGCGCTAGACAAAGATTTTGTCAAGATGCTTAAGAGAAAATTTGACGAACTGCCTGTCGAGACGGAATACAACGTGTGACACGAGGAAGTTGATACACTGACTCACCTCTCCCCTATTTGCTATTGATTGGTGAGAATTACGTGGGCCTATCCAATTTACAGAACTGTCGCATCCTCTGACTCCAGCATGACCGCAGCGGCATGATAACTTGTTCGCAGTTTTCTTCAGATATTCCGGTGATTGCAGAGTCTTTTCATTAATACCCAGGTTCACCGATACGATATCCCGTGTAGCTACATCTGAAATTGAACAAGTAGCACTCAACGTGCATCTTAATTCTTCCTTACTCCTTGCTTGACTGCGACTTTTGCGAGCGTATAATTATACTAGATTATTATGTCAGAAGATATCGAATTCATTGAGATTCTTCAGACCACTGACCCAACTGAGATCGCAGTCATTAAGTCAATTCTAAAGAACTCTGGCATCAAATACTATCTTAAGGGTCAGGCCATAGGTAGAATTTTCCCGACAATGAACAAACCTGTTCGACTAATGGTCGAAAAAAAAAGACAAAGGGAGGCAAGAGAACTGCTCAAAGGCCACTATTAAATACTTATATGAAATTGCTCGATAAAATATGGCAAAAGGGTAAAGAGTTTCTTCAAGTAGAGTACCCTATCGTCTCCGGTGGGATGACGTGGATCAGCGATCACAGGCTTGCGCAGGCGATCAGTGAGAACGGTGCTTTTCCAGTGCTCGCGGCGGGTAACATGACACCCGATGAACTGGAAGCCGAGATAGACAAGTGTGTAGATATACTCAAAACTCCCTTTGCAGTGAATTTGATAACGATAGCGCCGAATTACCGCAGCCACTGCAACCTAATACTGCGTAAAGGCGTCCAGTATGTCATCTTTGCAGGTAGTTTTCCTACCAAACATGATATTCAAGACATGAAAAAGGCCGGTAAGAAAACGCTATCCTTTGCTTCTACAAAATCGATTGCTCAACGACAAATCGACTACGGTGTAGATGCTTTGATTCTTGAAGGCAGTGAAGCAGGTGGTCATATCGGTTACGTGTCTTTGTCAATTCTGCTTCAGCAAGTGCTTTTTGAAATCAGGGATTTTCCGGTATTCGTTGCCGGAGGTTTGGCCAGCGGTCGACTCATGGCTCACCTTTTGCTCATGGGCGCGTATGGCTGTCAATTCGGTTCTTTGTTTGCGGCCAGCAAGGAGAGTAATGCGCATCCCAGATTCAAGGATGCGTTCATAAAGGCACGTGCCCGACAAGCCATGGCTACGCCTCAATACGACTCTCGATTACCAGTCGTTGCAGTTCGGGCCATCAAGAATCGCGCCACTGAGGAATTTGGTAAGCTTCAGATCAGACTGCTGCAGCAATTGGACAAAGGAGAGATCACTCGGGATCAGGCGCAATATGAGGCGGAGGAATTTTGGGTAGGAAGTTTGCGTAAAGCAGTAGTTGACGGTGATGTCGATTTTGGTTCTCTCATGGCCGGGCAGAGTGTTGGCTTGATCAAAGACATCAAACCCATAAAGGATATCATTACCGAACTCATACGCGACGCCGAAGACGAACTACAGCGCCTACATTCTCTGTTTGAATCCCTTTAACATGAATGCGAAACACCGAATGACATAATGACATAGTGACTCAATGACTCTCAATGTGCATTTCCCCAGGCGGACACTATATCTCGTTCTATTGTATCTCACTGAGATGTGAATAAATGGATCGGCTTTTCAGGAGAGCCCTCCTTCTCGAATATTTCACGGTCGGTTACAACCTAGCTGAGGCATTTTTATCGATATTGTTTGGTCAAATGGCAAATAGCATCGCACTGATCGGCTTTGGCCTCGATAGTATCGTTGAATCACTTTCTGGAATGGTCTTAGTATGGCGCTTGCGCAAGCACGGTAAGGTGTCACCGGAGTATGAAGAAAGGGTCGAGAAGAAAGCGCAGCAATTTGTCGCTGTCACATTCTTTTTACTGGGTGCATACGTCTTGTATGAATCAATTGATAAACTTTTAGGACAAGAGATACCAGAACCTACCCTGCCGGGAATAATCATTGCTGTTGTGTCGCTTGTTGTCATGCCCATATTGATGCTACAGAAGTATCGTCTTGGGCAGAAAATCAAGAGCAAAGCATTGATTGCCGACTCAAAAGAAACCCTGGCGTGCGCTTTTCTTTCTGTCGCTTTGCTGATTGGTTTAGGTTCAAATTATCTATTCGGTTTCTGGCAAGCCGACCCTATCGCCGGCATAATCATTATGCTATTTCTTGTCAGGGAAGGCATCGAGAATTGGCGGGAATCCAAGGAGTAACGAGCAAACACTACTGGTCGATAATTTTACTATTCGACAATTCTAAAATTGTCAAATTATCGAAGACCGGTATAATGACGCACGTTGGTGCTTACATTGACATGGGACGTATGTTCACTATACTTGAGGAATGAAAATACTTGTTATTGGTGGCACGAGATTTCTTGGGCGTACTTTAGTGGAGATGGCGCTCAAGCAAGGACATGAATTGACACTTTTTAACCGCGGCAAGACAAACCCGGAACTATTTCATGAAATCGAAAAATTGATAGGAGACCGGGATGGCGATCTTACACCCTTAAAGGGACGCACATGGGATATTGTGGTCGATACCTGCGGCTATGTGCCACGCATCGTGGCAAAGTCCGCAGAATTACTTGCTGGGTCAGTCGAACTGTATGTTTTCATATCAACGATCAATGTCTACGCAGACTACAGCAAACCGGGTCTTAATGAAGATTCTCCATTGGCTACAATCGCGGATGAATCGGTTGAGGAGGTGACCGGCGAGACGTATGGACCGCTGAAAGTACTTTGTGAACGCACGGTTAGGAAGAGTTTCCCGAAAGACTCACTCATACCACGCTGTGGACTAATAGTTGGCCCTCACGACCCGACTGACCGCTTCACGTATTGGCCGGTGCGTATTAAGAAGGGTGGTGAAGTGTTCGCGCCCTCTCCCCCACACATGCAGGTTCAATTTATCGATGTGCGTGACCTGGTCAACTTCCTGCTACTGCTCGCCGAAAATAGGATTAGCGGAATATTCAACACTACAGGCCCGGCAGACAAGCTGACCATGGAGGATTTCCTGGCTAAGTGTAGCGCGGAGTTCGGCAACCAGGCATCGTTAACCTGGGTGAGTGAAGAATTCATAACGAGCAATGACGTCGGCCACATACCGATGTGGACACCTGAAAATTGGCGGGGCATATTCCAGGCAGATTGTAGTAAAGCAATTAACGTTGGCCTATCGTTCAGACCATTGACGGAAACAATAAATGATACACTCGCCTGGCACGCTACACGACCGAGTGACTACGATCTTAAGGTTGGTTTAAAGCCCGGAAAAGAAAAAGAACTGCTTAAGAAATGGCACGACAGCGTACAAGGCTAAAGCTGTCCAAAGACAAGGCACGCCGTTTTTCTCTGAAGCGTCAATTGTTGGCAGATTCCGAACCTGCTAAGGGCAAACTCGGTGCGCTGCGTATCATCGAAAAACTCGGCTACATACAAATTGACACCATAAACGTGATCGAGCGGGCGCATCACGTGGTTCTACGTACGCGGTTACCTGATTACAAACAGGAATATCTACACCAATTGTTAGCAAGGGATAAAAAGATATTCGAATATTGGGCACACGCAGCATCTTTCATCCCGATGCGAGATTACCGTTTCTACCTACCTACGATTCGAAGGAAGCCAAAACCGGGCTCATGGTCTGATGAGTGGACAAAGAAGAGCCGTCGATTGATCAAGGATGTTCTCAAAAGGATCGAAAAAGAAGGCCCTTTAACGCCCAGCGACTTTGGTGATGTGAAGAATAGAAAACGTGGTACCTGGTGGGATTGGAAACCCGCCAAAGCAGCCCTCGAAGTTCTTTTCTGGCGAGGTGAGTTGATGATCAAGGAACGGCGTAATTTTCAGCGCGTTTATGACCTGGCCGAGAGAGTACTGCCCAAGAATGTTAACAGGGCTTTACCAAACGAAGAGGAAGAAAAGACTTTCTTCATAAAAAGAGCATTGGGTGCTTTTGGTATTGCGACTGTTCAAAACGCAAACCGTTACATCGGGGTCAGCGGTCGGTTAGACAAGTGGTTTGACATCATGAAGGATACGGGAGAAGTTTCTGAAGTCGCAATAGAAGGTTTATCGAGACCTTACTATGTATTGAAAAATGATTTGCAGAGTTTGCTGAATCATAAGCCACGGGTCGACAACCGAGTCTACCTCCTCTCACCTTTTGACAATTCGATCATACTGAGGGACCGCACCAAAGCACTATTTGATTTCGAGTACAGTCTCGAATGCTATGTACCAAGGGACCAAAGGAAGTACGGATATTTCAGTCTGCCCATTCTCTGGCGTGGGCGGCTGGTCGGCCGCGTCGACCCAAAAGCAGACCGTCAAGGAAAGGTCTTAATAATAAATAATTTGCACTTGGAGAAAACATTAGGTGAGTACAACGCTTTCATTACGGCTCTGGCTGTCGCATTGAACAATTTTGCCCGCTTCAATGCTTGCGGTCACGTAGCCTTGAGCAAACAAATTCCTTTGAGGATTGCCCGCAAACTTTCGTCGCTTCTATCATAATTAGAGTGAGCCCCGAACTCGGCGAGAGGTTAATCGAGAACTCTCCGATGCGCTTCGCTCACTCGAAGCATAGGACCTGTCAATATCTTCATCAGTCGGCTCGGGATTATCACAGAGACGGCGGTGTCGATTATTGAGATATCTACGTTTGTACAATTGCGCAGTCGCACAATTGTACATGTATCGAATCATGGTTTTTTGGACCGATAGTCTTCCTGAATGAGCGAGTTGAATTATCGATGTTAACAGATACAGTCTCGTTTTTTTGTTGCCGTGTTTGTATACTGTATTTAAAGCTGATATACCTAGAAAGGTCCTTTGAGGGTACCTTTTTCGAGTTGTTCAAAATAGAGGTCGAGGTTATCGATTCGCTTTCTGATTGCCGCGATCAGTAGACTAATCTCGTCGCCTGCGTCCAGCATGTCCTGTGACATCACGCCGACTATAAGATTAACGTAGATGTCTTCGAGCTGGGCTAATTCATAATTATCAGATGCACCCACGTTCTTTATCCGTTCCTGAATATTCAGCAGAAGCAAATCTATCTTGTCGTCTGGTGATAACGCACATTCGTTCATCACTCCAGCAATCACATTCTCCGCACGATCTAATTTTTCGCACAGGATGTTCTTGGCTTTTTCACGCGGTGTAGTCATGCCATCGTGCTGTGGTTTTTTATGATGTTACTTACCTGTTGAACATGTGCTACAACTCGAAGAGCTGCACGTTGTACAACTCGAGCTACCTTTGCCGCCCATTATTTGTACCGCTGTGAAGATCTGGGAAACCGAGGTACTCTTGCACTTCGGACACTTTACCTTACTCCTGCCCGAAATGGTTGTGAATATCTCAAATAGTTTTCCACACTTCTTACACTTGAATTCGTAAGTCGGCATATGGCATTATAACACGAAAACCGCGAAAGTCAAGAAAGAATCCAACAGGCTTCTCTCAGAGCCATTTCTTACTCTTGAAGTAAAAGAGCATAGAAATACCTATCGCGGCCATGACTGTCAGAACCCCGAAGTAACCCCATTTCCAGCCGAGTTCAGGCATATACGAAAAGTTCATGCCATAAATACCAGCGACAAATGTCAGGGGAATAAAGATAGCGGCGAAGATCGTTAATACTTTCATGACCTCATTCATTCGGTTGCTGATACTCGATAGATAAGTGTCAAGCATACCAGAAACCATATCCCGATAGGTTTCTATTGTATCGATTACCTGAATCGTATGATCATACACGTCTCTCAGGTATATCTCTGTAGATTCTTTGATCAGAGTTGATTCTTTTCTGGACATGCCGCTGATCACTTCACGTAAAGGCCAAACCGAGCGGCGCAGAAAAATCATCTCACGCTTCAGATTGTGAATAGCCTGTAGTATTTTCGTATCGGGATGAGAAATAAGATTTTCCTCCAAATCTTCGATCTGATCGCCGGTCTTTTCCAGAATAAGAAAGTAGCCATCCACGACTGCATCCAGCAGTGAATATGCAAGGTAGTCAGCACCCATTCTCCTTATCCGGCCCTTTGCACGCCGAATACGATCTCTCACTGGCTCAAACACATCGCCTTCCCTTTCCTGAAATGAAAGTACATAATTTGGACCGACAACCAGACTAACTTGTTCAATCTGTATTTCGTGTTGTTTTTCGTCAAATGATAGCATCTTCAGTACCAGGAAAAGGTAATCTTCGAAATCCTCTATCTTTGGCCTTTGAACCGTATTCACGATATCCTCAAGCAGCAATGGATGTATTCCATAATTCTTGCCGATTTTTTCAATAACGTCGATATCGTGAATGCCGTCGATATTGATCCATGTGACAGTCGGCTTTTCCTTGAACGGGTAGCACTCATCGATTTTCACGACTTCTTTTTCTTGAAGATCCGACTCGGCGTAATCGATAATTGTGATCTTCACTTTGGTTGTCTTATGTTCGCCTACGTGTATCAGTGTACCGGGTGGCAGTCCTGCTTTTCTTGATTTTCTCCGAAGTGATTTAGGCATACTCACCTCCTATGTGATAATTACTCTCTGCCAAAAAGAATTGTTCGAATAATACAGTATCGTTTGCCATCTGAGAACCTGTTTTTCAACTTTCTATACGCAAGAAAGTCAATTTTAATTATATGCGTCATAACAGTAAAATCAACATTTTCGTACTCATAAATCATTCATTGACAGTGAACAGCTATGAAATATACTTGAGCACATGAAATGGTGGCTTGCCCTCAGAACACTGAAAACTGGAACAAGGCAACCGGATTGGGTAGATACCTATAAGAAGGTTGTCTATGGTCTCACGTTTCTTGCTCTTTTTCTAATCATCATCGAATCTGGCTTGCGATGGCGTCTTCCGGCCGTTCTGGCTGTTATGTCTTCAATCCTGGACTACGTGGTTTTCCTCGCCTACCTATTAGATGCGGTACTTAACTTCTACTACACCTTTCCCAAGAGGCACTATATACGTAAGAACTGGCTTGACCTTCTGGTGTTTGTACCGTTCCTATTGAGTATTGTGACCGCGCGCGGTGGCGTGGGTATTATCGCGGTGAGAAATGTTGCTATTCTTCTTAAGACATTTACGCGAACGAGAAAATTCGCGAGCCTCTTGCATGGCGTACGGCTCAGGACACCCCAAGTTATCGCTTTGAGTTTCGCTG
>WOR8_10007681_pt1 | contig 10279 bp, 10 predicted proteins | sample DeeMarSeWOR38_10_FD_19890 | JGI IMG/M metagenome (IMG submission 19890)
TGAGGATGGCCCCCAGCATGGGGATGATTGCCAAAACACGCAGAACTCCCGGAGAACTGGAAAATCCGATGGTGCGCAGCAACTCCCCATAATCAGCTTTTGTTTGTGGTTCAGGTAACAGTCTGGTTCCAATATAATATGTCAGAAACGCCCAGATAAACCAACCCAGCAGGGCAACTATGGTTCCGAAAATGAGTCCTTTTATCCCTGTAATGCTGATGGTTCCGATTCCTGCAGCAACACTGGAAAGAATCACCACTCCCATGGCCTGCCCCATGGCGCCTTTGTCTGCTTCGACTTCTTCATAAAGAGCTGCATCCAGTTTTGCTGCCCGTATCATCCGATTTATAAATGATGCCATGATTGCCTCCTTTTGTTACACAGATTAAAATCTCACAGACTGTATTCTATGTCTTTTTGCATGTTGCCACACCGATGTCAAAGCGAAAGACTTTTTTTCTTGACGTAAGAAATAAATTTTTTTTGTAAAAAATTAGGGGTCAAATCTTGATTAGTGATTATAGATTGACATGCTCATTCCTGTTGTGTTAAAGAGCATTTATGGCCCGTGCATGGAGAATCGAATATGAAGGTGCTCTGTATCATGTTTTTTCCAGGGGCAACGAACAGCGTGCGATTGTTATCGATGATGAGGATCGCAAGTTGTTTTTGGACACCTTGGCACAGATGTCCGAGCGCTTTGAGCTTGACATTTTTGCCTATGTGTTGATGGACAACCATTACCATCTTTTGTTTCGCACCCATCGCGCCAACCTGTCTAAAAGCATGCAATGGTTTGGGGCCACCTACACCAGCAGATTCAATGTTACCCACAACCGATCCGGTCATCTATTCCAGGGACGTTTTAAAAATATGTTGGTTGAAAATGATGCTTACCTTTTGCAGCTTTCCTATTATATTCATCGCAATCCTTTAAGAGCCGGGATGGTGAAGCGCCTGTCTGCCTTTAAATGGAGCAGTTATCGGCCATACGCGTATGGAAGAGGGATTCCAAAGTGGCTCAATACTGAAGTTATTTTATCGCAATTTGCAAATGCTGAAAACCCGCATAGGGCTTACCGGCAAAGTACTCAAAAATATGCAAAAGAGGAGCAGCGGATTTGGGAAAACCTGCGGCACGGGATATTTTTGGGTACTAAAAAATTCACCGAAAAGATTAAAAAGCAATATCTTTCCGGCGCACCCCATCAGGAAATCCCCCAGCAAAAGCAGCTGGATATAAACGTGGATCCGCAAGCAGTATTTTTGCAGGCATCTGAAATGTTGAATTGCAATCCTGAGCACTTTCACAAATCTAAAAGAATTTCAGAAGCGCAGAAACTGAACCGCGATCTGCTCATTTATTTAGCGTGGCAGTCAGGTCAGCTGACCAACCAGCAGATTGGTGAAAAATTCGGCCTAACTTACTCGGCTGTGAGCCAACGAGTTTCAATTTTTAAAGATTTGCTCAGAAAAAATCAAGCACTGCAAATCAAGCTTAATAAAATTAAATCACAAATCAACATTTGATACCAACTCACAAAATATGCTTTTGCATTATTGGTTCGGTTGGAGAAAGTAGGCATTTATGGAAATATGTAAGACGGTCGGTGACATATCCTGGCCTCCGCATCCCATTGCCAAAGGAGTAAATATTAAGCTTTATAGCGGATATAGCCCAAAATATTTGAATTTGAGCAACATTCATAAAATTATATAGCATTCTCGAAAAGCTGAGCATATTAAGGATTTAGGAAGTGATTTAATATCTGTGTTATATGGGAAAATCAGAGCCAAGTCTTGAGTTGGTGTTGCCCAAATAATCATTGAAGAAAACGCCAGTTTTTGTCAGGTGACTGGTAATTCAACATTTAGCAGAGAAGATTACGTCAAATCTTAATCGATGATTAGTCTATTAACATTAATCACTAATCAAGACGCGACCCCCCATTTCGATAAATTTGAAACACCCAAAGATTGGAGGTGCTTTATGTCTTTTTTGAATGATATTTTCGGTCTTGAAGGAAAGACCGCGATTGTAGCCGGCGGTGCCGGCGTAATCGGTACGGTGATGTCCGGGGCACTACTAGGCGCCGGCGCCAGCGTCGTCATCTGGAGCCGAACGCAGACGTCCATCGATCAGGCCCTCAAAAAGTTGGCAACCTCCAAGGAACTGTCGGCACGCATTGCCGGGAAAAGAGTGGATACCACAGTGGAATCCGAAGTCGCTGAGGCTTTAGCGTCGGCGATCACGTCCTTCGGTTCCCCTGAAATACTGATCAATGCCGTGGGGGGCAACATTGGCAAGGCACCACTTATCGAAACGCAAATGGATCAATTCGAAGAAGTGCTGCGGCTGAACCTGATTGCCGGTCTAATGGTACCGACCAAGGTTTTTGGTGCCTACTGGATCGAAAACAAAATCAAAGGTGCGATTATTAATCTGACATCGATGGCGTCGTACAATCCGCTTTCGGGCGTCTGGGCCTATGACGCGGCCAAAGCCGGTGTGTTGAATCTGACCAAGGGTATGGCCAATGAATTTGCTCTTTTCGGTATTCGGGTAAATGCGATTGCCCCCGGATTTTTTCTCGGTAAACAGAATCGTGCGTTGCTGATCGATGAAAAAACCGGAGAGTACACTGAGAGGGGAAAGGCCGTCATCAACCATACACCGTACGGTCGCTTCGGAGAGCCGGAAGAGTTGATCGGGGCTACCTTGTTTTTGGCCAGCAACAGGGCATCGGGATTTGTGACCGGCGTATCTATTCCGGTGGATGGGGGATATATGGCATACAATATCTGAGCGAAATCCGCTATGTGAGATGCGCAAGCAGCGCAATTAATAAAGGAGAACAAAATGAAACATTTTTTATCGCAAGACTTCTTGCTGCAAACCGAAACGGCAAAAATCCTCTATCACGAATACGCCAAGGATATGCCGATTTATGATTACCACTGCCACCTGCAGGTCAGGGAAATTGCTGAAAACAAGAATTTCGAAAATCTCACCCAAATCTGGCTGTATGGCGACCATTACAAGTGGCGTGCCATGCGCGCTAACGGTGTGGCTGAACGTTTGATAACCGGCGATGCATCTGATTATGAGAAATTCGAAGCCTGGGCGGCAACGGTTCCCCGGACGCTGCGAAATCCACTCTATCACTGGACCCATTTGGAACTTAAACGCTATTTCGGCATCGAGGGAAAGCTCTTGAATCCCGATACGGCCAGAGAGATCTATGACACCTGCACCCAATTGCTGCAGACAGAGGCTTTCAGCACCCGGAGCATCTTGCATAAAATGAATGTCCGGGTCGTCTGTACAACCGACGATCCCCTCGACAGCCTGGCGTATCACCGGAAGATCAAACACGATCAAAGTCTGCCGATGGTCGTTCTGCCGGCATTCCGACCGGATAAAGCCATGGGAGTCGAATCGCCCGCGGCGTTCAATGACTGGATCAACCGGCTTGAATCGGTTGCGGACATCTCCATCCATAATTACGCATCCTTTCTGGAAGCCCTGCACAAGCGTCATGATTTTTTTCACGAAGTGGGCTGTCGAATTTCCGATCACGGCATTGAATATACCTACGCGGAGGAGTATGCCCCGGGGGAAATCAGCCACCTGTTTGCAAAAGTCCGCAACGGGGAGATGCTGCAACAACCAGAGGTCTTAAAGCTCAAATCCGATGTGCTCATTGAGCTGGCAACAATGGACGCTGAAAAAGGCTGGACCCAGCAGTTTCACCTGGGCGCCCTGCGAAATACCAATTCGCGTGCCATGCAACAACTGGGACCCGACACAGGTTACGATGCTATCGGCGATTTTGACATCGCCCGCCCGTTGGCCAGGTTTTTGGATAAACTGGAGCAGCAGGGCAAACTAGCCAAAACCATTATTTACAATATGAATCCAAAAGATAACGAGTTGGTCGCCGCCATGATCGGCAATTTCCAGGACGGCAGCATCCCGGGAAAAATGCAGTTTGGGTCCGGATGGTGGTTCAACGATCAAAAAGACGGCATCGAGAAACAGATCAACGCGCTATCTAATATGGGTCTGCTCAGCCGGTTTGTCGGCATGCTAACGGATTCCAGAAGCTTTCTCTCCTATCCGCGACACGAGTATTTCCGCAGGGTGCTGTGCAACCTGCTGGGGACGGACATGGAAAGCGGCGAACTGCCCTACGACATGGAGATGATCGGCAGCCTAGTGAAAGACATTTGCTGGCACAATGCGGTGAATTATTTCGGAATTGAGGTACCGTGAGTTCACGAATTCCCGGTTCAGAAAAGAGAGAATGACTTATCAATTTGATGGTTAGCAGATTTTTCTTCAGCGGAGATGCCTGGGGCCTGAACCGATTCCAGAGTTTGATTAAGGATATTTTCTAGTTCTAAGAATTTTAAATCCAGATCCTTGGAGAACCAGGAAGTATTGCCTGCATGGCACCTATCCCATTCCACTGCCACCTTTATGACAACTTTATGAATAAAACCATCTGTGCCCAACGGTGCATGAACATCTTCAGGGAAAAATATGGCAAAACTTCCTGCCGGAAAAGCCAATCAGACGGTCGGCGAATTGGCGTAGAATTCAATATCCGATTCAGAATCATGCCCGTTCTCACCAGAAATACAGGCAGACTTGATTTCATACCCGATGAAATCAGAACCCTCTATGGTATACTGAAAATCAATATAGCGCCGATGGGATTCAAGCCCGGCATCTTGTCTACCTTTTCCTTTGGTGGTCAGTGCTAAGGCGAACAGCCGGTCGCCATCGATTTGATCTTTACCTTCTTTAAACCCGTTAAGTGAATTTTCTTGTATGATTTTAAAAGATGTGCCAGATAATAACATACGACCAGAGTTCTTTTTTTTTCATTCTCGCTTACAGATCAGCGAGAAATTCAAATCGAAAAAGGAGAAAGACATGCCGAAAGTAATTCTCATCACGGGTGCCAGCACAGGAATGGGGGCTGAAACAGCCCGCCATTTGGCAAAAGAAAACGAAATTTTTATCCATTATAACGCCTCAAAAGAAGCGGCTGCAAATGTTGCCGCCGACGTTGAAAGACAAGACGGAAAAGCGTATCTACTGCAGGCAGACTTGTCTACGGAAGCCGGGTGTAAAGATTTGGTTCATGCCATTTCCGAAAAGACGGATAAACTTGATGTTTTGGTCAACAATGCGGGTGGCCTAATCAAAAGACAAAATGTGCGGGAATACGAATGGCGGTTGATGGAGGAAATTTTTGCCTTGAACACTTTTTCAGCCATGATGGTGACCTCTTTGTGCACCCCCCTTCTTGAAAAGGGCAATGACCCATGTATTATCAATATTTCTTCGGTAGCCATGCGACATGGTGCACCAACGGCCACCATTTATGGTGCCTCAAAGGCTGCTTTGGATTCTTTTACTCGAGGGATTGCAAAAGAGCTTGCTCCCGCCATTCGTGTAAATGCAGTGGCTCCGGGAGTGATTATAACACCCTTTCATGATAAATTCTCCTCTCCTGAGCAGTTGGAGGCCTGGCGCGAGGGAAATCCACTCAAAAAAAATGGAGAACCCATTAACATCGCTCAGACGATAAAATTTATCATCGATAACAATTTTGTGAATGGTGAAACCATCGATGTCAACGGTGGTCTTTTTATGCGCTAAACTAAATTTGATTCCCTGGCATCTTGCCCGGCAACAACGGTTTTAATCTTCCTCATAGAGCACAAAATCATCGGGCAAGCATGGGTATCCACATTGAAAATACCGGAAAATACGTCACCAGCATCAGGATGATGAACATCGAGAGCCAAAACGGCCACAGCTTTCGGGAGACGCGTTCGATGGATACTTTCCCGATGGCACAACCGACAAAGAGGGTCGATCCTACGGGCGGGGTGACCAGCCCGATCGACAGGTTTAACATCATGATGATGCCGAAATGGACCGGATCAATCCCAAAAGACGTTACTACCGGCAAAAGGATAGGCGTGCAGATCAGGAGCAACGGCGCCATGTCCATAATCGTCCCCAGGATCAGCAGCATAAGATTGATCAAAGCCAGGATCACATACTTATTGCTTGATAGGTTGAGGAAAAAATGCGTCGCCTTGGCCGGTACCTGCATCAGGGCCATCAGGTAGGCAAACCCGGAAGCAAAACCGATCAGAATCATCACGATGCACACCGTCTTGATCACGCCATGAAACAACTGCGGAAGTTGTCGCAATTTGAAGTCGCGATACACGAACAGGGTCACGACAAAGGCATAGATCACCGCGACCGATGCCGATTCTGTTGCCGTAAAAATACCGCCGATGACGCCCCCCACAATAATTATCACGGTAATTAAGCCCATAAACGCCTGACCTGAGGTTTTAATCGCCTCCCGCAACGGTACCAGCCGTCCCTTTGGATAATTTCGTCGGGTCGCCATGATGAAGGACAGCACCATAAGGGACAACCCGATCATAACACCCGGGATGAATCCCGCCAGAAAAAGCTGGGCGATGGAAACCGCTCCTCCGGCCGCATACGAATAGATCACAGCGTTGTGGCTTGGAGGAATAACAATCCCCTGCGTTCCCGATGTGATCGTAATGTTGACTGAAAATTCGTCGTCATACCCCTCCTTTTTCATCATCGGAATCAGGATCGAACCAATCGAGGAAACATCCGCGACCGACGACCCGGAAATTCCGCCGAAAAACATCGAAGCCAGGACATTAACCATGGCCAGACCACCGCGGATAAAACCCACAAAAATATTGGCGAAATTGACCAGTCGCCAGGCCATGCCGCCCTCCGCCATCAACGCGCCGGCGAACACGAAGAAGGGAATTGCCAGCAGCGAAAAGTTGTCGACGCCGTCGGACACCTTCAACAAAATGGCTTCCAAAGGAATTCCGATAACCAGCGCGGTAATCAGCGAAGCGATCCCGATGGCATAGGCAATGGGCACCCCCAGCACCACCAGCAGCAGCATGCCCCCAATCAGAAGTAACGGCCCAAATGTTCCACCCACTTGATTTAATCCTCCTTCGCGACTATGGAAGACGATAGGTTAAATGCTTTTTCAATCACAAATAACAACGTAATCAGCCCTCCGATCGGAATAGCAGAATAGGCCACACCCACTCGAATGTATTGAAACTCCGGATACGATTGAAAATAGGTGGTTCGCACCAGGCTGCCGCCCCAGATGACCATAAAAAGACAGATCCCGGCCATCAACAGATGCACTAATTTGCTTTGCCACTGGTGCAAAGCCGGAGGGAGCAGATCCGTGAACATCCTCAGCCGAATATGAGTGCCGGCCCGGTAGCATGCCGCGGCGCCATAAAACGTAAGCTGGATTGCCAGAAAGATCGAAATCGGTTCCGGCCAGAACGATCCGGAGCCCAGGACGTACCGTGTAAACACGCCCCAGGTGATAATCACACTCATGATAGCCAGCGCAATAGAAGCAATGAACACACAAATAAAGTAAAGTACGTCCATCAATTTTACATAACCGTTTATCATAACCTTCTCCGGGAAAAAGAGGGCCGGTATAATCGGACTCAGAATTACACCAGCCCATTCTGGTTTGTTTATGCGGATTTATCCTATTTTACAGCCTGAATTTGCTTGATCAGAGCGGAATACTTGCCGCCAAACTTGGCACGGACAGGTTCCGTCGCCCTGATAAACGGATCCTTGTTAAGATTCCCGTTTATACTATAGCCAATTTTTTTGAGCTCTGCAAAAGCCTTCTCTTCTTTTGCCTTCCAGAATTCACGCTCCTTGACGACGCACAGAGCCGATGCTTTGCGAATCAGCTGCTGGTCCATCGGGGAAAGTTTGTCCCAGACCTTTTTGGAGAATACGAAAATCTCCGGCACCATTAAATGCTGGGTCAGGCTGTAGTACTTTGTGACCTCGTAGTGTTTGTGCTCGATAATAGTGGGCGGGTTGTTTTCCGCGCCGTCCACAACGCCGGTTTGCAACGCCGTGTAAAGCTCATTGAAGGCAACCGGGGTACCGTTTCCTCCCATTGAATTGACCATTTCAACAAAAATCGGGTTCTGCATCACACGGATCTTCAAGCCTTTGAGGTCTGCGGGCTGCGTGATGGGACGAACTTTGTTATAGAATGACCGCGAGCCGGCATCCATGTAACCGAGCCCGATCAGACCGCCTTTCTCCAGTCTATTCAACAGTTCGGTACCGATCTCGCCATCGGTGACATCATACATGTGCTGAGAACTGCGGAAAACAAACGGCAGGTTGAATGCGTTGAATTCATCCACAATCGGCCCCACAACACCGACACTGACACGCGTCATCTCCAGAGCGCCGACCTGCGTCTGCTCCAAGGCCTCTTTCTCACCGCCCAGTTGCATGGATCCGTACACTTGAATGGTCAACCGGCCATTGGTCCACTTGTCCAGCAGTTCTCCCATATACTTGATGGCTTCCACTGTCGGGTAGCCATCGCCATGCACGTCACTTGATTTGATCACCATCTTATCAGCCGCCAAAGCTGATAAGCCAAATGCCAACATGCCCACTGTCAACAAAATTACAACCAGTTTTTTCATTTTTTCTACCTCCTTTTGTTTAGGATTAGCATAATGAATTCACAACCAGCCACTTTTACTACTTCGAAAATAACAAATTAACGATACAGCAAACTGTGTCTCCCACAGAACGGCTTATTCTTCCCCTTGTTCTTTCAGTGCTTTTTTCAGCTTTTCCACATGATCCGGTCGCGGCGGGCAAAATATATCAATGCCTTTAAATCCGGTTTTGGTTTGCCCGCCGTGGGGCACATTGGAGGGATGAACGCAAACATCGCCGGCCTTCATCAAAAACGTTTCATCTCCACAAACATGCTCTTCTTCACCTTCCAACATGATAAGGATTTGCTCTGACTCATGACTGTGTATTGGAAATACACATCCGGCCGGGTTTTCAATGAAGCTGATGAGCAATCTATCACTCAGAAGTAAATTTGCCATGGAAGGCAATTTTTCATCGCCGGTTAAATTTACCCGAGGCAAGTCTTCGATACGAAAACAGTACTGTGATTTTTTTTCAGCCATTTTTCTGCTCCTTTTCTTAAATTTTGTGTTTATTTTGCTATATTTTTTAGGATGCAATCATCTCCTTGTCGTTTTTTAAAACAGCAGCTTGCATCTGTTAATTCCTCTTAAATATTAAATTGTGCTTTCTATCTATGGTTTCAAGGATCAATTTAGTATATGTGTTTGCTGGCAGGCCAACCCTGCTGGCAAAATTCCTCCACGGTAAATGCCTTTTAAAGCGAACTCATTCAAACCCCTCAAGTCTCTCATTCAACGATTACATCACGCCTCTTTCTTCGCTTGGAACCAGCCGAAGCCGAAAAGTTCGTCGATTTGTTGAATGAGGTTGCGGATGGAGTAGACTAACATGATCGCCCCGGCAACCGGCATGGGTGCATACCACCAGGTCATGGGCCATGCCAAAATCTGTGAATGACGGCCGACTGACATGGTCAAATCGAAGGAATAATATGTAAAAGCTGCAATAAACGCGGCAGCGAAAATCTCAATGATGAAGGTGAAGATCTTGCCGAACATCGTGCCCGCCAACATATGGGCGACGGCATCGATCTGGAAGTGATCGCGTCGGCGCCATAGGTCCGCGGCGGCGATAAATATGAGCGCGGTCATTAGCCATTCGATGATCTCGTCGGACCAACTCAGCTTGAACCACTCGATAACCGCGGTCGATGACGTGAACCAGTCGATGCGGACAAAACGGACAAACACGACCAGGGACAGCATCACCATCAGGATCAGAAAGTTGACGATACAGAACCAACGCATCACCTTGCCGAGTACACCATCAATGGATTTTAGAAGTGTCATGATCAATCCTCCAATCACTCAGGCATCAAGATATCGGGAAGCCACAGGGACACCATGGGAATGTAGGTGATCATCAACGTGACGATGAAAATGCCCAGCAGGTAAGGGAACAGCTCGCGGGTGAGGCGTCCGATCGAAACATCGGAAATCGTAGCGACGGCATAGAGGCTCATCCCCACCGGCGGCGTCAGCAGGCCAATCATCGAGCACAGCACCATGATCACGCCGAACTGGACGGGGTCGATCTGGAACTGGTCGATGATCTTCATGAAGATCGGGATGGTAATGACCATCACCGCAATGCCTTCCAGGAAGCAGCCGAGAACGATCAGCACAAAGACAACGATGATCAACAACACGTACTTGTTTTCCG